>WNFW01002379.1_pt1 | contig 12806 bp, 12 predicted proteins | sample 5400131 | NCBI WGS metagenome assembly WNFW01 (sample SAMN13153362, study PRJNA577476) | soil metagenome | isolation source: 20 cm soil or saprolite under grassland replicate 1 | place: USA:California | collected 2016-06-15 | reverse complement strand
TGCTTCTGCACATTGGTTGTGTCGTGCTGGTGTTAAGAATCGTTCGGTTCTTGCGAATCCCGGGAGCAGAACTGGCAGCAACCATTTTCGCGTTGCATCCGGTGAATGTGGAAACGGTGGCCTGGATTGCGGAGCGTAAAAACACGCTCTCCGGAGTCTTTGCGCTCGCGGCGACACTTTGGTATCTCAGGTTTGACGAGACTCGAAGCAGACGGAGTTACGCGTTGGCCCTCGGCCTCTTTCTTCTGGGATTGCTGAGTAAAACCGCCATTGTAACGCTGCCTTTGGCCTTGCTGGTGATTTTCTGGTGGAAACGAGGCGCGATTTCCTGGCGGCACGATGTTGTCCCATTGATCCCGTTCTTTTTCTTCTCGGCGGCAGCGGGGTTGATGACCCGCTGGGTGGAATACGGCAACATCGGTTACAGAGCGAGAATGCTGGATCTTTCCCTGCTTGACCGCTGCTTGATAGCCGGGCGGGCCTTTTGGTTTTACCTGTGGAAACTGCTCTGGCCGTCGAACCTGATGTTCGTTTATCCGCGATGGGAGATTAGCGCTGCCGTGCCGTGGCAATATATTTTTCCGCTCGCTGTCCTAGTATTGCTTGGGATTTTATGGAGTCTGCGCCGGTGGTCCCGAACTCCATTGGCGGGAGTGCTCGTTTATATGGTCCTGTTGTTGCCTTCGCTGGGCTTCGCCAACATTTATTTTTTTCTGTATTCCTTTGTAGCCGATCACTGGCAATACCTGGCCTGCCTGGGAATCATCACGCCTTGCGCCAGTGGGATTGTCCTACTGGCGACGCGATTGAAATCTGGGTACGCTTGGCTCGAACCCGGAGTCACCCTAGTGATCGGTGGAGTACTGTTTCTCCTGACCTGGCAGCAAAGCCGGATGTATAACAACGCGGAGACGCTTTATCGGACGACTATTGCTCATAATCCTGCTTGTTGGTTGGCGTACGATCATCTTATTGACATCCTGTACCAGGCGAACCGAATTCCGGAGGCAATGAATCTGTTTAAAGACGAGTTGCGAATCAAGCCTGCGGTAGCCCACTATAGTTTGGGCAATGCCCTGCTCCGAAAAGGCCGAACTTCGGAGGCAATAGATCAGTTCACGGAGGCGTTGCGGATCAATCCTGATTACGCGGAGGCACACAATAACCTAGGCTATGCGTTGTTGGTAACAGGCCGAACCTCAGCGGCGATAGAGCAATGTAGGGAGGCTTTGCGGATCGATCCTACTTATGCTCATGCGCACAATAACCTGGGCAACGCCTTGGCCCAAACAGGTCGAGCTTCAGAGGCAATAGAGCATTACAAGCAGACCCTGCGCATAAATCCGAATTCTGCCGACGCGCACAGCAATCTGGGAGCTGCCCTGGCACAGATGGGTCGAATTTCCGAGGCGATAGAAGAACTCAAAGCTGCAGTGCGGATCAATCCCAACAATATCGACGCGCGAAACAATCTGATATACGTAGAAGGGCTGCAGAAAAGCAATCAGGAGAAGAAATGATGTACGATGGCCGGGGTTGTCATGTTGAGCAAAGCGAAACATGTCAACCTAATCGACAGGAGATCCGTTCGACATATAATCAGAGATTCTTCGCTTCGCTCAGAATTGACAATCATTTGAAGCGCCTTGTAATCCTATTCCAACAGCGGAGAGACGAGAGCGCGTTCTTCATGCAAGAGCGGTTTGGCTAAGGATGCGCGCGTCGTGCAAGGTTCCCTCGTTGTAACCATTAAAGGCCAGAATTGCTGCGCGAGCTGCCATCGTCCCGGCGGCTCGACGCCCGTCACCGGTAAATCGCGGATCGCGGAGAGCGCATCCTTATTCCGTCCGAGACGAAGACGCGCCAAGCCAAGGAGTGCCCGGGCCAACCAGTTCCGCGGCTCTTTTTGCAAAAGGATATTAGCTTCGCGCTCGGCTGCTTCCGCTGCGCCATCTGATGCCGAGCAGCAATCGCAAATAAACATCCTCATTACGGGCTGTTGCGTCATCGCGCCAGAGCTGAGCGATTTCCGCTGCGATAGTTTGGGCTTGGGCTGTATGCCCGGGCTGCCAAAGCAAGGCGCAGCCGGCCAGCATAGGCTGCGCGGTTTTTCGGGGCGATCTTGAAAGCTCCGGAATACGCGGCATCGGCGATATCATTGGCAGCGTTTCGCTCGGCATAACCAGCGACGGTCAACAATTTCTCCGTTGCATTTGCAGGTTGCAAAGCACGCTGCCACTCGTTCCTTGCGGCCGTTGCTGAGCCGAGGTGCGTCTGGACGACGGCAAGGCACATGTGTTGCAGGACTGGCTGGATCGGAAAACGTTGGCTGATCAACGTGTCTTTGATCTCATTCCAGCGCGGAGGGCCGCGAGCGCGTTGATGTATTGGAGAAAAACGTCCTGCCGTTGTAACGCGCGCCTAAGGCAACACTTCCAATGCCTTCGCTGGGCGGCCAACCTTGTTCAGCCATGCAGCCAGCGCCGCGAGTATTTCATCTCCGGACTGCGCGCTTTCTTCGTGAAGTTGTGTCAAACGTGCTCCGTTTCCGAAGCGCTGCACAGCATCGGCAATGCAACATGTGATTGAATTGTCGTTCCCGTGCGGACAGGCAATATGGATGAAACGAAAACTACTAAGGAGCTGTGGGATCGCTGGAGCTTTGAGCTTGAGCAAGAATCGTCTGGAGCATGCGAAGAATTGGAGAGCGCACCTTAAACCCGAAAGCGTCCGCTGCAATCGTTCTTTCGCTTCGCTCGTATTATCGAGACCGGCACCCGATCAAAACTGGCTAACGGTTCAAACGAAGGATGGAGCCAAGGAGTCATGCTCCCTCAAGGAATCGGATTATAAATGCTTTTTAGTAAATGCGCCGCCCGCTGCTGATTTTAGATACCGCTCAAATTGCACCGCGCGAGATCGATCAGAAAATGCAATGTAAGCTTTCAAACGCCACGGGCGCCATTTCGCAGTGTGGAGAACTCGGCCAGAGTTATGGTTTCTCACTCGTTTGAGCAGGTCGTCCGTCAAGCCAGTATAAAAACGCTCGTGGTCAATTTCGCTTTGAAGAATGTAAACGTAGAAGAATTTCGCCATGGCATTGGCTTGCCGAGTCGTAGCTCGCCGCGCACGCGGTGCAAGGTAAACGTGTCCGCCTTCGCCAAGGCTACGGCGCGACAGTCCCCGCTCTCTCCTACGGCGCGAGCGAAGACTGGAGGTAAGGGGATTCGAACCCCTGGCCTTCTCATTGCGAACGAGACGCTCTACCAACTGAGCTATACCCCCGCGGTGCCGTGCGAAAATTATCACGATGCCAAGACTTATCAGCAAGCAAAAAGACATTAAAAGTGCAGGCGGCGTCGGTGTAGCAGACGGAGGCCCATGGGCAGGCCAAGGTTAACACCCGCGCCGCGATCTTCTCGTCGATTCGCCGCTTCGGGAGCCTGGTAGATTCGACGCGCCCGGAACATTTTTTGGACGGATGGATCCGCAACGCTGAAAGTGTCGTTTCTTTGTCTTGAATAGCCTCTAAATAAGCTTGCGCGAAATTCGAAACCGAATCACGATCGCGGCATGAGAATGGGAAACAGGTTTAGTCGCCTGTGCGGTTCGTCGGTTCGATACGCAAGTGTCGTGCTCACAGTCGTATTTTGCGCATCGGGATTTGCTGCTGATCCGAGCAAGAAAGTAGTGCTTCCAGCACAGCCACAGCGGGTCATGAAGACCGCAAAGAAAATGTGCTACAAGCTCACTACAACATCCGGCATTCCTATGCCTTGCGAGAGGGTCAGCGCGATTCCGACCACCGCCAGCCCGATGAATATCTACGGGCACGCGACGACCAAATAAAATAAGTTCCGGCAAAGACTGACTTCGCCGAAAGGGTGCACCGCGCGACGCGTGCAGCACCCGAACTACATTTTTGTTTCCAACTCATTAGTCCGCGCACCCACTTTTTCGAATAACACGCCCGTCGGCGGGGTGTGCGCTTTAATAACACCGACGACTCGAACAACACGACCTTCGGTGCGAATGCGCGCGGTAACGACCATACCAATAACGTGCAGGTCTGGTTCCCGACGATGCTACCATCCACATCAACACTTCAACCCCTCAGTGAAAACGGATTCTAGCTAAGCGCACGTGCTAGTCAGCGGCAATGAGGCCGACTGCTCAAAAATATTTTCGAAAAAGTGAAAAATAGTCTTGCCAGCCTGCGGAATTTTTCCTAATCCGGTGCCGTAAGGCTAACTTAACCAAAGGAGAAATATGATCAGACCCGGACTAGCTAAGTTCGGATTCCTGCGCATGACTCTCGCAGCCAGCGCCGGAATCCTTCTCATTATCGCGTCGAACGCATTTGCACAGAATACCCCGCCGCCTCCGCCGCCGGGCGCTGCCCCCCCACCGCCGCCCGCTGCGGAAGCCGAGCGCGTCATCGTAACGGGTTCGAACATTCCGACGGCAGAAGCAGTCGGACCGAACCCGGTTTTGGACTACAGTCGCGCCGACATCAACAAATCAGGTGAGCTCACCACAGAGCAATTTCTCCTAAGCTTACCAATCGCCAACGCGAACATAATTCCGATTTCGAATAATGAAAACGGCTCCAATACTGCTGTGGGTGCTGCGACGATTGCGCTACGCGGTTTCGATGCGAGAGCGACTCTCATCCTCCTGGATGGGCGCCGGGTAGCTGTTTATCCTACCGGCAACAACCCCGGCCTGGTCAATGTGATGTTCGTCGATCTGAATTCGATTCCCCAAGCCGCCATTGAGAGCATCGAAATTCTAAAAGACGGCGCTTCCACCACGTATGGCGCGGATGCAGTAGCGGGTGTCGTGAACCTCAAGATGCGTCACAATTACGATGGCGCGGAAGCGAGGGTCCAATACGGCAATACCCTCGATAAAGACTCGGGTGAATTCGACACGTCGGCCATCTTCGGTGTTGGCAAAGGAGATACCAACATTACCGGCGTCTTGAATTACTATCATCGCAATTCCATCTTCCAACGCGACCGTGGTTTCTCGGCGGTTCCGCCATTTCTTAGCTCGAACAACAGCCCTTATAATCTTCAGTTGAGCAGCGATGTCGCGGCAGCGGCTGGTGGAAAGAATTTAAATCCAGGCGGGACTGAATTCTCATCTGCACCAGATTTTACGAACGGGTTGGCCCCGGCAAGCAGATATCTCTACGATGCCACTACCCGTGTCAGGGCGGCGGGCGGTTTACGCCCTGGCTTCAACTTCAATCTGTTCGCATCCTCCTTACCGGAAAGCGAGCGTTACGGCGTTTATCTCAATGCCGACCACAAGATCTTCGGCGATCAGATGGTCGTTTATGCGGACGGGTTTTATCAGAACGTGAAAACGCACAACGAAGCGGCGCCTCCAGCCACCGGTTCGTTCGAAACGAAGGGTCAGACCATATTGGCTATTCCGCCGCATTCGCCGATTGCGCCCGGCGCGGAGCCACCCAACACACCCACTCACGCGGAGACCGGTCTTCCGAGTGACGCGTTCAATCCCTTTAATCCCTTCGAGCAAATTATCTCGGGCGGCACGCGGGCGCGGCTCGCTGACTTCGGTAACCGTTTATTCGACAACGAAACCGACGCGTGGCTGAGCACCATCGGCATTAAGGGGGACAAACTGTTTGACGGGACCTGGGGGTACGACGCCGGGTTCCGCTACAGTCAGCTTAAGAATACTCAGATCGGGCAGCAAGTGTCCGCCTCGCGATTCAACCGGATCTTGAATCAGGCCGATCCGATCTTTGATCCCACCTCTCCGCAATTCATCGGGACGACCGTCCCCTTTAATCCTTTCGGTGATTATCGCGTTCCGATCCCGTCTAATGCGGCCACGGTTGAGTTTGCCAGAGTGCATCCTAAAGACGAAGACACCTCAAAGTTGGCCACCTTAGATGCCTCGATGTATACGACGGCGCTCTTCAACTTACCGGCCGGCGGTGTTGGCTTTGCCTTCGGTGGTCAGTTCCGCCGCGAATCGCTTAAGGAGAATCCGGATATGCTGAACGTCGAGGGTGATATTATCGGTAATTCGCCAGTTCCGACCGCTGTGGGTGGAAGAAAGTCCTATGCTTTCTACGCGGAGACGCTCATTCCTATTTTCAGCCCGGCTAATGCAATTCCCGGCTTTCATTCCCTGGAGTTTACGGCTGCGGGCCGGTTTGAGGAGTTCTTAAACAACGACACCAACGTCCTCGTGCCGAAGGTAGGCATGCGCTGGCAACCTTTCGACGAGCAGCTGACTCTGCGTGCGACTTGGGGCGAAGGTTTTCGTGAGCCATCACTTGAGGAATTATTTGGGTCTCCGGTCTCAACGTTGGAGGTTACTCACGATCCGCTCAAAGGTGGACTGCTCGAATCTGAAACGAACACGCTTATAAGCAGCAACCCGAATCTTCAACCCGAAGATTCGCGCTCGTTCAGTGGCGGCTTTGTTTACTCGCCGAAATATGCGCCCGGTTTGAACCTCTCGGTTGACTTCTGGGATATCGAACGCACCGGAGTTGTGACCGCTCCGTTGGCTCAGCAAGTGCTCGATGGCATCGCTCCAGGCATTGTGGAGCGCGATGCTGGCGGATTCATCACCCGTATTTTGATCGCAGATCAAAACTTCGGTTCTCAAGAGGCTCGCGGGTTTGACTTCGGCCTTTACTACCAGAGGCCAACGGCCTGGGGTACCTTCACCTCACAGACTCAAGTAACCTATCTGGATGAATTCCTCTTTCCTCAGTTCATCTTCGCGGAGTTCGGACCAACACCAGGCAATCTGGCCGGCAGAACCACGGACCCAGGTCTCTCGAATGAGGGTTGGTATAAATGGAAAGGTACTTCCAGCCTCGAGTGGACATGGAAGGGCTTCGATCTCTTTACCATCGTGCGCTACACCGACGGATTCCACGAATTTACGCCAAACCTTCACCAGCACTGGGTTCACCAGACCTTTTTCTTCGACGGTCAACTTTCCTACGATTTCACCGCCCTTCTTCCGGTTGAGACCAATCCTGTGCCTGGCTATTCCAAGGGAGAAAAAGAGGTCGTTCGCGGCAAAGACGGCAACCCTATAGAAACTGCCTCGGCTCAGACTAGCAACTATACTCGTTCCTTCATGGATCATTTGTTGAGAGGCACGATCATCACGATTGGATGCAATAACATCTTCGGTCAGGATCCGCCTAAGGCATTCGGGGAAGGTGGAAACGGGTCCGGTTATCCTGGCTTTACTTACGATGCTACCGGCCGCTTCGTTTACGGGCGCCTAACGAAGAGATTCTAACTCTTGATTTCAATCTAATCGGTGAAGAGGGAGTGGTAAGGAGCCATTGGGTATCTTGCTTTTGCAGAAACAGTCCATCTTCATCGTCTCGGCAATTTGCACAGAGCGACCTCGCGGGTGTAGGTTCATTTGTGAAGACCCTGGTATTTTCGGGCGCTGGAACTCTCGTCGTGGCCAGCGTGCTTGCCGGAACGGTGCTCGCCGATCCTTCGATCAACCAAACCTCCAAACGGAAGCAAAAAGTTGAAGAGCGGGCGATTTTCATCACCGGTTCGCTTATCCCACAACGTGTTAAACTGCGGCCGATCGGCACGACGACAGTCTCGCCGATTCGAATTATTGATCGCCGTGAAATCGACCAGACAGGGCGACGTACGACCCCGGGCGCTTTCGTCAATGAGCCTTCGGTGCGCGTAATCGGTCACTGATCTGCGGTCGCCGAGTTGGGGGAGCGGACGGAAATCGATTTTCCGCGCTTCGACTATGTCTTTTTTAGACGGCGCCGAGCTCATCGAAACATTTTACCCCGGCGTCAATACTGCTTCGATGCAATCTGGAGTGACAAACTCGGCGTGTTGGTTACGCGGCAATGGCAAACCGGGCGGCGTGATTTTCTCGCCGCTTTTTCTTTGGCGGCGCAGGCGAGATTGAGTTCGAGGAGCAACGCGAGTGGATCGCCATCTTCCGGCATGCTGTAGGCGGCACGAACTGCGACGTCGAGTCGCGTGTGCGCATCGCGCAATGGATTGTCGCCGGGTTGTTCGAGCGTGCGATATAGCTGGCGCAGCGAGCAATTCAACTTCTGCATCGTGTCGCGTCGCAACGCGCACAATGCCACCGCCGCTTCGGCGACCGCCTTGATCTGTTGCTGCGCCGGTTTCTGCGGCCACGGAAATGTGTCGAATACGGATTCAGGCGTATACCGGAAATCGCCTTTCAATTTTGAGCAGGTCGCAATGAACCACGACCAATGAATATCCGACTGAAGAACACCGAAGCTGTAATCATCTTCAAACACGAATGCCTCTAGCGTGTGGTCTGGATGAATCTCTGGATCCACAAATGAGAAGATCGGGCGCTTGGTCACCTCGGAGCAAACCATGTAACGCCGGAGCTCTGAAATTCGGTCGATCAGTTCTTTGCGGCTTCGGAACAATTGCCACCAAGTTTTCAACCAGTTTTGATTCTGTCGGGTATTCTTGTCGGTTTTCTCGCGTTCCTTGCGAGCAAGCTCTTCAACATGCGGCGGCACACGTGTACGAATATGTTCGAACGGCTCGCGGTAGCTCTGCGCTTCAAAGGATCGCGCTTTTGGAAGTCGATTACGAATCGCTGCGGTTCGCCGTGGACCAGCATTTCACGACCAATGAGAAACGGATGAACAACGTCACGATTTCGTGAATTCTGTCGGATCAAATCGCGCGCTGTCGCGGTGTCGATGACGAAGCCGCTGTGACGCGGAAATTGACCGTTATACACACGACACGCTTCGCCATTGGTGTGAAGAACAGCAGCGCCAGTTACATCGTGCCCAGTTGCAAGCGCGGAGTTGATGCGCCCCAATTCAAATGTGTCCCATGGACTATTAATCGAATCACCTCGCTGAACCGAAAGATGATAGGGTCCTTTAGGTTGACCGTTTTTCGTCCAATTGACGATTGAGACGTGAACGGCAGCTTCTCCGCTCCACACTTGCGCCGATACTGCGTTTGTAATTACTCCAGCGTTGTCGACGATGTAGTCCAAACCGCCGATCCTCGAATAATTGTTTCGGATGTTCTGTGTTCCGACCAGACCCGCGCGACCACCGGTCGGAAGTTGATCATGTGTCTTGCGGAACCATTACACACAATAATCAGCTCTTCCGGGAACATCCGGATACGCTTTTCGAACTTTGTTTCACGTACTCGGCGCCATATTCAGGCTTCATTCGTTTCGCTCCGAGATACGGTGGATTACCGATGATCGCGTCGGCCTTAGGCCATTCGGTAAAGAGTGCGTCGGCGCAGATGATGCTTTTGTCGAGGTTGTCGAGCGGGAGCGGTTTTTCCTCGATGAGCAACTGATCGGTCTCGGGAAGTTTTTGCGCTTCAATCAATTCCAGTTCCTTCGTCAGCATCAGCGTAACTTTTGCCAGTTCGACGGCGAACGGAATGATGTCGATTCCGAAGAATTGGTGAAGTGAGATGGCACTTTCGAGCGGTTCGCGTTTTGCTCACCTCGCGCAGGCGCAGGAGGATATCGCGCTCCAGCCGCTTCATTTCGCGGTAGGCGATGAAGAGAAAGTTTCCCGAACCGCATGCCGGGTCGAGCACGCGAAATTTGCGAAGATCGGCAAGCGCTTTGCGCAATTCGCCGACGTTTTTCCCGCGACATCAATCCGCTCACGCCACGGCCTAACGATCGTCGGTCCGACAACTTTTCGGATGTCGAATTCACTTGTGAAGTGTCCGCCGTAAGCGTGGCGCTCTTTCTTATCCATGCTGTCCTGAAACAGCGTACCAAAGATTTCCGGGCGAACTTTGCTCCAGTCGTTGTAGCGCGCTGCTTCGTGCAATCGATACGATTCCGCGCGCTTCAGCTCGATTGGATCGACAATCTCAAATAATCCGCCATTGAAATAATCAACCTTTTCGAAGCGACCGCCGCGCGCTTTCTCGCGTGTCGCCATTTGGCGGAACAGCCCGCCAATCAAATCGTATGAGCTCGCACCTTTTTCCGCGCATTCGTACAGAATTTCCGCGACAAGTTCGCGCGGGAGCAGGTCAATGTCCTCGGCAACCATCGCAACCAGCAATTGCAGAATGAAGCGCTGGGCTCGCTGTCGATCTTCGCCGCGTTCGACAATCTCGCGGAAAACCGTCGCCATCTCATCGGCCGCTTTGCGCGTAGCCTCGACGCGATTGTTGCTGAAAATCGGTTTCTTCCAGATCGGCAGAAGAAAATTGAACGAGGCGATGTTCTCCGGCAGCTCCGTGAGCGCGACATAATCAACCGGATCGAACAGCTGGGTATTGAAATCGTAGATCCAAAACTCATCGAAGTTGCAGAGGATCACGAATGGAGGCCGCTGGGGAACAATGTGGCTCCAGTAGTCGAAGGCTTGATCGTAATATCTCTCGAGTTTTTCACCGCGTGATTTCATTTCGATCAGCACGCGGTCCGGCCAGAGAAGATCGGCGAACTTCTTCCCGCCCTTCGGTCTGGCACCGTTGCCTTTGATCAACTCCAGTTGCGGTGAGCCGGGCTTCTTCGCTACGCGAAACTCAAATGTCGCGCCGGCTTCTATGACGTCCTTGTGGCCAAGCGCGCGAAAGAAGTGATCGAGAAACGTTTGCGCCTCACTTTTTTCGTCTCCGCGCAGCGCTTGCGCGAAGCGCACAAACTCATCAAGACCTCTCTTCAACTCGTCAGCCACGGCAGTATGCTCCCGAAAAGCGCGGCAGCAGACAAGCGCGCCTTTCTTGCGCGGCGGCCCACAGCGCCAATTTTCCCGAGAAAGTCGGAGATCTCTCGTGCGTTTCGATCCCGTTGCCCGCTACATCCAACATCTGGATCACTCGGTCATCTGACCGGATGAACTTTTCTATTGCCGAATAAATCGCAAGCCTGACAATCCGGAGCATGAAAAACAACCTGGTGAGCCTTCCCAGCGGAACGGTTCTCAACCTTGATCTTGTTGCTTTTGTAGCTGCTCTCCCTGGTGCGAAAAACAGACGGAAAAAAATGCGCGTGGTTTTCGGTTTTGCGGGTCCCGGAGGTTCAGCTGCGAATATGCAGTTGGATGAAGAGGATTCGAGCGCTCTGATTAGCGCATTGGCAAAGCTCGGCGTGGACGTCGCTGCCCTCCGCGAATCTACGCTCAGAAAGAAATGATTTTTCCGAATGCGCGTACCAGTCTCCTGCTGTTCACGCCGCCCTTGAGAATAGACCAAAACAGACGTGCGCTATGAGGGCACTTAGGGCGGAACGATGCGAGTTAACAGTGGCGAGCACGCCAGATCAAAGTGGCGCAAACGGCTCCCCGAGAACCTCCCGCGGGAAACGGCGGCCGTAAGGGTGTCAGTAGGAAATGTGGAAATCCGCTGGAAGCACCGCGCTCGCGCCCGTCGCGCCGCTTGAGCTATGTGTGGCATCACTTGCGCCCACGTTGGGTGACGGAGTTGGGACTGTCTGTTGGCCTTTCGATTTGAGCGACTCGTTCAGGGCCGGCAGGTTTTGTGTGAGCAATTGTTCGAATTCTTTCGTCACGTCATCCAGTTCGCGCTTGAGCGAATCGATATAGGCAATCTGGTAAGCGCCCGGTTTTCCTTCGAAACTGAGAATCGCTCCATAAAGCTGGTCGGTATGTTCACGCAACCGTTCTTCGCCTGTGATTGCGCCGCCTTCGGTTGTAGCAACGATTTTTTTGCGGATCGCATCAACCTTCCCGTCGAAATCGGAGATGTTTTTGCGGACCGGATCGCCCTGTGGTAATGCTGCGCCGCTCTGGGCCAGTGCCTTTCGCAAAGAAACAATCCGATCCATCAACCCACTTTCATCGCCAAACAACCCGTGGACTCGCATCGCAGCATCAAACTGTGCGTTGCGGTCCGCTTCGCTAAACTTTGCCCGGCGATCCAAACCCACCGTCAGCTTCGTTTCAGAAACTTTTCCGGCTTTTGTCAGTCGCACAGTATATACGCCCGGAACGAGCCGCGGTCCGCGCGTTCCCGCGAAGGCAATCTGCGCAGCGGGTGGCACCCGCGGTGGTTTCGCGCGCATCGTCCAGGTCACCCGATTCAGGCCCGGACGTTTGCTGGCCGGCAATTCGTCGATGACGCGGCCCGAAGCATCCAAAACTTCCAGTTTTAATTTTCCAAACAGATGACGCTCGCGCTGATAGTAGTTAATCACGGCCGCGTCCGGCGGATTCTCGCCAACAAAAACGGCGTCGCCATTCGGCCATCCGCCAGTTCCTTCAATCCGCTGTTGGATCGGGCGCGCTGAAATGAAAGCGACTTCCTGCGTCAAAAGATCGGACGTGAGCGCGCGAAGCGGCGTGATGTCGTCTACGATCCAAATGCCGCGCCCGTGCGTTGCGAGGACCAGATCGTTGTCGCGCGGTTGGACTGCCAGATCACGAACGGCAACAGCAGGAAAATGGTTGCCTTTGAATTGTGCCCAGTCTTTTCCGCCGTCAATCGAGACCCAAAGCCCAAACTCCGTGCCGAGGAAGAGGAGGTCCGGCTTGACCAAGTCTTCCTTGATCACGTGAGCGTATCCGCGAACGCCTTTGAGGTCCTGTGCGCTCACAAGGGGTGCCCAGGTTTTACCGTAATCGGCAGTCTTAAAGACATACGGCGCCATATCTCCAAACGTGTGGCGGTCGAACGCAGCATAAGCGGTCGCCGCGTCGAAGTTGCTCGCTTGCACCCAACTGACCCATGAATTTTTCGGCAACCCAGGAACATTGTTGACGACATTCGTCCACGTTTTGCCGCCGTCGCGGGTCAGTT
>WNFW01005971.1_pt1 | contig 12809 bp, 11 predicted proteins | sample 5400131 | NCBI WGS metagenome assembly WNFW01 (sample SAMN13153362, study PRJNA577476) | soil metagenome | isolation source: 20 cm soil or saprolite under grassland replicate 1 | place: USA:California | collected 2016-06-15 | reverse complement strand
GCCTCCGGCAACTGGATCAACGACCGTACCCACGGTCAGCAATTCAAAGCCCAGTTCCTGAGGGCTTCTGCGCCCACCTCGGTCGAGGGCATCGAGAAGTACCTCGCCTCGGGAATGATCCGTGGCATTGGCCCGGTCTTCGTAACAGGCGTCGGGGTGTTGGCAAACCCTCGGTCGCGCCTCAGTTTAATTATCCGTGAACCATTTCCCGGCCATCCTTTAATTCGGCGTTTGACACGAGAATAATCCGCGCGACGGCCGAGTTCATTGCGGAGGGAGAGTTCTAATGGGAAAGCCGGCCTATCCGATCCTGATGGCCGCGCTGGCATCGATAATCGCTGTGCCGCAATTAGCTGCATTCGCGCAGGCGCCGGGTCAGCATCAGCATGAACAACCGCCGAGGAAGCCGCCTCAAAGGCCGCAATTCTCGCGGCCGCAACCCGGCCCGGCGCATTCGCTGCCGCAAAGTCGACATTTCTATCCATCGCCGGGAGGAGAGTTCACTTCCCAAGGCGCGCGACATGCGCACCGCCCCTTGCCCTCGCACGATTTCGAGGGCCACGTTTATCATGGCCACGCCGCGTGGGAGCATGGCCGCTGGCATCATGCCATGCGCAACGGCCGGTATGGCTGGTGGTGGGACGTGGACAGTGCCTGGTATTTCTACCCGCAGCCGATCGTAGGTCCGCCCCCTTACGTATCCGATATCGAGGTAGTGGTTCCTGACGGCCCCGACGTCCCCCTCATAGAGGGTGACTACCCGCCAGCAGATGAAAGCGCAGATCCGCCACCGGAGGAAACTACCTTTCCACCTCCGCCGCCGCTCCCTCCGCCTCCGGGCCAGGAGACGGTCGGAGATGCGACAGCAAGTGACGCGGATATCAGCGCCGAAGCCGAGCAGCGGCACGGCTATTATTGGTGGCACGACACCTGCTACTATAGGTACCCGTCCGGCGCTTACGCTCCCGTCGACCCCCGCTACTGCTATTGAACCGTGTAAGCCGTTGACGGAGAACAGCCAAGGCCACTCCGTAGCTGGCGCCGCATCAGTCGCTGTTAGGATCGTCCTGCGTCGTCCGCGGCGCGGGATTCCAGCCGCGCGATCAGGCACGCCCTCAAGAGCGGCCTGACAATTTACGTGCACGTCTGCGCTTACGCTTACCTGAATTTCTGCGGCAAACCTCTCGCTCAATTGCAGAAGAGCGGAACGACTAACCACGCCATCGCCCATATTCGGGGGACTCCGAACGGAGCGAGTCGCCCGGCTCACGTCTGATGACGTTGAGGCACCGGAGCTGCTCGTTGGGGGAGACGTTTTGCGTATAGGCCCCGACGGCGCCGCCAGCGGCGGTCGTGAACCTGATGGATGCCCTCCGGCGATCGGTCTGGGCGACCGGCGGCGAAGAAGGGCAAGCCGGCGGAGAAGGCCGGTCGACAGTCGGGAAAGCGGAAGGCGGGCTAGTACCTCGGCACAGAGGTTTTGACTCGTTCATTTTGGCCTGAGGTGCCCCAGGGCTGCGGATAGGCCCGCTCCATTTTGACGCGGGCCTTTTCGGTTGTGAACATCCATTTGATGCGAGCGCCGGCGGCATTGCGCTGTTGCTCCCAGGCGGCGGTTTCGGCGGCGAGCTGCTCGTAGGTTTCGATGCGCCGATCGAGGCACTGGGTGGCCAAGACGCCGATTTCGATCTCCACCATGTTCAACCAGCTGGCGTGCTTGGGGACGTAGTGGAACTCCAGTCGGCGTAGCACCCGTCGCGCTTCCTCAGCCGGGAAGGTTTGGTAGAGCGCGCCGGCCGAATGGGTGGACAGGTTGTCGAGCACCACCCGGATGCGCTCCGCCTCCGGATAGTGCACATCGGCAAGTTCGCGCATGCAGGCGGCGAAGTCCTGCGCGGCGCGCCGTTCGGTGACCTTCACCTTGCGCCAGGAGCGGTGCACATCGAGGAAGACGAACAGGTTCGCCGTCCCGTTGCGGCGATACTCGCAATCGTAGCGCTCGATCTGCCCCGGCTTGGCCGGGATCGGCTGGCGCACCTCGCCGATGAGCTGGGTGGGGCTTTCGTCGAAGCAAACGACTGGGCGCTTCGGATCGGGCGCCTCCGCATAGAAGTCGAGCACATCCTCCATGCGGGCGACGTATTCGCCATCGACCTGCGGAATGCACCACATGTCCTTGCGCCACGGCTTGAGGTCGTTTTCGACCAAACGCCGGCGCACCGTCTCGCGCGAGATGCTGTCGTGCTCGGTGAGCCTGACCAGTTCGTCCGCCAACAGCTCCAGGGTCCAACGGGCGCGACCCTCGGGTGGGCTCGCAAGGTATTGTCGGAAGATCAGGCGAACGCGATCGGCCTCGTCTTCGTTGACCACGAGCTTGCGGTCCTTGACGTCGTATCCGAGAACTTCCGCATGGCCATTGGCGGAGAGCACGATGCGCACCGCGATCGGCATCTGCAATGCTTCCCAGATGCCGGTCGCCATGCCCCAGCCAACCAACTCGTTGCCGTCGCGCATCGAGCGCGCCTCGGGGATGCGCTTGTCCCAGCCGAACGCTTCCGCGCCCTGGCGGTAGCAATCGCGCAGGCTCTTGCTGCTGTACGGCCGGGTCTCTCCGCTGGTGCTCGAAATTACATGAGGACGCGCCCACCCGACAGGAGATCACGGCATGATGATCGGCAAGTACAGCCGCTTGGGCTTTTGGCTTCTTCGGTCTAGTATGCTGGGGCTTGTCGGATAAACTCTCCGTGGCCCTTGTGCATTTAAAACTCGGTCTAGACCCGAAAAGGCGGAACCGCAATGCAGCCAATCGCGGAGTGGCTCGCGAAGATTGGCCTGCAACGGTACGCCGCAGCATTCGCTGACAACGACATCGACGTCATGGTGCTCCGGCATTTGACGGATGCTGATCTTGAAAAGATCGGCGTCTCGCTCGGGCATCGACGAAAGCTATTGGCAGCGATTGCGGAGCTTGGCGCCGCCGCACCCGCATCGCCGCAGCCCGCATTGGCGGAGCCAAAGTCCCAAGGTGCTGCCGAGCGCCGGCAAGTCACGGTGGTGTTCTCGGACCTGGTCGGTTCGACGGCGCTCTCCGCTCGCATGGACCCGGAGGATTTGCGCGAGGTCATTTCGGCCTATCAGAAGTGCGTCGCCGAAACGGTGCGCCGCTTCGGCGGGTTCGTGGCGAAATATCTGGGCGACGGAGTGCTGGTGTATTTCGGCTACCCGCAGGCGCATGAGGACGACGCGGAACGGGCGGTGCGGGCGGGCCTGGAGCTGATCGCGGCGGTGACCGGACTCAAGACGCACGCTTCGCTGCAAAGCCGCGTCGGCATCGCGACCGGGCTGGTCGTGGTCGGCGATATTATCGGATCGGGAGAGGCGCAGGAACGCGGCATCGTCGGTGAGACGCCGAATCTTGCGGCGCGCCTGCAAGGCATCGCCGAACCGAACATGGTGGTCATCGCCGAGGGCACGCGCAAACTTTTCGGCAACCTCTTCGAGCTCAAGGACCTCGGGGCAAAAAACCTCAAGGGCATCGCCGCGCCGACGCAGGCGTGGGCCGCGCTGCGGGCAAGTTCTGTGGAAAGCCGCTTCGAGGCGCTGCACGCGGCCGGCCTGATCGCCCTCGTCGGGCGGGAAGAAGAATCCGAATTGCTGCTGCGGCGCTGGTCGAAGGCAAAGAGCGGTGAAGGCCAGGTGGTGCTGCTTTCCGGCGAGGCAGGGATCGGCAAATCGCGACTCACCGCCGCGATTCTGGAACGCCTCGCCGGCGAGACGCACACGCGCTTGCGCTATTTCTGCTCGCCGCAGCACACCGACAGCGCGCTCTATCCGATCATCGGCCAAATGCAACGTGCCGCGGGACTGGCGCACGACGACACGCCGCAAGCAAAGCTCGACAAGCTCGATGCCGTGCTGGCGAAAAGCTCAACCTCAGCCCAGCATGCGGCACTCTTTGCCGAAATGCTGTCACTTCCCAACGATGGACGCTATCCCGCGCTTGAGCTGACGCCGCAGCAGCGCCGCCAAAGAACGCTGGAAGCCCTTACCGCGCAAATCGAGGCACTCACACGTTTCAGTCCGGTGCTTATGATCTTCGAGGATGCGCATTGGAGCGACCCCACAAGCCTGGAAGCGATCGGTCGGGCGGTGGACCGGATCGCGAGCCTTTGCGTGCTGCTGATCGTGACCTTCCGGCCGGAATTCGAGCCGGCTTGGATCGGACGGCCGCACGTAGCTGTTCTCACCCTCAATCGGCTGGCGATGCGCGACGTCGGCGCCATGATCGACGGCGTCGTCGGCAATAAGTTGCTGGCGGCGGACATCCGGCAGGACATCATCGAGCGCAGCGACGGCATCCCGCTGTTCGTGGAGGAGATGACGAAGGCGGTACTGGAGGCGGAGAGCGAAGGCGACGCGCGACGGACCGCCGCCGCGATTCCGTCGCCGGCCCTGGCGGTCCCCGCGACGTTGCAAGCCTCGTTGATGGCGCGGCTCGATCGGCTTGGTCCGGCCAAGGAGGTGGCGCAAATCGGGGCGGCGATCGGGCGGCAGTTTTCGCATGATCAGCTGGCTGCGGTGATGCGTAAACCGGAGCCGGAGCTGGAATCCACGCTCGAGCGTCTCATTGCCGCCGGTTTGCTATTCCGGCAGGGCGTGCCGCCGCATGCGACTTATTTGTTTAAGCATGCCCTGGTGCAGGACGCGGCTTATGGCACGCTGCTGCGCGAGCCGCGACGCGCGCTTCACGCCCGCATCGCCGAAACGCTCGAAAGTCAATTTGCCGAGATCGCCGAAAGCCAGCCGGAGCTGCTGGCCCGTCACTGCACCAATGCCGGACTGATCGAGAAGGCGGCGCGACTTTGGGGCAAGGCGGGACAGAGGTCGCTGGCGCGTTCGGCACTGGTAGAAGCCGCGGCACAGCTTACCCGCGCACTTGCCCAGATCGCGGCCTTGCCCGCCACGAAGGCGCTGCGCCGCGAAGAGATCAAGCAGCAGATCGGGCTTACAAATGCATTGATGCATACCAAAGGCTATGCGGCGCCCGAGACGAAAGCGTCGCTTGATCGGGCTCGTTCGTTGATTGAGCGGGCGGAGGCGATGGGCGAGCCTGCCGAAGATCCGCTGCTGCTGTTCTCGGTTCTCTATGGCTTCTGGGGTGCTAACTTCATAGCTTTCGACGGCGCCGCGGTGCGCGAGCTTGCGGCGCAGTTCCTCGTCCTCGCCGGCAAGCAAGGGGCGACAGTCCAGCTGATGATCGGGCATCGGCTCATGGGCACGTCCTTGCTTTTTACCGGGGATATTGCCCAAGGCCGAACCCACTGCGATGCGGCGATCGCGCTTTATGATCCCGTGGCTCATCGTCCCCTGGCGACGAGTTTTGGCCAAGACGTCCGCGTGTCGATTTTGTGCTATCGGTCGTGGGCCCTGTGGGTGCTCGGCTACCCCGACGCCGCGCTCGCGGACACCGGGCAGGTGCTCAAAGATGCGCGCGAGATCGACCATGCCCCCACGCTGATGTACGCGCTGCAATTTGCACCGTTCATCAACATGTCATGCGGAAACTACGCGGTAGCAAGCGCGCTCGCCGATGAACTTGTGGCTTTGGCAGACGAAAAAGGCGCCTTGCTCTGGAAGGCTTTCGGAATGATGAACCAAGGTTGCCTTTTCACCCTCGCCGACCGAGCCTCGGATGCGGTCGGCAAGATGACCTCCGGGATCACCGCATTTCGGGCAACAGGAGCAAAAGTGTGGTTGCCCTCGAATTTGTCGTTTCTAGCGAAGGCTTACGCTGATGCCGGCCAACTCGGCGACGCTTGGCGCTGCATCGGCGAAGCGGTGAAGGCGGTGGAAACAACCAAGGAAAAGTGGTTCGAGGCCGAAATCCATCGTATGGCCGGCGAAATCGCGCTATCGGGCGAGCCGGATGCGACGAAAGCGGAAGCGTATTTCGCGCGTGCGCTCGCAATTGCGCGCGGGCAGCAGGCGAAGTCATGGGAGCTGCGCGCGGCGATGAGCTTGGCGCGGCTTTATCGCGATCAGGGCAGGAGGAATGAAGCCCGCGATCTCCTCGCTCCGGTGTACGGCTGGTTCACCGAAGGTCTCGACACGCTCGACCTCAAGGAGGCCAAAACCTTGCTCGACGCGCTGGGATGATGAGGCTATCGAATGACCCGGCGACTTCCGAGTTTGGCATTCTCGGAACTGCTGCATCCCATGGGTAATGGCTGGTTTCGGCTTTAAAGCGGACTTCAGCAGTCCTTGCGGCCGGCGATCTCGCGAAGGCTCCGCTGCGGCTCGTGCCAGCGATCCGAATGACGTGGTGCCGCGCGCGGGCAGATCGGGGCACCGCACGTCGCAGGGGTCGTGGACGTTCCGCGCCCGCTTGCGCGGTATCTTGAGCCGGAGCCCATGGCACCACATCACCCGTGACGTCGTTCGAGGTCGGCGATCCAACGCAGCCCTTCGGCAAGCCCCAGCCATTTTCGTTCCATTCGCAGATAGAAATCTCGATCCACCGCGCGTTTCGCCGACGCTGCTCGCTCGGAATTTTCCACTGCCTTGATGAAACAGTCATCGACCTGCCGTACGTCCTATTTGGATCGACAAGTAGGGCGTTTCGCTTGGTCCAAACGTGCTCTTTTCGCCAAAACGGGCATTGGGCGGCTCAGCGCGCCTGTCAGGCTTACCTCTGGGCGCTGCCGATGGTGTCTGCCGGCGAACTGGAGCACGTTTATATGCAAGGTCCGGGCGCGGCGTACGGCGACATCATGTCCTTGGATACTTTCCCGGACCTCTCGCGCTTCCTCACTGCCAATGCCACCACGCCCTACACGCTCGCTTGGTTTAATCTGGCCAAGAGTGGCCCCTACGTGGTCGAACTACCCGCCGGCCCGACTGCCGGCATGGTCGATGATCTCTGGCAGCGGCCCGTTACCGACCTGGGCTTGCGGGGACCGGACAAAGGCCAGGGTGGCAAGGTCCTCGTGCTCGGTCCGGGCCAGACCGCGCCTGGGGGGACGGAGGGATACATCGTCGTGCGGTCGTCCACGTTCAACAATTTCATGTTTCTCCGCCTGCTCGCGACCGATCCGCAGGAACGGCAGGCGATGCTGGGGAAGATCCGCTTGTATCCCGTCAGCCAGCGAGCAAATCCGCCCGCGACCAAGGTGATTCGACTGGACCAAGGTGGACGATCCTTTGCCATCGCCCCGCGCGGCCTGAGTTGCGTGACGCGCCGCTACGGCGGCCGGATTCCGGAATGAAAAGGGCGCTCCGATGAGGGGCGCGTTAGGCCTGCATGATTCCTTACTTCTGCTGTTGCGGAGCTCCGGGCGCGGCCGACTGGTCTTCGTCGGCCATGCATTTCGTGATGAAGGCCTTGCGCGCCTCGCCCGTCAGCTTCTGACTGTTAGCGCCGAAGGTGCACGTCTCGAGTTTCTGCTGTTGAGTGATCGCGAAGGCGGGCATGTTCACCAGTAGGGTGCCCAACGATGCAAGCATGGCGGCAAATCGCAGCATGATCTTGGCTCCCAGTCGGATCGGAACGCCGTCAACCTAGCACGATTTTATCTATTGCAGAGCCGACAAATTCCTGACCAGCCGCCACTCCGGCCCCGATAAGGCGAGAGATCATTGCCCCCAGCGAAGCCCACGCTTGCAGGGGCGCGTCCTCGCTGTCCGACGGTTCACATCCAGGACCCACGGCCTCGTATTTACCTTCCTTAAATCACCTCGCAAGTATGTTCACCAGTCGCGATGCCCGTGCGGAGTTTGCGTTTGCCGTGGCCGACTACTATCCAGTGATGGCTCGCTGCGTAGCGGATGTCGAGCGGAATACCGCTGCCCGGCACGAATTTTACTTACTTGCCCGGACCGAGTTGGAGATCCAACTATGCGGCTTTGATCCAGCCCTTACACCAGCAGATATGATGCGGGAACGCCTCGCATTGGACGAGGCCATTCGAAGAGTCGAAAAAGAGTACTCATCCCCTGCTGCCACGATTGTGCAATCGACACAGGTGCATTTAGAAACTGACAATCGAGGGCAGCAACTTGGCCCTACTCTCGAGCCTGCAAGCATCTGGATCCGGCCGGTGGTCGCACTGCTCCTGGTCATCGGTTTGAGTTCGACGCTGTATTGGCAGCGCGACCAGTTTGCGGCCCTGTTTGCAGGCTCGGTGACATTCCCACACTCGATGAAGTCTTTACCAAAGCTGGACTACTATGTTGGCAAGCTCGGGGAACTGGCCTTAACGGCCCGGAGACAGGTGAAGTAGTCAAAGGGCCGGCTGTGTAGTCGTTGTATTTTATTTCCATCTGGTACATCAAGAGTCCGACCGCTCAGTGCCCCGGGGGTAAACCGCCCCGCCCTTTGGCAGCTGCCGGCCGCCAATCGGCACGCGTGCATCGATTATCGATCACCACACCCGCCCAGCTGACCGTCGTGGCGATACCGTATTCCCGCCTCCCTGACGATCCGCTGAGCGCCGCGTTCGGCCTCGGCCACGTTCGACATCACCGGAGTTCGGCCGTAATGCGTTATAATTACACCTTGGTACCCGCCCGAGACAGAGATCACGGTCCCGATCGAGATGGTGATAATTGAGGGGCCGGCATCAGATTTGTATTTGAAGAGGTTCGAGACGATTTTTGACAATTTAAGCGGCTACAGCTTGGAAGGGGTTAAGTGTCCTAATTGCAACACTTGACGAAATTCGGCCTGAAGCGGCTTCGTAAGCCCAGATCCCCACACAATCGGCTATGATTCGGTCAAAGATCGAGGCGGTTCGGGACTGGGGATCGGACCGAGGAGCGTCACACTCTCATCAGCTTTGGTCAGGTCAGGATTGATGCGCCAGGGGTTAGGGTTAGTTCTACTCTGTTTGGCCGCCTGGGCACTGGGCGGGTGCGTGCAGGGCACGCTCGCGCCGGCTTCGCAGGCAAACTGGACGTCGAGAGACCGGCAATTGCTGGCCAATGTTCCCTATCGGCAGGCGTCGATTCCCGGACAATACCAGCGCCAAATCGTCGATTATGGCCGCAAGGAGGTGCCCGGCACCATCGTGGTCGATACGAATAGCCGGTACCTCTATTATGTCCTGCCACAGGGCAAGGCCATTCGCTACGGCGTCACTGTCGGCGAGGAAGCACTCGCGTGGTCGGGTGTCGCCAGGATCGGGCGCAAGGAAGAATGGCCGGCCTGGGTTCCCACCCCGGAGATCAAGCACCGACTTGCCAATATTCCGGATTACGTAAGCCCGGGCCCCCACAATCCGATGGGCGCGCGAGCGCTGTATCTCTATCAAGGCGACAAGGACACGCTCTATCGGATCCATGGCACCAATCAGCCGGAATATATCGGCCGCGCCATCTCGTCGGGGTGCATCCGAATGACCAACGAGGACGCGATCGATCTCTACAATCAGGCGAAAATCGGCGCGCCCGTTCTGGTATTTCCACCGGGTCAGGGGGTATAGCGCTTACGTTAAGCCACTCAGGACAGGCGTCACAGCTAACGGATCGCGCACCAGCGGCGGCGGAACATGGGGAGCTAAAGAGGGTTGCGGCGCGCCGGAGCACGACGCAGGCGCTCGCGTTGCGGGCGGGGATCGTATCGTGAAAGTCAACGTTCAAACCAAAGCAAAGGTCGAGCGGGTCACCTGCCAGAACGCCGAGAAGGCTTTTGCGTCGTCAGGGTTAAGGCCCGTGGCCACCGCGAGCTGGTCACCTTGGTCGGCCATGCCGCCGCGATCTCGGCCGGCGAGTGGCCTCCGGCAACTGGATCAACGACCGTACCCACGGTCAGCAATTCAAAGCCCAGTTCCTGAGGGCTTCTGCGCCCACCTCGGTCGAGGGCATCGAGAAGTACCTCGCCTCGGGAATGATCCGTGGCATTGGCCCGGTCTATGCCAAGAAGCTCCTGCGCGCCTTCGGCGACAAGGTGTTCGACGTGATCGAGGCGACGCCCGACCGACTGCGCGAGGTCGACGGCATCGGGCCGGTTCGCGCTGCCAGGATTCTTGCCGCCTGGGCCGAGCAGAAGGCGGTGCGGGAAATCATGGTCTTCCTGCACGGCCACGGTGTCGGCACGGCGCGAGCGGTACGGATTTTCAAGACCTATGGTGCCGACGCCATCCAGGTCATGTCGGAGAATCCCTATCGACTGGCCCGCGACATCCGTGGCATCGGGTTCAAGACTGCCGATGCCATCGCGATGAGGCTCGGCATCGACAAGACCGCCATGGTCCGCGTGCGCGCCGGCATTTCCTATGCCCTAACCGAGGCGATGAACGAGGGCCATTGACATGGCCGCCGTGCTCGGCACTGTTTTTTAACAGCGCGACCGGTGCCCGGATGACGTATGGGTCGCACCCGGGCCGGTGCGGGAGGCGGCATGAGAGCGAGCACCACGGGTATAGATGTCACGCCGGCACGGGGTCCAGGCCAATGTGAGGGCCTCCTGCTGACCATCCTGCTGACCATCCTGCTGATCGCCGCGATCCACCGCCGCGACTTCTTCACCGGCGAGCGGCTCGAGCCCCTGCCCAGCCGCCCGTCCCGGTATCACGGGCCACTAGTCGTCAAATCGGTGCTCGTCGCCGCCGGCATGATGGCGCTGTTCTTCGCTGGAGCGCCGGTTCCGATCGCGGCCATCGTCGGCGGCGCGCTGCTGCTCCTCACCCGCAGCATCAAGGCCGTCAAGGTCTACCTGCAGATCGGCTGGTCGCTGTTTCTGATGTTCGTCGGCCTGTTCATCGTCATCGCCGGAGTCGAGCGCGCGGTGTTGTCGCCGCAGGCGATCGCCGCGATGGGGCGGATGCATCTTGCTTCCATGCCGGTGCTCGCAACCGTCACCGCCGCGCTCTCGAACCTGGTCAGCAACGTACCGGCCGTGCTACGCAGCTCGACGATCCACAGCGCGCCTGGCTCGTGGTCGCGATGGCCGCCACGCTCGCCGGCAATTTCACCCTGGTCGGATCGGTCGCGAACCACCGACCTGATTGCATCATCAATGTACCGCGCGCATTCGATCTAGCTCTTCTTGAACCATGCGCAGATGGATCCTGAGCCGCTGCAGATCCACTTCGAACCGGCGTGGAACCTTGAGCAACTGCACTGTCGATTCAATTCGGGCGATCCGTGTCTCATACTCGATCAATTGAGAGCTGGCTGCGCTCTGAGCGAGTTCGCGTTCGAGGGTTCCTAAAAGTCGGTGCAATCGGTCGATACGACGAACGTACAGCCACCTGTAAAGGCGCGGCGCGAAGCCAATGACGGGAATCAATGTCGCGACGACCGGAATGATAAAGAACACGATGCGGTTGAGGAGTGAGGCAAGCCAGAAGGACGTGTATCGCTGCCAGAAAGTCGGGCCGGAGCGGTAAAATGCCTCTGCCGTTGGAGAGAGAGGCAAATCATTGGGTTGCTCAGCGGGAAACTCACCCAGACGATTGAAGGGGCCCGGCGTCGAGTGGACTTTGCGCATCGCTTCCAGCAACAGATACTGCAAGGCGGGGTGAAGATCCTTCCGTACGAGCAATCTGTTGCGGGAGGCAAGCAGGTCAAGGTCCGAATTGGGAATGTCGCGACCCAAGCTAATGAGGCCCCGCCACAGCACCACATGCTTCAGCCCGGGGATCGTTTTGGCGATGGCTTCCGCTTGCGCGACATTCATTAATCGGATTCCAGCGGCACCGAGCGCGCGCTGCAAGAGGCCGCCATCCAACTGACTTGGAAAGACCGCCACATCGATTTCGCCTGCGATCAATGCATCGACTGCCTCGGCGGTACCAAGATCCAGGAGATGCGTAGAAACATCCACTGCATCGGTCGCTTTTAAAACCTGTAAGATAAGCGATCGAAGCGCGGTTCCCGGCATGCCAATGGAAAGGCGCTTGCCACGGAATTGCGCAAACCGCGTGGTCGGTTCGGCATCCCTGTAAAAAATGAATATCGGTGCATCGAATATTCCACCGAGTGAATAGAGGGTATCTGCATCGTTCGGTTGCGCGATCCCGAACGTGGTTAGGGCCGCCTGCACCCCAGAGGCGGCGTCGCGCAGCAGATCCAAATCTTCTACCGCGCCAGCGGAGTTGCGGACCTCTAGCTCGATGCCATCGCGTGTCAGAATCCGTGCATAGTGCCTCGCAAAGTTGTCATATCCGGATCCCGCCGCCCCCGCAGCGATTACGAAGTGACGTGGCGGTAGCGGATCGATCCAGCGATATGCAATGAATAAGACAGCAAGGACAATGGCCGCCGAGGAAAGCACAATAACCAAAGGCTTCCATGACCTACGCCACATGTTGCAACCCCGATGCCGCTGGCAGTCCCCTGAACTCCTTCCGTTGCTTTCCCACTCACGCGTGCTGACGATGCGGCCAGACAGCGGTGATGACGCAGGATCAGCGCGCCCGGGCGAGAACGGCAACGTCCAGCTTTGAATAGTACTTCTTTACGTCGTTGGCCCCGTACTTGGCGCGGAATTTCTCGATGATGGACGACACCTGTTTCGAGTCGGTGATAGGAACAATGTTGAATTCGGCCTCTGCGCCCCGCGCGTTGATCCGAATCGACGGGGTTTTGAGCACGTTTTTGTACCACTGCGTATCCGACCCCTGCACCGGCAGAAGATACAGGTTCTCATGGTCCAATACGAACCAGACCGGGATTGAGATGGCGCGTCCTGAATTTCTACCGGTCACCGTGATCTTAATTCCGCGATACCGGGAAAGGCGGTCTTTCAGAGCATCGTTCCCGGCTGGCATGTGCACTCCTCCGCGTAACTTTTGAGCTTACAGCTCCTG
>WNFW01002375.1_pt1 | contig 12814 bp, 8 predicted proteins | sample 5400131 | NCBI WGS metagenome assembly WNFW01 (sample SAMN13153362, study PRJNA577476) | soil metagenome | isolation source: 20 cm soil or saprolite under grassland replicate 1 | place: USA:California | collected 2016-06-15 | reverse complement strand
AGGACGCTGTGAAGTGGCCGAGCCGCCCCTTCAGGGGACGGCTTACACCGAATCCCCCCTTGTTTGGGTGTCACCGAGATTCCTCTCGCCGATACACCACCGTCACCAGGTCCTCCACTTGTGGCGATTGGGGCTGAACGATTGCAATCCGGTAGAGCGCTTTCTCCGGTCGCTGCACATCGACGACGAACTCGCCGACCTGTCGGCGCCCGATGCGCTGATCGAGCTCGCCGCGATTGAGCCGCGTAAGCGCCGCGAGTAGCCGCTCTTCGGTTGCAAGCGTGGTCTCGCGCATCTGAGCATCGTGCTCGGCACGGAGCCCGGCGCTCACGGCTTCCATCAAGCCGATGCCCGCGGTGGCAAGAATCACCAGCGCGACGAGCACTTCGAGCAGCACGACGCCGCGTTCACTTCGCAAGTGGAGCTCCCGTCAGCGGATCGACGCCAGGCCCGATTGCGCGGCCGTCGGGCAAAAACCGTGCGTGGTGCGTGGTGCGTGGTGCTCCGGTTCGGATTGCTTGTGTCCGAGCGGCGCGCAACTCAAGCACCAGATCTGTTTCTCGCGGCATGTGGAGTGTTGCCAGTGCGAGGCCACTCACACCGAGAATCACTCCGAGCACCGCGAGCACGACGAGCAGCTCGACGAGTGTGACACCCCACGCACCACGTACCACGTACCACGTACGCATTTACGTCGGCCTCAACGAGTAGACAGCTTGCAAGAGCGCCGCCGCCGTAAACGCGACCATGCCGCCGAATGCGACGATCAATGCCGGTTCCAGTGCCGTGACGAGCGTTCGCAGACCGCGCTCGGCTTCTTGTGCAGCCAGGTTAGCGGCGCCGAGCGCCATTTCGGCGACGCGTCCGCTCGATTCGCCGACGACGACGAGCTGCAGGGCGCTGGGGCTCAGCGCGTCTTCCCGTTCGAGCGCCGCGGCGAGTGCTGTGCCCTGCACCACGCGCTCACGCGCGCGCAGCAGCCGCTCCGCGATCGCCAAGTCACCTGCCGACTCGCGTGCGGCATCGAGCGCCGGCAAGAGCGGCAAACCAGCCCGCAGCATGCCGCCGAGTGCCCGCATCACGCGGGCGGTGGCAAGGGCCCGCCGGACGGCACCGATGAACGGAAGCTTCAGCAGGACTTCGTCGAGCTGCTTGCGACCCTCCGGACGTCGCACCCACTCGATGGATGCCCAGACGGCGGCAGCGCCGATCATCAAGAGCGGGACCCAGAAGCGAGCCAGAAACTGCGAGACGCCGAGCAAGGCTCGAGTCGCTGGAGGGAGCTGTTGACCGAGGTCCCCGAGAACGGAGGCGAACCGCGGGACCACGACGGCCGTGATCACGATAATGGAGGCGATTCCCACGATGGCGAGCAGCAGCGGATAGGTGAGTGCCTGGCGGACGCGCGCCACCAGGTCGGCCTCTTGCTCGAGGTGTGTGGCGACTTGGTCGAGCGCGGTGCCGAGCTGGCTCCCGCGTTCGCCGGCGCGCACCATGCCGAGCACGAGCGGAGGCACGATGCCCCGCCCTGTCGCCAGCGCGTGGGCGAAGGTGCCGCCCTCGCGCAGGCGTTCCCGGGCCCCGCTCAGCGTCGATCGTAAGGGGCCGGACGCGAGGTGTTCAGTCGCGCCCACGGCACGCTCGAGCGGCACGCCTGCCAAGACGAGCGCCGCGATACTGCGAAACACGATCGCCAGGTCCCGGCGGCTTGCCGAGGGTCGCTGCTCTTCCGTTGCTGGAGCGAGCGAGATCGCATAAAGACCGCGGCTCGTGAGGATTGTCGCCGCGTGGCCGTGGCTCTCGGCTTCAATGGCGCCGGTGACGATCGCGCCGTCCTGGCGGGCGGCGCGATACCTGTACGCGCTCATCGCTTGCGCCCGCTCTCCCACGACGTGACATCGGCGTCCTCGCCCGTTCCACCGGGCTGGCCGTCGCGTCCCAGTGACAGGAGATCGTAGCCGTCGACGTTCAGGTCTCCTGGAGACTTGTAGGAGTAGGGTCGTCCCCACGGGTCGAGCGGAATCGCCTTGCGCAAGTATGGGCCGCGCCAGTTCCGCGCCTCCGGCTCACCAGGTGGGCGCTCACGCAGCGCCGCCAGGCCTTGCGCGGTGGCAGGATAGAAATCGTTGTCGAGTCGATACTGATCGAGTGCCAGCGCGAAGAGTTCAATCTGTGCGCGCGCCGCTGACACTTTGGCATCGCCCACGTTGCGGAACACCATTGGTCCGACAAGGCCGGCGAGGATCGCGATCACGGTGATGACCACGAGGAGCTCGATGAGAGTAAAGCCAAATGCGAAATGTGGAATGCGGAATGCGAAATTGACCTGTACGGGTTCATTCCGCATTCCACATTTCGCATTTCGCATTGGATTAGTGCGCCGTGACACGCAGGACCTCCTCCACCGTCGTGAGCTCGGCCTGCACTTTCACCCAGCCATCGTGCTTCATCAGTTGCATGCCTTCGCGTTCGGCCAGCTCGCGCAACTTCGCGAGCGGCTCTCTCGCGGAGATCGCGCGATTGACGTTCTCGGAGACGACCAGCAGCTCGAAGATGCCGATGCGACCGAGATAGCCACTGCCCCGGCAGGCATCACAGCCGCGTCCGCGAACCAGCTGCGGCCCCCCCTTGGGCTCGTTGGAGACGAAGGCGACAACCTGTGGATCGGGACGGTATCGCTCGCGGCAATGCGGGCAGATGCGGCGTACGAGTCGCTGTGCCAGGACACCGTTGATTGTCGCGGCGATTTGGTACGGTGCGACTTGTAGATCGAGCAGCCGCGTGACGGCGCTTGGCGCGTCGTTGGTGTGCAGCGTGGAAAACACCAAGTGGCCGGTCATCGCTGCCTGCACGGCGACCTCCGCGGTCTCCGGGTCGCGCATTTCACCGACCATCATCACATCGGGGTCCTGGCGCAGCACGCTGCGGAGCGCGGATGCGAAAGTCATTCCCGCCTTGCGATTCACCGGAATCTGAGTGACGCCGGCGAGGTGGTATTCGACGGGGTCCTCGACCGTGATCACCTTCTCTGCGGTGGTATCGCGCAGGGCCAACGCGCTGTAGAGCGTTGTGGTCTTCCCACTCCCTGTCGGGCCAGCGGCGATGACGATGCCCGTGGGACGCGCAACGAGCGCGCGGAATTGTTCGAGCGTGGCGGGGGCCATCCCCAGCTCGTCGAGACCGACGGGCTGACCGCCGCGATCCAGAAGTCGGAGGACCACAGATTCGCCGTACAGGGTTGGGACGGTGGAGACCCGGATGTCGAGCTCGCGCGATTCCAGCCGAATGCGGAAGCTGCCGTCCTGCGGTGAACGTCGTTCAGCGATATCGAGCTCGGCGAGCAGTTTGACTCGGCTGACGATTGCGGCTTGCGCCTGTTGTGGCGGCGCCGGGGCATCGGCGAGGACGCCGTCAACGCGGAAGCGCGCGCGCAGCCCCTGCGATGTCGACTCGAGGTGGATATCGGATGCCCGCGCGTCGTGCGCTTCCTTAATAAGGAGGTTGACGTACTTGACTACGGGAGGTTGGCTGGCGAGGTCGCGCGCGTCGGCCTGCTCGTGATCGTCCCCCACGGCCGAGCTCTCATCGCTGCGCAGGTCGTTCACCACTTCGATGATGGATTCTGCTGCCGCATAGGTGCGGCGGATGCCTTCATCGAGATCTTGTTCGCTCACGACGATCAACTCGACGGGCCTGTCGAATTCGCGTTCGAGATCCGCGATAACCTCGGGAGCCGGGTCGCCTGATGCGGCCACACGGACGTGCGTAGCGGTCAGCTCGAGCGGCAGGATGCGATTGTACTCGAGGTATTGGGCCTCGAAGGAACCGGGTAGTAACTGTGAGTTCAGCATGCTCGACCCAGAGTGGCAGGGAGCGTGCCAACGGACTTTCGCATTTCGAGTCAGATCGGAGCACGGCTCAGTCAATAGGCAGCGACGCAATCGGACAGGAGTGATCAGTTGACCAGTTCGACCCGCAAACTGAACAGGCTGTTTTGAGCACGAAGTGACCAGTTTGTTCAGTTCAACATTCAAACTGAACACTTACTTGGCTGGTTTGCGGCGTGATCCAAGCTCGGAGGCTCGCGGCACGAGGACTGCCTAGATGGGCGACCCCTGTCGCGGAGCCTTTTGTGGTTTCTCGCAGATCTCTCCTGGAGTCCGTGGTAGTGCGTCACCGCTGCGTCGTCCGATCGCTCAGTGTGATCCTCCCGCTGTTCGCGTGTTTGTTGCACACGCGCCGCCTGGTCGCTCAAATCAGGGTCACCCCGGACGGCGGCTCTGCCATCGTCCCGCAGAACTCTACAGAAAAGACAGTCACATTCACGCTCTACACGGGCGTTGGCAGTCAAACCTGGCATGTCTCGCCGGACTGCTCCGGCGTCGTCACCAATTGCTGGGCTCCTAATGGCTACGACGTCACATTCCAGTACGGGACTTCGGTGGACATCAAGTTCTCCACCCCGTCGGCCGGATCGGGCAGGATCAAGTTGACGGCCTCTAGGCTCGGCGTCTCCGATACCGGGTGGTTCAACGTCACGGTCGATGGAACGCCGCCGACGATCACGTTGCTCCAGCCCAGGGGTGACGTGGATATCCAGTATCCCACGATTCAGATCGGCTGGTGCGACGATGGCTCCCTGGATGCGGCGAGTCGTTCGATCACAGTAAATAGCTCCGACAAGACGTCGAGCTTCGATTACGTCTCCGGGGGACCACAGGCCTGCGCGGTAACGGCTACTTCAACCACGAACAGCGTGGCTCTGTCGGTCGGCTCTAACACCCTAGTCGCGCGTATCTGCGACGCGGTTGCAAACTGCGCGACCACGAACTTCTCTATAACTCGCCTAAGCTACGGCGTGGCGGTGACCCCGGACGGCACAATCGCCCCGCAGCGGCCCGCCAATACTTCCGGGTACAGCGAAAACTTCACAGTTCAAAACACGGGGACCGCCCAGAACACCTACAGCCTTTCGTGCGGCGGCTCGTCGAATCTGACCTGCACCGGGTTGACCATCGACGGCAGCCCCGCGTCCAGCGTAAGTCTCGCAGGGGACAGTAGCAAAACCGTTGTTGGGTCGTACAACGTCGGCGCCGTGGGGACGGGCACGCTGAGTCTCACCGCGACCGGCACGAACGCCAGCGACGGAGGCAGCTACAGCGTTCCCGTCGTCACTCCGAACCCACAGCCGCCCGTGGTCGACGTCACCACCGTCAACCCCGGCGCCACGGTTGAGCGGGATCTCTGCCTCACAATCGCTGCTGGCTCGGCGGCCGCCTACGAGTGCGGCGACCTGCGGATCGTCCATCCCCTGCCCACGACGCGCACGCTTAACAAGGCGCGGACCCCCACGCTCCTCTACAACAGCGCCGCCGCCCACCCGTTCCCCTTGGTGGCCGCGAACGTGACACTCCCCGCCGGGGCCACGCCGCCAGATAGCGTGGTTGCCACTCTGCGCTTCGGCGCGGTGTTCAAGGGTCGCGGCGCGTGGGCCGGGAGCAGCTGGGGGCCTGGCGCTACGCGCCGGATCGTCGTGGGGTACGACGCTCTGAATGACACGACCGGCATCTACACCTACACGCTCGAGGTCGTGAATCACTACTCGGACCGAACCCCGGGTTCAACTGTCACGGGGGAGCTTGTCATCGTCAACCGCGCCTACAGCCCGTTCGGGGCTGGGTGGTGGATCGCGGGCCTCGAGCGGCTCAACGTGTCGAACATGATGTGGGTCGGGGGGGACGGGAGCGTGCGGCGGTACCAGGTCGTCACGACCAACGTCTGGGCGGCGCCCAACGTGGACCGGCCGGACACGCTCAAGAAGATCGGCAGCGAGTACGTACGCACCCTGCCACACGGCGTCCAGGTGTGGTTCGACGCTAACGGAAAGCATGTGCGGACGGTCAACCGACTCGGTCACACCACGACGTTTGCATATCTCGGGACGACCGACACGCTGAGCAGCATCGCGCTCCCTCCCGCCGGGTCGGGCAAGATATACCAATTTGCCTACGCCAACGGAAGACTTCAGACCGTCACTGCTCCACCGGCTGGATCGACAAGCCGGATCACGACGCTAACCGACCCGGCAGGCCAGGTCACGGGAATCCGTGGCCCCGATACCTACAGTGTGGGCTTCGGTTACGATCCTGGCGTCGCCAACCGGATCATCTCTCGCACCGATCGCCGAGGATCGCTCACTACCTACCAATATGACAGTGGGTATCGTCTGTCGCAGACCGAAGTGCACATGATTGGACCGAACATTGTGTCCACATTCCGTGCTTTGGAGAGTATAGGACTTACGACTGCGACCGATACGGCTGCGGCGTACACGCGGCTCGACGGTCCGCGGACAGACGTGCTTGACACCACGGCCTTCTGGCTCGAGCGCTTCGGCGCTCCGCGGCGGATCGTGAACGCGCTGGGGTTTGAGACGATCCTCACGCGCGGCAACGCCACCTTCCCCGCGCTGGTGACGAAGGTGCGGTATCCCAACGGCCGGGTCGTAACGGCCACGTACGACGGTCGCGGTAATATCATGTCATCCACCGATTCGAGTGTCGCCCCGCAGAACGGCAAATACGCGACCACGCGGTTCGTCTCAAACACTAAATGGGACTTCGATTCGATCATCGCTCCGCCCGAGGGCGATAGCATCGTCATGTCCTACAACGACACGAACGGCAACCGTCTGTGGCAGCAGGACGCCCGGGGATCGATCAGCCGAGTGGAGTTCGCCTACTACTCGGCCGATTCGGTGAACGGACTGCTCCGGTCGATGCGAACGCCGTCTCAAGCGTGGTCCTCTCCGCGCGACTCGGTCGAATATGATCGCCTGGGCAATCTGTCTCGGACCAAGACACCGCTCGGCTTCTGGACCACGCACTATACCGATGCCATAGGGCGTGATACGCTGATCCAGTCGCCCGTCGATTCCGCTCAGACGCTCTGGACGACGGACACGATCCGGTACGATCTGGCAGACCGTGAGATGCTTCGGAAGACGGTTGGACCGGCGGTGTCGTACCAGACGCTCTACTCCCCGCTCCGAAACGTGGCAGCTCAAACGGTCGGCGTAAGTTCGTTTTACGACCCCGAAGGCGATCTCGACAGTCTGCTGCGCTGGCGCTTCCCCAATCCCAATAACATCGACACGCTGCGCACGAGCTGGCGTTACGATCCTGCAAACCGAAAGGTCAAGGAGCTGGCGGTCGACGGTAGGGCAGACAGCATCGTGTACGACCCAGCCGGCAATCCCATCGAGACTGTCACGCGCCGCGGCCACTCGATCGCCATGAGTTACGACGCACTCAACCAGCTGGTTCGCCGCATTGTGCCCCAAGTGACATACCCCGAGTCGACGGTGAACTTTGGCCCGGGTCCCGTATCGTTCCCCCTTTACACAGTCGGGCTAACGCTTCCGAAGGACACGGCGACGTTCGCCTACGATTCGGTGGGAGACATCGTGCACGCGAACAACCGCGACGCGTGGATTTCACGTCATTACAATCCCAACGGGACGATTGCGAGCGATACGCTCTTTGTCCGCCGGTGGTTGGGGGCCGATACTGCGCATATCTACGGGCTGCGTTTTGGCTACGATCTAAATGGGCGACGTACATGGCTCAAGCACCCATTCCCGATTGCGGCGCGCGTGGCGGGGACGCCGAAGGATAGCACGGCGTATGCCTACCAGAGCTTCGGCGCCCTGGGCTCGGTCACCGACGTGCTGGGGAATCCCTTCCGGCTGTTCTATGATGTCGAGGGCCGCTTGGACAGCCTGGAGTTTCCAGGCCAAGTCTACGAAAAGCGCTCTTACGACGCGGACGGTCGCCTCAGCCGCCGGGTCGAACGGGCCTACTACACGTGGCCGCGCGGTGACAGCGGGTTCGTACGGGACACCATTCGACATGAAATCATGTCCTACGACGCCCGCGGAAAACTACTGAGAGAACGGACCCTGAGCTCGACCCAGACCAACCCCGTCTTCGACTCGACGGTGGTGTGGTATTCTGGTCTCGGCAGTGCGGTCGCCGCGCAACAGTGGGACGGTAAGGCCTTGGACACGCCCGTATGGTTTGTCGAGCAGTTTGAACCCGATGCGCTGGGCGATATCGGGTGGTCGCGCGTGTATCGGAACACTACCAACCAGATCGACTGCTGTGACAGCATCCAGACCCGTTACAACGCTCAGACAGGCCGCATGGTTCGCCGTTGGTGGTACGCGGGCTTCCAGTCGCCCGACAGCACGCTATTCGATGAGTCGGGAAACAGCCGGATCGTCCTCCGCCAGCACTGGGACGCTGACTATGGCCTCTGGGAGCCCGCCATCACGGCCGAGTATTACGGTGCTGACAACCGGCTGCGCGTGCTCGACCGCCGGACGACTTGTTGCCGGATTGGAGGCCGCAGCGCGGAGACGCTCACTGCTGGCGGGTTTGAAGAGTATCGTTACGACGCGCTTGGTCGGCGGATCGCGTTCCGCGTGCGCCGCGATTCCACCTGTTTTGACCAGTGTGCGCGCGCGCCGAGCACGATCGAGCGCACCGTGTGGGACGGCGACCAGGTCCTGTACGAGATGCGCTATCCAGGTGGCGACAACGTCTCTAGCGCGGACCTCGAACGCGACACGGCAACTATCGTCCTTTACAGCGCCCCCTACGCATACGGGCGGACGATTTACACGCACGGCCCTGGAATCGACGATCCGATCGACGTTATTCGCGTGGGCTACACGACCTTTGACAGCACGACGTGGGCCGGCCCCGTCGCGATTATCCCGCACCGCAACTGGCGAGGAGACTATGACGTCGGGAGCTTCGATAACGGCACCTATACACGGTGCACAAAGCTTCCGAGCGGGCAGAACTCAGGCGTCTGCGTGGTGATCGACTGGCCGGCGTTCAATAAGACCGTGTATATAGGCGATCGGCATCCAGGGGACCCCGTGAGCTGGATGGGACACCTCCTGGGCAACAGGCGAGATGCTTCAGGGCAGCTGTACATGCGGAATCGGTATTACGATCCGGTGCAGGGGCGATTCACGCAGGAAGACCCCATTGGCCTCGCCGGCGGGCTCAACCTGTACGGATTCGCCAACGGGGATCCGGTCACGTTCTCGGATCCTTTCGGGTTGCAGTCGGACCCCTGCGAGGGTCGGTTGACGAGCGCAGTTTGGTATTGCATCAACCGACGGACTGAGCCATGGATTCCAATCATTCAGACGGCATGGACTATTGAATCTATCGTCACCCCAATGGGCGAAGCGGCCGTCGGGAGCGGCGCGATAGGTGGAGAGATTGGCCAAACTATTCGGGCGTTCCGCGCAGGTCGCCTCGCGGCCCGTGATGCGGAACTGGCTGGGCGAGCTGTGCTCGTACAGCAAGGTGCCCGAGTTCTAACGCTGAGCAGACATGCCTTCTCAGGTAGTAAGTGGTCAGCGGCTTACCATGACTTTGGCGCCGCCGGTCTAAACCCGCTTGAAGTCGCGCGAGCTGTGGCCGAGAAGATTGGAGACCTGAGTGAACTGAGTCCCGGAATTGGCCGTGGCTCAGTTGAGGTCGGCGGTCAACTAGTAAAGTTTCGGACTTGGACTTTAGAGACAGGCGAAACGATCGTCAACTTCTTCCTGAGATAAACCTTGACGGAGAATCGCGCAGACCTCATTGCGCGGGAGCTGGATCAGCGAGCCTCTCGTGCGGCGAGTTCGGAAGAGCTGGACAATCTTGCTGCTCAAATCTCGGATGCGGAGATGTTATGGTCCGTTGCGGATCGAGTAGCTCCGGAGATCCCGACTATGGGTGCAATCTATCGGCGTGCGCTTGCAATTGAGGCGCCCATTGAGACTGCCATTGGGTATTTGGCTCTAGCTCACCTCTTCAACGGAAACGATAGGGCCGCTGTGGCATTAATCGGCAATGATTTTCCAAAATCGCGCGATCCTGTACTTCTCGATGCGTGGACCGCCCTGGTGGAAGGGCCAGGCGAACGGATCGCGCGTATCCGAGAAGCCTTAAGGGCAGCGCCTCACTCACTGAGACTATGGCGTTCGCTGGCTTCGGCAGCGATCCAGGAAAACGCTCAAGATGTCGCTCGAGAGGCGTATCTGTGGTTAGCGAGACATGAAACCAATCCGACGGAGCTTCAACGAATTGAGAAGGTACTCCGGAGTCACGGGTGGCTGACTCAGGAAGGCGACATTGCTCACGAGCAAATGTAACTGACCTGACCCCCGCAATGTGATCCAGCTGTTATGACCGGTCCTCGCTCCGGGCGGGTCTCTCGAATCTTGCGCCCAGAACTGGAAAGTTTCGAGTTCGACTCCGCGGCCGCTCTCCGCACATCACGTACTATCAGAACTAGATAAAGCCGGAGTCTAGATCGTCCATTAGGCGCGCTGAGGGGAGACACGTCACGGCCTGCGGCGTGACGTCTAGTCCAATCGAGGGATCGCGGCATTACCCCCATCTAAGAGCCTCCGCCGCGCGGTCATAACCGTCGTTCGACTTACCTGCAGCAACCGCGCGGCTTCCGTCACATTGCCACGCGCCAGTTGCAGTGCACGTGCCACCGCGATGCGATTTGCCTCGGGATCTCCGTGACGATGATATCCCAAAGTCTGCTCACCTTTTTCGGCAGATGGTCGACTTCGATTCTGGCAGCTCCCTTATACCGCGCCCACAGGAATGCGCTCAGAATTATCCCCTCCAGCTCGCGGACATTCCCCTTGTACTCGCTTCGATCCAGTGCCTCTAGCGCGGCGTCACTAAAGCCCGCCGGGCCATCCAACTGAGTTCGTTTGGCATCACCCCTGCTGACGTGCCGCGTTGACGGTTGTCCTGCTCACGCGCAAGAGCTGCGCCGCCTTCTTCACATTGCCGCCCGTAATCCGCAGGACCCGCTCAACCACCATGCGATTTGCCTCGACATCCCCATGCCGCCGGTATTGCAAACGCGTCGCGAACCGGGGAGGCAAATCCTCCACCGCGATCGCGCACGCCCCACGGTGTCTCGCGATCAGATAAGCTCTCAGCACGATGCCCTCAAGCTCGCGCACATTCCCCTCATACTCCCCTTCGCATAACAACGCCAGCGCTGCCTCGCCGAACGTCATCGGGCCATCCACCTTCGTCAGCTCGGCGCAACGCTGCAGCGCCCGCAGCGCCAGGAACGGAATCTCGCTGCGCCGATCGCGCAGCGGCGGAATCGCGATGGCGCACGCACCAAAGCGATAGCGCAGATCCTTGAGCAGCAAACCCTTCGCCATGAGCGTATCAGGAGCGTCCGTCATCGCGAAAATCACGCGACACGCCGCCGCCTGCAGGCGATCGCCGCCAACGGCAGTGTACGTCCCGCGATCCAGGACCTGCAGCAGCTTCTTCTGCACGCCGAGATCCAGCGTGTGTAGATCGTCGAGCAGCAGCGTCCCACTGCCGGCCGTCGCAATCCTCCCGGGGCGCGCCCGCCGCGCGTCCGTGAACGCCCCCGGCACATGCCCAAACAACTCATCCTCCGCGAGCTGCGGCGACAAAGTCCCTACGCTGAACGCATGGAAACCGTCCGCTCGTTGGCTCAAGTCGTGGATGTATTGGGCGAAGAAGTTCTTGCCGGTCCCGCTTTCGCCGTAGAGAATCACGGGCGTCGCCGCGGGCGCAAACGCGTGCGCGCATGAAATCGCCTCGACCATCGACGGAGCCAGTGCAATCGGCTCGTTCGACGACGGCGGCGAACAGCGATCCGATAAGAGCTGAGGTGTTGTCACGCGTCGTAAACGATTTGCGCGTTGCTGAAACAATCACTTGAAGCGACCCAGCCGCGCTAGTGGCAAGCGCTCTTGACGTCACCAGGGGAATCCCGAGACGTGTAGAGAACGGAAAACAACAAAAGCTCAAACTTCGTTAAAAGCGACTCTTCCTGGTGGGCGCACGCCGCGTGCACCGGTTTCTGGTGACCCGCAGCACCGAGGGGTTGAGACACGTGCGTGGCGAGACGCATCATGCGCGGCGAGCGGCAAAGAACTCTCGGATCAACTCGGCGCATGCCTCCGCCTCCACGCCGCTTCTGACTTCCACCCGATGATTCAGCCGCGGGTGCCTCACTAAATCGCCCACCGACCCGCACATCCCGGCTTTCTCATCGAACGCCCCAAACACGAGCGTCCCGACCTTGGCAAGCACGATCGCGCCCGCGCATTGGGCACACGGCTCGATCGTGACGTAGAGCGTGCAGTCGGTCAGTCGATCTGTTTCTAGCGCCTCAAGCGCCCGCTCGATCGCCAGAAACTCGGCATGATAGGTGGGGTTTCGACGCGCGACGGTCTCGTTGTGCGCCTCGGCAACGATCTCGTCTCCGCGCATCACAACGGCGCCAATGGGCACTTCATCTCTTGTCGCGGCAACTCGGGCTTGTTCAAGCGCCGCGTCCATCCCGGCATCACGACGCACGACGCACCACGCACGACGCACGGCCGTTATGCACCACGCACGACGCACGGCCGTTACGCACGACGCACCACACACGACGCACGGGTGTTAGGCACGCACCGTCTCTCTCGCGCGCTCGAATGTGAGCGCGTTACCGTCCTTCGAGCGGTCGACACGGATACGATCGCCCTCCGCGTACTGTCCCTCGAGCACCGCGACCGCGAGCGGATTCTGGAGCAGCCGCTGAATCGCTCGCTTGAGCGGGCGCGCCCCGTAGACGGGATCGTAGCCCTCGGCCACCAGCAGGTTCTTCGCGGCGGGTGTGACGTCGATCGCCAGCTTGCGGTCGGCCAACAACCTCTCGACGCGCTTGATCTGGATGTCGACGATCT
>WNFW01002372.1_pt1 | contig 12821 bp, 9 predicted proteins | sample 5400131 | NCBI WGS metagenome assembly WNFW01 (sample SAMN13153362, study PRJNA577476) | soil metagenome | isolation source: 20 cm soil or saprolite under grassland replicate 1 | place: USA:California | collected 2016-06-15 | reverse complement strand
CTCCCACACCCCACTGACGGCCGATCTGGAGCGCGACGTCTGCCGCGGGCCGGTCGTCGATGTCGGGCAGGGTCACGACGGCGATCTCGCCGCGGGTCTTCTCCCGCACCTCCGTGATCACCCCTTCCATGTGCGCGACCGACGCGGGGTCGAGCACCCCGGCGAAGTCGTTGACGTAGCCGCGGGGGGGGGGAACGGTAACCTGGAGGAGGAGTGTCAGAGCGAGGATGGGCATGACGTCCTAATAGTACGCAGGGCGGGCATCGCCGGTGTCGCGTTGCGCGACCCCCGGCTCGACTTGACAGCCGCTCTGCGGGCGGAGACTATCAGGCACCGATGTCGACGGTCCTCTCGCATACTCCTGTGTCCCGCGTGACGACGCTCGCGATGCTCACCTCCCTGGGTGCCTGTGCGCACGGCGGGTCCCAGCAACATGTGAACAACGCTGCCGGCCCTACGGTGATCACGAGCGAGCAGATCGAGCGGTCGGGAGCGCACACCGCATGGGACGTCTTGAAGCGGGAGGCGCCGATGCTGACTCTGCGCGAGGACCGGAACGGGCGCCCGTCCCGCATGGGCCGTCGGGGCCGCTCGAGCATCACGCTGGACGACCCACCCGTGGTGGTCGTCGACGGCGTGCGCCTGACCAGCTTCCGGGATCTGGACCGGATTCCAGCCAGCACGATCTTCTCGGTCACCATTTACACCGGGATCGAAGGGACGACGTACTACGGCACGAACGCGGTGAGCGGCGTAGTGGTGATCGAAACAAAGCACGGAGCTGACTCCTAGCGACCATCGCGGCGGTCAGCTTGAAACGGACAAGAGGGAGGAGCCCGTCGGGCCCCTCCCCCCTCGGCGCCCGTCGGCAGAGCCGACGGTTACGGATTACGATCGTAACACTGCAGGAACTTCGGGTTGTTCAGCTCATCGATCGGCACCGGGAAGTTCACGTCGTTGCCGTACGTCGGCTGTTGGGCCTTAAAGTACGCCCCCGTCGGGAACACCGAGTTGATGGCAAAGCCATACTGCCGCACCATCCGCCGCAAATCGCCCAGCCGGTGCGCCGTAAGCCACAACCAGCGGGCCCGCTCATTGAACAACAGCTTCACCGCTCCGCCCGCCGCGGTTTGGTCCGTGGTGGTGAGGGCGGCCATCGGCGCCACCGGCGCCACGGTCGTGCGGTTGCTGTTCAGGTAGGTAGGTGGCGCCGCTCGAAGGCCGTTCAACGCGGCCAGGAACGCGCTGGTGTTGGTGAGCGTGTCCCCGGTCCGCAGCGCGGCCTCGGCCTCGATCAGCCGGGCCTCCGCCCCCGTGGCCACCGTCGTTGACGCCTTGCGATCGCCGTAGCGCAGGTTGTCGTACTGCGGCGTCACGTTGTCGAACCCCACGTCGGGTCCCGTAGTCGCCGAGACCGTGCGCTCGAACGGCGTGCGTGGATCGCCGTTGCGGAACGGAAGACCGTTGATGCCCTCCGCGTTGGCCACCGAATACCGCTCGAATGTGACGTTGCCGTTGAAGACTCCGTTATTCTCGCGGGTCGTGTTCTCGGTGTGCTGGACCACGTAGTTGAACGACGTGGGCACCAGTGCCGGTGTCACGAGCGCCCCGGCCCCCGCGGCGTTCCCCGTGTCGAGCAGCGCGCGGGCCTTCCCAACCGCCGCCAGTCGGATCAGCGACGCTCGGGTCGCGCCCGTCCCGGGCAATGCCGTCGCCGCCGCCGAGGCAGCGTCAAACCGGGCCATCGCGGTATCCAGGAGCTCCTTGGTGGTCAGGGGCACGCCGTAGGTGAAGACATCCCCCGTCGAGCTCACGGAGCTCACCGGCACTCCGGAGCACCACGTCTCGGCGAAGAAGACGTAAACATAGCCCGCGAGGTTGAGCACCTCGGGGTAGCCCGATTGAGTGGTCGGGTCGGACAACTCCACGTACTTCGCCGCCGTGGTTTCGGCGGAGCGCCGGGCGCGGTGCATGTTGCGGAACCACAACCCCACGTCCGCGTTGTCGATCCGGATCGGTCCGCGGGCGTCCACTTCGATGCGGGTCGGGAACGTCTCGGAGTTGACCCACTCGTCGGCCAGCAGGCCGCCGTACATGATCACGCCCTCCACGGTGCCGCCCGATCCGTCCGCTCCGGAGCCGGCGTACGCGATCGTGAAGTCCCCGATGGCTCCCGCCCGGAGCGTGGGGAGCGCGGCGGCATCGTTGAGGTTGTCGGGAGGCACGATATCGGGATCCGAAACCCGCAGCGGATCGTTGCATCCCGTCAGCGGCAGCACCAGCGCCGCGGCGCAAAGAGTGAGCCGGCCGAACAGGCCGCCACTCAGCAGTCGAGTCGTCATGGCCGTGTTCCTCGGGCTCAGAAGGTGACGTTGATCCGGGCGAGGAAATACCGCACCGGCGGTTGAGTCAAAAAGTCAGCCGTGTTGAAGTTCGACTGACCCGCGTCGTTCAACTCGGGATCGACGCCCGTGTACTTCGTCCAGGTCGCGAGATTCCGACCGGTCACCGTGAAGGTCAGCGAGCTGGCACCGAGCCGCGACGCCCAGGAGCTGGGTGCGAAGTAGCTGAAGGACAGCTCGCGTAGCTTGACGAATCCCGCGTCCTCGAAGAATCCCGTCTCGAGGCCATCCGCCACGGCCGCCACGGCCGCCGCCTGCTGGGCGAGGGGCGCGCTCGCGACGTTGATGCCTTTGCAGATACCGAATTCGCAGCGGAACTCTTCCGTGCTGTTGTCGAGCCGATTGCCCCACCGCCCGTCGAGCAGCCCGTACACCCGGAAGTGCCTCAGGAAGTTCACCTCGGACGAAAGTGTGCCGCCGTGCGTAGGGAACGGAGTGCCCTGGTACGTCGGCTGGGCACCGCCCGTGACTTCGGACGCCGAGATGAGGCGGTTGCCGTCAACGTCGCGGTAGGTGTAGGGGAAGTCCCAGTACCCGCCCAGCGGATAGCCCGGCTGGTGTCGCTGCGAGGCGCCGCCCAGGCCGAAAATGATCGCCTTGATCGACGTATCGCCGAAAGAGACGAGCCGGTTGCGGTTACCCCAGGCGCTCGCCGTGACGCTCCACCCAAGGTTGGGCGTCTGGACGATCTGCGCCGTCGCCTGAATCTCCACTCCCTTGTTGCTGACCTCGCCGAGGTTCAGGAACTGGTTCGTTGTACGGCCGAGCGAAGGCGCCCGCCGCACGGCGATGAGCGCATCCTTCGACTTCTTGTCATAATAGGTGAACTCGAAGTGCACGCGCCGCGACAACACATCGGCGTCGAGTCCCGCTTCGTACTCCTGTGTCTTTTCAGGCTTGAGGCCGGTATTCCCGAGGCTCGAGTCGGTGATGCCGGGTGCGTCAGTACTGTTGGTAGCGACTGCCACGGGGTTGAAGAACTGCTTCGCGTCCGTGGGCCCCGGTTGCCGCCCACTCTTGCCCCACGCCGCCCGGAGGCGCAGCGACGAGAGCCACGAGAGCCGTGGGAAGAAGGGCTCCTCGGAGATCACCCAGGAGCCCGAGATCTTGGGATAGGTGATGAAGTTGAAGGCGGAGCCGAACGCGGAGTTATCGTCCCCCCGCAGCGCCCCCGTGAAGAACAGCCGGTCGTGGAACCCGAACTGCTCCTCTACGTAGCCACCGATGGTCACGAACTGGTCGATGTTCTCTCCCACGGTGGGGACTACGACACCCGACAGGGACGCGGTGCCGGCCACCAGCTTCCGGCCCGAGGCTTGCGTCTGATTGATCGCGTCCTTGAAGTACTGGAAGCCGAGCGACGTCTTGGAGGTGATCTCCGGCGAGAAGCGGTATGCCGCCTCCGCCGTGAAGTTCGCGGTGTAATCGAGGATCTGAGTGCGGTTCGAGATGCGGTTGCCGTCCAGGGTGTTCTGGTTTAACGGCACGATTCCGGGCGGAATCGTCTGCTCATCGAACCGGTTGTTGACGTCGCTCCCCACGACCCCCCGCAGCGTGAGGAAGCTCGTGGGCCGGAAAGTAGCGTTGACACTGCCGGTGAATCGCTCCACGCTCTGCGACACGAAGATGTCGAACGCCTGCGACGGCGTCAGGAAGCCGTAGCCGTGATTGACGCTCGAGTCCGCGAACCCCAGCAAGCCGCTGGACGCAATGCCGGCAGAGTTGTTGTCGTTCTGCGGTAAACCCAGGTCGCTCGACACGTACCCAACATTGACCCCGATGTCGAGCAGACGGCTCGCCTGGTGTCGGAGGTTGGCCCGCAGGCTCACGTTGCGCAGATCGTTGGGATGGTAGACGCCCTTTTCACGCTCGAAGTCGCCCGACGTGAAGAAGGTCGTCTGGTCGTTCCCGCCGGACGCGCTCAGGCCGTAGTGCTGGCGGCTGCCCGTCTGGAAGGGGCTGTACACCTCGAGCGGGTTGAAGGAGTTCACCGCGCTGATCGCGCAGATCGAGTCGACCGCGGCGATGTAGAGAGGACAGGGATGCCCCGGCGTGAACCCGGCGCCCACGGAATCGCCGACGGTCGTGAAATTGGCCGGCCAGGCAGTGACTTCGTTGACGGATCCGCCCTCCACGAACACCGTCCAGCGGGTCGGCCCGGGTCGGCCGCGCTTCGTGCGGATCTGGATGACGCCATTCACCGCGTCGGTCCCGTACAGCGCTGCGGCAGACGGACCCTTCACGACTTCGATCGACTCGATCTCGTCCGGGTTCAGGTCGTTGAGACGCGACGGGGCCTGACCACCGATGCCGATGGAGCTGGCCCGCAACACGCCCGTCGATCCGTTGTCCACCCGGATGCCGTCGACGATCACGATAGGCTCATTAGTGAGCGACAGGCTGCTCGAGCCACGGATGCGGATGCGGCTCCCGGTGCCGGTCGTACCGCCCGAGGACAGCACTTGGACTCCCGGCACGCGGGAGTTCAGGAGATCGGCGACGTTGGTGGGCGCCGCTTGCTCGACGGTCTTGGCGGCATCGATGGTCGGGATCGAATTCCCGAGCTCGCGCTTGAGCTGCTCGGCGCCGGTCCCCGTCACCACCACGACATCGAGCGGTACCGCTGCGGGCGAGAGAGAAATGTCGAGGGTCGCGGCTTCACCCGCCCCCACCGTGACTTGCTGCGTCGCGGTCGCGTAGCCGATGAGTCGAACCTGCACATCGTATCGACCGGCGGGCACGCGGGTGATGGCGTAGCGACCTTCCCGGCTGGTGCGACTCTGCAGGCTCGTGCCGATGACCACGACCTGCGCCCCGCTCACCGGCTGCTGGCTCGACTTGTCGGTGACCTGCCCAGCCACGCTACCCTGCTGGGCGGCGCTCGCGCGCCCCACGCCGACCAGTAGCGAGCCCAGCGCCAGGAACGCCTGCAACGTCTGACGGTTGAAAAGGGTCATGCGGACCTCCCTTCGAGGTAGCTGCGGCCGGCGGCCCGCAGCGACAAAACACCCCCCGCGCGGATGTGCCGCGGCGAGGGCAGTTCGGCCTGCTCGAACGAGCGAATGCACACCCGTGCCCAACGGCTTGGGCGAACACGGACGGTGCGATGTGGTAAGTGCGCTACGTTCCCGACTGCGCGCTCCACATGCGGGTTATTGTGCGGCGCGAACCGGAGACCCGCAAGAGCCTAAAACAAGCGCTCATTCGACAAATCTGCACCCGCGCGGGCGAGTTTTGTCAGGAAACGGTCATGACCGCTCTGCAAACGGGGCGGTGCGACGGCTGGCGAGCGCTCCCTTCCGCGCCCCGTAGGCCGGCGCTACGTTCGCGATATGGTTCGCTCAGCGCGTCGGCACACCGCCCGGCTCGGGGGGGCGGCGCTCGCCGCCCTCCTCCTCGCCGCGCCCGCCTGTTTCCTGTTCAATCGGGGCACCAAGGCCGCCGCCTCACCCGCCCTCGACATCCCCGAAGGCGAGATCGCACTCAGCGTCACGAATCACAACTATCTCGACGTAGTGGTTTACGTGCTGCACGACGGACTGCAGACGCGGGTGGGGACAGTCACGGGATCGTCGTCCACCGTGTTCTTTTTGCCGGTGCGATTGCTCGGCCAGGGGCGGGAGATCCGGCTCTACGGGGATGCCATCGGTAGCGATGCCTACGCGCGCACGGACCTTCTCATCGTGCAGCGAGGCCAGTACATCGAGTGGACGCTCGAGACGGACCTGCGCCGCTCGAGCGTCGGGGTGTTCTGAGGCGCAGCGCCCTAGTGGGACCGGCGTGGCTAACGAAAAACGCCCCGGAGAAGCGCTTCTCCGGGGCGTTCTGGCAGCAGATGCGCGCGGCCTACTATGGCTTCGTGGCGCTAAACGTTCCCGTCAGCGGTACGGCCCGCGCCGGCGGCACCTTCGGCCCGTGTTTGAACATGAGATTCGCCCACACGGCCACGCCCGTCATACTGTTCCCGCTGACCAGAGCCTCCTGCCCCTGTTTGAATGGCGCGGCGGCAGGCGTAGGAGCGACGGCAGCTGGAGGCTTATCGAGAAAGAATACCAAGTTGTTGTCAGCCGTCACCACCGACCGGTACACGGAATCGGTAATGACCGTGGCGACACCGGGGAGGATGGTGTCCGGCCCAGTCGAGGGGAATACGAGCGTGTCGGTGCAGGTTCTCGTGATCGTGTAGGTCCCGACGACGTTCGTGATCGGCGCCTGCTGCGTCACCGTCATGGTTCCGTTGGCCGTGCAGGTCGTAGCGACGAGACGGTTCGTGATGGTCGTGTCCGGCGTGGTGGCCGGGGGCACGGGCGCGGTAATCGCCGTGTCCTGAACGGTGAACATCCCGGCCATGGGACCCCACGTCAGCGTCCATGTCCCGGTCACATCGACCGTCGTGCCCGTGGTCGTCCCCGTCGGGATCGGCACGTCGTTGCTTGTACAACCGAGGAGCGCGAGTACTACACACAGACCGAAGCCAAGGCGCATGGATCCTCCTCTAACCTGATAAGTGGCTGCCAGAATACCACGCATAGCGTGGCGTCGCCAGAGTCTACGAGACGTGCCACGGTGGACCCGTACCACAGTCATTGCTTCACCGGCGGTGGGCCCTGCTTGTCGGGGCGCGTGCCGCCGCCCGTCAACGAGAAGGCCGCCGACGTAGCCACGAGCCCCGCCACGCCCGCACCGAGCAGTAATGCGCTGCGTCCCCTTGCCAGCTGCCGCACCTCGATCGCCGAGATGGCGCTGTCGGGCAACGCCACCGTCTCGCCGGCCCACGACACCTCGTTCCCGAGCTTGAGCTCCACGGAGGCCACCGAGACCAGGAGTCCACCGTCGCCGTGCTGCAGATAGCGGCCGCGCACGATGAAGACGTTCGGTCCGAGGTAGCGGGCCAACTCCTGGGAGCCCGCGTCCGTGAGGCTCAGCGACACGTACGTCCCCGGCTCCGGGCTTGCCGTGATGAGCGGGTCGTAATTGTAGCACCCCCCCAGCAGGCAAGCCGCGGCAATCAGGATCGCAGCGCGCATGGCACGTCATCCGTCATGATGTCGACTCCGTTCTCTACCTTCTAGTGCGGCGACGGATTCTGTCCGCCGCCGTTGGCGGTCGAGCCACTCGCGCCCGGGCCGAAGGCGGCATAGGCTGCGAAGAAACCCGCCAGTGATGCGCCGGCAAGCAAGACCGTCTTGCTCGCCGCGGAATGCCGCTCCTCAACCGACCGGACGAACTCGCCCGGGACGACGACCGTTTCACCCTTCCACTCGAGGACGTCTCCGGGGCGCGTTTCCACCGCGCTCACGGCCATCACCAACCCGCGGTCGGTGGTGCTCAGGAACCGGCCTCGCACCGCGTACACGTTCGGCCCCAGATACGGGGCCAATTGCTCCGAACCCGCGTCGGTTAGCGTCACCACCACATACGCAGGGGGCGACAGCGCCGCTCTCCGCAGCGGGACATAGTTATAGCAGCCGCCCTGCAGGACCGCGGCCGCCACCATCAAGCCAGGGTGTGCGCGCATCCGCGTCCCCCTTTCGCAACTCGTCCTGTTGACCGCGGGCGGGCGGACCTGCCCGCCCGGGGTCAGGAGCTCCCTACGGAGAGTTGTCGTTGCCTCCGCATGCGTGCTGGTCCCCCGCGTTGCGGAACCCGTGAGTCGACACCTGCGTGCTCGGATCGGGGATGTTGGTGTTCACGTTCCGCTCGTTCTGCGGATAGAACAGCCGCCCCGGCACGTGCACGAAGCCCTGGTTGTTTGCGACGGGCGTCAGCACGGGGACACAGGTCCGCCGGTAATCACTGATCGACTCGATGTTCTGGAACATCGCCACATACTTCTCCATCATGATCGTGTCCCGCAGCGCTGCCGCGGTGAGCCCGCTGGCGACGGCGGGTAGCGGCACCGTGGCGAGCTCGGCGTTCAAGTGCGCGCGCGCCTGGGCAGTGTCGCCCGTCGCGGCGTACGCCTCCGCGAGGATGAGCTGGTTCTCGGCGTAGCTCACGTAGGGGATGCGCGCCTCATCCGCGAACCGCGGCGGTTGGCAGTTGAACAACGACACGACGTTTGCCGGCTGCGTGGTGTTGAAGTCGTCTCCGCCGTACGTACCCAGAGCGTTATGGCAGAAGTACGCCGCCCGCCGAGGATCGCTCCGTGCGTTCATGTAGTCGACGAGCGCTTTTCCCGCCTCGAGATCGGTGCCGAACCCCGAACTGGTCTGGAACTGGGCCCACATGTTCCGCTCCGACGTGCTCGCCGTATGAAACGATGCGAAATCACCCGCACCGCTCGCGTCGCTGATACCTTGTAGCGCCTCCGCGATCGCGTTGGTGTACGCTCCGGTGCCAAGCGACTCCGCTGTGTGCATGAAGTAGCGCGCCTTGAGTGAGTGCGCCACCTTGATCCAGCTCGCCGGGTCGCCATTGAAAATCAGGTCTGCCGTGCCGGGTCCCGCACCAGTGCTGCCGAGATCGGTGATGGCATCGCTGAGCAGCGTCTGGAGCGCCGCCAGAAGGGTGAACCGGTTGTCGAGCGCCGGCGTCGCGCTCGTGGTGACTTCGGAATAAGGAACGTCACCCCACATGTCGGACGCCGACCCGATCGTGAAGGCTTCCCAGATCTTGGCGATGCCGAGCCAGACGCGGTCGCCGCTCGCTGCAGTTGCGGCTTTGACCTGGCGGATGTCTGCCAGGCCCCCGGCATCGTACACCGACAGCCAGTCGCCGGCGTTCGCGCCGATGTTGGACGTCTCGTCAAACACATATTGCCCTGCCTGCTGCACGAAGCGTCCGTTGGCAGCGCCGCATGCCTGTACCCACTCGCACATCATCATGGCGACCGTGCCCTCCTGGAACGCGAACTGCCCCGATTGCACCGCCACGAACAGCTGCTGCGCGGTGGCGGCCGATGGCAGGTTCGGGTCGGAGGACAGCTTGTCGCCCGTCAGGAAGCTGGTACACCCTGCCGTCCCGAGGAGGAGCCCGATCGAGACGAGCGCGACGTGAATCTTGCGTTGCATGAGTCGATCTCCTCGGGTTAGTGGTTGAGGGTGATCGCGAACACGAACGAGCGTGTCTGCGGGTTATTGAAGTAGTCCACGCCGCTCGACCCTGCGGCCGCGTCGATCGCGCCGCCGAGGTTCGATTCGGGGTCGTAGCCGGTGTAGTTGGTCCACGTCTTCAGGTTGCGGGCGGCCACCCGCACGTCGATGCTCGCGAAGCCAAGGGCACGCTGTACCCACGGCGCGTCGAGCGTATAGTTGAGCGACACTTCGCGCAGCTTCACAAATCCCGCGTCCTGAATGCACGGCTCGTCGATGCCGATGAACGGGCATGCGGCGATCTGGTTGTACCAGTTGTACCCGATCGGCACCGCCTTCCCCGCGCCGGGACCGGTCACCGGGCCGTCGTACCAGCCATTCTGCCCGAACACCTTCGTGTTGCCGGCACAGGCAGAGTTCGTCAGACAAAAAGCTCGCTGGTCGGTATCGGCGTGCTTGCCGTAACTCCACAGCGCGCCCATCGTGCCGTTCCAGATCTTACCCCCGTGGCGCACATCGAGCAGGCCGGCGACCCGGAGTTTCCGGTACCGCACCGAGGTCCGAACGCTGCCCGTCCAATTGTAGTTCGGGTCCATCACGATACGCGGGTTATGGTCCTGCGCCGGCATCCCGTTCGGACCGATGTAGAGCGTACCGCTCGCCTTCCCGCCGCACACGTCGGCCATAGTGCCGGTGTTCCCCGCACTGTCGATCGCCACGGGCGACGAGCTCGGCGAGACCCCGCAGCGCAAGAATCCGCTGCCCAGGTACGCGCCGAACGGTTGACCCACCATCACCACCTGGTTCAAGAACGCACCGGGTATCGGGATGAAGGGACAATCGGTGACGTCGGACGTCGTGCAAGAGGCGGGCACCGGCGTGCCGACCGACAAGATGAGACTGCGATTCCGAGCCCACTGCAGCCCGACGTCCCAGCCGAAATCCGCCTGCTGGACTGGCCGGACGTTGAACGATACTTCCCAGCCGCGGTTCCGAATCGTCGCCGCGTTCGCCGCCTGTTGCAGGAAGCCCGTGGAGGGCGACAGCGGCTGCAGCAGGATGGCGTCCGTCGACTTCTTGCTGTACCAGGTGATGCTCGCGTCGGCCCGATCCCTGAAGAACCCGAGATCGGCGCCCGCCTCGAACTCCTTGGAACGCTCGGGCTTCAAAACCGAGGCGGCTTTCAGGAGGTTCGACGCGAGCCCGCCGATGCCATTCTGGCTCGGCGTGTTCCCCGTGCCCTGGGAGATGCCGCCCAGGATCTGGCTCCCGGAGTAGGTTTGCGACGTGAGGTAGGGGAGCGGCTCCGTCCCCGCTTCGCCGTAGGCGACCCGGGCTTTCCCGTAGGAGAGCCAGGATTGCTCGCCGATGGCCTTGGTAAACTCCCACGCGGCGCTGCCCTTCGGGAACCAGCTCCTCAGGTTGTCGCGTCCGAACGTCGAGGATGCGTCATTGCGGACCGCGGCGGTCAGGAACAACTGGCCGTAGACGTCGAAGGTCGTCTGACCGAACCACGAGGCGTTATGAATCACCTGCTCCGCGTCGATCGGAAGGTCTTGGCCAACGGTGTTGGAGAGCTTGAAGGGCGCCGGTGCCACGAGACCCCGACCCACCGTGCCAAGTTGCCGCACGTTACGGCTATTCAACTCCTGCCCGACCGTTACCGTCCCGCCGAAGTTGGAGTTGAGCGAATAAGTCGCGGTGCCGGTGACGTTATGGTTAATCTGGTAGTTGACGATCTTCCCCTCGATTACGCGCCCGTCGGTGCAGGGAGACGCCGACGAGATCGGGCACCCCTCGAGCCGCTCGTCCGTCGCGTAGTCGGCGCCTAGCGTGTAGTTGAGCTTGAGCCAGCTGATCGGGGCGTACTCGGCGTTCACGTTCCCATACACGCGCCCGACCTTCGACTCATTGTCCGACTGGAAGATGGTCCACAGCGGGTTGTCGAACGTCCGATCCAGGCCCCCCGACGCGGCATCGGGGTGCTGGAAGCGAAACGCACGCTGCAACCCGTTCACAACGAAAGGATAATTGTTGAATTCCGGCGGTGTACGCAGATCGCCCAGCTGGATGCCGTTGGTGTTGTTGCCGCGCTGCGTGTACTTGGCACGAACGTCCGCGAACGAAAGATCCGCGCCGAGCTTCAGGGTCTCGACTACGCGATGGCTGCCCTTGAAGCGGACCGTGCTCCGCGAGTAGTAGTTGTTCGGGCCGACGATCACGCCCCGCGTGTAGGCATTGTCTCCGGAGAGGTAGAAGGTCGTGCGATCGTTCCCCCCCGAGATGGTCACGCCGTTGTCGAGGGAATTGCCCACCCGATACAACTCGTTCGAGTGATCGTATATGGTCGCGCCGGCAGCCAGAGGGGCCCAAGACCGCGCGCACACGGCGACGCCGGGATTATCGCAGTTGCCTCCCAACGTGGTGTCCGCATGCACGAAGAAGAGTCCCTGGCCGAACCCCGTCTGCAACGGGTACACATGGTTGATATCGTCAAACGACGTGGACGACCGCACCGAAAAGTGCGTCGGGCCCGCCCGACCGGACTTGGTCGTGATCAGAATGACGCCCGCCGCGGCGCGGGCTCCGTAGATCGCGCTCGCCGACGGGCCTTTCAGGATCTCCACCGACTCGATGTCGTTCGGGTTCAAGTCCGCGGCCCGGTTGGTCTGCACCGTTCCTTCGCTCTGCCCGAACTGACCGATCTGCCCGCCCCCATCGTCGGGAGCGTTGAAGTTCGAGGTCGAGAATGTCGAGTTGTCGACCGGAACACCGTCCACCACGAACAAGGGCTGGTTCGAGCCGAGAATCGAGCTGATCCCACGAATGTTGATGAAAGAGCTCGCACCTGGGTCGCCCGACTGCTGGACCACCGTCACGTTCGGCGCCTTGGCGGCCAACGCCTGCGTGACGTTGCTCTCGTTGGCCCGAGAGATCAGGTCCGACGACACGCTATTGCGGACATTGCCAAGCTTCTCCGCTGTGTTCGTCGTCCCGGCGCCGGTCACGACCACCTCGCCGAGCTGCAGCGGGTTGGCGGCGAGCACGAAGTCGTGTGTCACAGCGCCCGTGGTGAGAGTGACCTGGGCGCTCTGCGACTTGTAGCCCAGGCGTCGCGCCACGAGCGTGGCCGTCTGCCCCGACACGCGGGCGCCCGGCACTACGACCACGTAGCTGCCGTCGTCCTTGCTCAGCGCGCCGAGCCCCATGGTCGGGATCGCGACCTCGACCTGCCCCAGAGGCTGGCCGGCGTCGCTCGTGACTTTGCCGGTGATCGTCACCGGCTCCTGCGCGGCGAGCAGGGCCGGTAGCGCGAGCAACGCGCTGAGAATGAAGGAACTGATCCGACGGGGTGTGAATTGCATGTCCCCTCCTGCGAGGTAGT
>WNFW01002371.1_pt1 | contig 12821 bp, 11 predicted proteins | sample 5400131 | NCBI WGS metagenome assembly WNFW01 (sample SAMN13153362, study PRJNA577476) | soil metagenome | isolation source: 20 cm soil or saprolite under grassland replicate 1 | place: USA:California | collected 2016-06-15 | reverse complement strand
GCAGCTTCTCGAACCTTTGCTGCCACAGCGACCGCATTCTTCGCCTCTTCTTCAGTGACACGCTCACCATCGGCAGGATAACGGAATTCGGCTCCATAGCCGCTCAGAGGCACAATCTCTTCCGGCTGGCCGCCCGGATTCGTGCCTGGCGGTAGAAGCTCCAGGAGCAAACGAAGACTGTGCGTTTTCGGAAACGTAACGTCTTGCAGCGTCAGCAGTGCCTTCAGGTATTTCTCGGCGCATTGTTGCGCGTGAAAACAAATCACACCGAACGCCGCGACTTCGGCGCGCCCAAGAGATGGCGTGCGACTGTATAGTCTTCCTCCGCCTTCTCCACTCATTGGCGGAGTTTTTCAATTAATTCAGGCGGCTCGTTCATGCAGCACTCTGCCCTCACGCAACGCTGGCCGGATGATCGTGCCCGCGATGTTTCGGTAACGCTCTAGCTCACTCGGCGTAACGATCATCACATCGACCGGCATGCGCAGACCCCACAGCGCCAGATCGATCTCGCTGGCCTTTTTGCGTCTCGATCCTTCCACTGGCATGACGACCAAAAGATCGACATCGCTGTCCGGATCGGCATCGCCTCGCGCGTGTGAACCGAAGAGGATGATCTTCTCGGGATGAAACCGTTCGACGATTCGCCGTACCATTTCGGCAATGGCTTCTTCCACATCTGGTGGAGCTTGAATCATCGTTTCGCGCACGGGAATCAATCGCATGTGAAAGCCACCTTCGCCAAGTTGAACGTGATCAGCCGCACCGACTCGCTTCCATGCCGTAGTCTGACGAAGGCAGGTCACGTCGTAGCCTCTCGACTCGCCATAGCTGTACGCGAAGGCTGGTTGGCGTAGATGGAAGCCTCGGCGAAAGTGGATGACTGCGGCCTTAACTCAGCCTGCCCAAAGCTTGCTCGCCGCGGCGAGCGAACACTTTCGGGGCGTAGACGCAGCCCCCAATCACCCTCGGACCTATGATCGGTTGTCGTATGCTTGCTTAAGCAATGTTTTCAAGTAATCGCGATGATCTTGAATGTCGGCAGCTTTGAGGCTGATCTTGTACTTACCAAAGTGGCGGTTATACGCGAGAAGTTCGAGGCCTTGAGCAGCAATTTCTGAATCGAGTTCATCGTTCTGTGGCAGACTTATCTCCAGCCACATGCTGTGAGTGTGCGGTTTGCACACCGCGAAGTTAAACGGCTGATTGTTTAGCCGAAATCCGATGTAGTTCTTTTTGTAACTCTGAATCAGATTCGGTGCGAAGGAACGGCATATCTCGTAGATCTGATCGGCCAAAGCTAGCATAGCAGGCGAAGCCTTCGTTTTCTCCCAATAGGTTCGATCCGTGATATCGAAAACGGTTTCGTCCTCATCAACCAAACCAAGTTTTACCGTGTCTAATACCCGCGTGAACACGATCCCTACACCTTCAGGGGTCTCCACGGCGGTAAGCTGGAGCGCCATGATCGGAATGTGTCCGTTAAACAGCGACACCACGTTGAGAAAACGAGACGTAATGTCCTCAGCGATCAGCACGGCGGTATGCTCATACTGTGGGTAAAGTTTTCGCTCGTGGTCCCAGTACTCAATCGTTCTGATGATGTGTGATTCGTCCGATGCTCCCAGCTGTATTTCGATCTCATAGCGGCCGACGCTATCTTCGTCTTGCAAGAGCATGTCCAAGCGTCCCCGTCCGCGATGAGTGCGTTCGCGATCCTTCACAACAAGAGAACCCAAACCGAGGATCTCGGGATCACTGGCGATTAAGTTCTGCAACCAAACCTCATTGTAATTCGGATGGCTTTTGAGTGAAACGATCTTGAGTTTTGTATATCCGGACATTGCGCAATATTTCTACGAGACCTCCTCGAGCGTCGTCTTATGCATTGATCAAGATGATGGATCAGATGAAAACGCAGGTCACGCTGAAATCCGGCTAGTTACCTGATGTTGAGTTCTCGATGAGAGCGCTTTCTTCGGGTGTGAGCTCGAAAAGGCGGTAAACGATCTGGTCGACCTGGGCTTCGAGCGTTCGCAGTCGCGCCTTGTCGCCTGTTTGCGCTGCCTCCTGACATGTTTCAGCTAGCTTCCTCAGCTGTGGTTCATCATGTGCAGAAGGGGGAATTGGAAGCGCTCGCGTTTCGCGGAGGACAATCTTTGGAAAGTCGTCACGGTTCGCGATACTAGACCGCAGCAGGAAATACCATGAAAGGAGCTTTGAATTAATGATCGCCAACAGCGTCAAGCATTGCGATTGACCGTTCTTTGCGAGAATCGATTGAATTGATTAGTTGGTGACGAAGTCGTCTTCAACATAAGCGGCTTGATCAGCTCCCGCAGTAGAACTCGCGGTCCGCGAAAATAACGGTCGGGCTTCGGTTCGGCGATGTTATCGTCGAGTGCGATGTATTCTAGGCGATCTGTTTCACATTTGTACCGCCTGAGCGCTCCTACGAGGGCACGAGCGTCTGTGGTGCTCGATGGTGTAGGCGTAGTCGGGAATGGAGTAACGCCTCTCTGCACGTCCGCGATGTTGCCGAGTCTTTGGCCCGTCTCCTCGATTTTTTTAGTACGACTAAGGCTTCAGGAGATGCCGCAACTAGCCACTCGCCCGTGGCTGCAGCCGTCCAGTCCGCTATTGAAAGGCGCCAGCCGCCTTGGGAAATCTCGCGCGCGGTGACAGTACCGTGTTTTTTGGAAAGACGCAAATGCGAATTGCGTCTGTCGCGCTCCTTGTATCGCTGATTTCGTTGGTTCATTTCGCTCCCGCAAGCAAAGCAGTGTCCACCCAGCAGTCATCGAAAACATCCCAAGGCAAAATCACTATGTCGATCGGCCGTGTTTTGTAAGTGAGAAACTGTCGAAGCGCGCCGGCCTGTGATGCTCCAAACCAACCACTTGGTAAAATGAATGAAAATACGCCTTCGGACTTCAAGAGGCGCATCGCCAGTTCAAGGAAGAGCGCGAATGATTCAAGCCATCGCCCGGCGACCTCGTACGTTTCGCGCAGATAGTTAGCGGCCTCGATGGCGAACGGGACACCGTAAGGCGGATTGGCTATAACAATATCGAATCCGCCACCAATGAAAATTTCGCCAAAGTGCAGCTGCCACAGAAACGTGCGTTTGTCGGCTGCTTCGAACCATTCCTGAATTGCATCGAGCGCGCGTTCGCGATCGGCAACTTTTCTTTTCTTTGTGGCTTGGAGATCGCGCACGAGGCTTCCGAGTTCTTCGATTGAAGTGACGACTCGGCCGAACTCTTCGTCGCTGAAGTTTGCTTCGTTGCGAAGATGCGTGAGCTCGATCTGCGCTAGCGATCCCAGCGCTGCATAGAGTTCGTGCCGGGCTTCGCGTTTCTGCGGTTTGGTGTGCGCATCGTAAAGCTTGTGCTTGGCTACGACAAGGTTTTCAATTGCCGTTCGAGTCTGCGGGTCGTTCGGGGTCTTCGTCCCGACGTTTACTGCTTCGCCACGGACGCGCTCGATGAGTGAGTCGGCACAGTAAAGTTTGTAATCGAGATTTGGCAGTGGCTCGGGCGTTTCCGCATCGACGATGAGCGCTAACCAGAAACGAAGCCGGGCGATCTCGATCGCACCTGGATCGATATCGACCCCATGGAGACAGCGTTCGATCAGCGCCTTCTTTGCTTCATGCGCTTGCCGGCGGTCGAGCGTGAGATCGAGCGCGAGTTTGATCTGCAGCATCTCATTGAGCATTCCAATCGGGAATGCGCTGGAACCAACGGCCGGGTCGCAGATTTTCGCGTTGTCGATCAATTGCTCGATCCGATTTCCGCATTTGCGTGCCCAGCTCCTCGCGTCGCTGCGATCACCGGGATCTTTTTCGACGACCAAACGATCTAGTTCGACGTGCTCGCCGATGTGCGTGCGCAAATATTCGAGCAACGCCTGCTGGCACATGTATTGAACAATGGCCTTGGGCGTGTAGTAGGCGCCTCTGTCTTTGTTGTCCTCGAGCAGGTTTTCAAAAATGTGACCGAGCATTTCGGGGTCGATGCCGACTTCGTTCTCCTCGGGATCGTTCTCGTCGATGGTGAAGTTGTACTGAGCAAAGAACTGAAGCAGGTCACGGGAGAAATTTTCCGGAAAATCAATCGCGCGCGTTTTGGCGAAAACTTCTTCGAAAAGTCCGCCGTTGAGATACGGGATGCGGGTTCCAGTTGGTGAGAACACATCGCGCGGCCGGTCTGGATTATTCAGCGCGTCGAAGAAGAGCGGCGTGAGCCACAGCGAATGAAACTGCGCAGCCTGACCGGATTGCTCCGATTTCTCGAAATAATGCAGCATGAAATCGCGATCGCCGTTCTTCCATTCTTTGCTATTAGCGTTGCAGCCGAGCCAACCTTTGCGCTGAAGGAAATGAAGAAAAACGATGCGACCAAGCAGCCGCTTCACGAAATCGCGCAGCGGTTTGCAGGCGCCATCAAATTCATCCTCATCGTCACGCGTGGCTGTGACGCCGAAAATCTTCTCGGGTGCAACTGTGTCATTGATCAAATATTTCACGAATACTTCGTAGTGATGCTTGTATGTGGCGAAGAATTCTTTGTTTAGCCGTTCGACAGAGAAGGTGCGTTCGACATCGCGCAACGTGACCTCGTCCTTTTTTTCCGCGAGTTCGGCAAGACGCTGCGCCGCTGTGCGACACGGCTCAGCGGGTCCGAGAAGAAAAGTAAAACGTTTTGGAGCGGTCTCGCGCGTCTGAACCTCAAGTGTCTCTAGATCGAGCTCACTTTCGCGTGCGGCATACGTGAGGCGGTATTCATCACGTCCGCTCTGGATGAAGAACGCGAGAACGGCGTGCGCGTTTACCTGATCGATGCAACGCGCGATCAGCTCGCGCAGCGAAACGCGGTTGCGTGGAAGATCGACATTGGCAGCAACATCGATCTCGTAGATGGCGATCTTTTTCGAGCCGCCTGTTTCATCGGCGACCGTTGCCAGTCCGAGTTGCCGACGTCCAGTGGCGATTGCGCGTTCGCGCTCGGTCGTTAGCGGGAAATCATGCGGCTGCACAAAAAAATCGATGCCAGGCAACAGCTGCGGGAGAATGGCTCGCCACGAATCACGGCGGTACGGTTGCTGAAGCTGCGCTCGAAGAATTGCGTCGTCCATCAGTAATCACCAAATCGATCGCACGGCGTTGTAAGCCAGAATCTTCGGGTCGCTTGTAATGACGGCTAAGTTCAGTTGGAGAGCCGTCGCGGCAATGAATCGGTCGGCAGGATCTTCGTGGAATGCGCCAGGCAATTCGTTCGCGAGCCGGGCGATTACTGCATCAATGGGGAGTACTTGAACAAGGCTTCGATTGAGCGCCGATTCAAACCATCGATCGGTCGTAGGGAGAAGTTCGAGCTTTCTCTTCCGCACTTTGAGCGTGACCTCCCAAACGCTTATTGCGGAAAGGCCAAATGGCAGAATCCCGCGCTGGTTCATCAGCGTACGCGCCGCTCGGCTAAGTTCATCCGGACGCGCGATGACGCGCAGCCACGCGTTTGTGTCAAGCAGATGAGTCATCGTCGCGCAGCGCTTCCCAATCTTCGAGTGGCTCATCCTCATCCCAGCCCGGATAAAAGATCACACTGTCTTTCAGGCAACCGACGAACTGGGATGCATCGGCGGCTCTTTCTTGCGCAGACACGGCGGCTTCCAACGCGTCACGAAGTTCTTTTTTTTCCTCGGGCGATAGCTTCTGGATTTCAGCTTTTATCTCCGCGATCGACATACGCTCAAAAATACACGAACTACCTCAGAGCGACAATCTTCAGCTTTGCGCGACGAAGGATTCCGACAGGATGATCTTCGGTTCGAAGGCCGAAAGATCGACGGTCGTTTCCGGCTTATTGAGGTCGTCGGTGTCTTCAACTTCCAGTGGATAGGCGCGGACGATTTCCATGAGTTTGTCCAAATATGCGGCCGTGGAAACAATGCGCTTTCCGCTCTTCGCGCTCGCCTCCTTTTGCAATTTGTTGAGTTTGCGCGGCAAGTCCTGAAACTTCGCCAGCTTAATGGCGTGCTGCGCAGCCGTGAGCAAGGCTTTCTCCGCGGCCCAGACGTTCGGCATCCCGATTGCCGCTGCCAGGAGTCGAATCGCCTTTTGCTCGTTCGGTCCAAGCGTGTGATCGACGGCGAGCTCGCGTGCTGCATCCACTTCGAGTTTTTCGCGGAAATCAGCGACCGCTCCACGCACATCGTCGTGATGTTTTTCATGCAGCGGCGAAGGTTTCTCGGAAAGTTCGGCGCGAAACACACGCGCCATCTCGACAAATCCTATTTCGTCGAGTTGTTCGCGCGTAACTTGGTAAAAAGCATCACGGCGTTCATTGCGAATGAAAACAAGCGAGCCATCAGAAAGTTCTTTCTTCTCGGACGAACGTCCACAGCGCGCGCGCAGCGGAAGATTTTTTATTCGGCGGAAGTCATCTGGCTGCGCATCTTTGAAATCCCGGAGCAAGGAAAGGAATTGCAGACGTTCATCACGTTCTTCTTCGATTGCGTGATCAAAGAGGCCGAATGTTTCTGGCGATTCATCCGGCGAATAGATTCCGCTATCCTCGCCTAACGCAGAGTGGAAGGCGAAAAGCTTTAGTTTAGCTTTGTTCTCCAATTCGATCTGCGAATTAACCTGAGCGGTTGGGTAAAAGTTGTAGATGTAGATTTTCTTTGCTGTCGTGCCTATGCGATTCCAAGGAGTGTCATAGTTTACGACAACGTGGGCGCGATGAAGGTTTACGCCTTCTGCTAGGACCTCAGTTGAGATGAGAATCTTGTAATCGTCTCTCCGTCCGATGGGATCGCCCACCGGGACGTTGGCATCGAAATTTGCGCGAACCTCGGGCATGATTGCCTTGCGATTGTGTGAATGAACGGTAAGTAAGGGCCCGAAGCCGGCCTTGTTTAGCTCGTCCGTCAGATAAGATGTCGTATCTCGCGCTTCGGAGAAAATGACGAGCTTGCCTGTTTCATTGCGCTTCGGATCGAGCAACTCGGTCTTCAATCGACGAATGAACTCATCGAGTTTTGGATCGACATCGCGGAACTTTTCCCATTCATCGACCAACGCGTTCAGCAAATCTAAGTCATGTTTCAGACCTTGGAGAAACTCCGGTCGAAAATCATTTGGTTCTGCGATTGGGATTGTTGGATCTGTCTGGGCGGCCGCCTGAATCACTGCTTCCAGTTCATCTTCCCGATCCTCCAAAATATATTCAGAGACATTCAGGTTCGGTGCGATGTTAATCTTGCCGCTTTCAAACATTCGGACCATCGCCTGTGTGGCATCGCGAAAGCGACCAAGGCTTTTGAGAAAGGCGATGAAGCTCGAATTGAGGCGCTTTACCAGCAATGTCTTCATGATCGTCGCCAATTGTTCAGCAACGAGATCAGCGCGCTCGTATTTTTCGCGGAGCTTTAGATTGGAAAGAAACGCAATCGCACGATAGCGGTTGTAGGTTAAGGCGTCAGGCTGCGGTCCAGCCAATAGTGTGATTGTGCGGTCATACAGAGCGTCCATTTCAGGTGGAAGCTGATAGAGAATTGGCGTGGGCTTCTCAACGTCCGGGAACGTAACGCCATGCTCGACGAGATCAGCCTTGTAACGCTTATCTTCCAACAAGTCGCGACGTGTCCGTCGAACCGTGAGCGGGGTGACGACCTGTTCGCGGATCAGCTCGTAAATGCGAACGATTTCGGCGTGACGTTTTGTTCATCCTTAATGCGCTTTGCGATATCGTACTCTTTGATTCGCTGGGCGAAGAAGTGCTGAAGATTGCCGATGACGGTGGAGTTCTTTCCATCTTGGAACAACAGGACGAGATTGCGAATATCTTCGGGCTGATTGTTGAGCGGTGTCGCCGAAATTAGGATGACACGCTTGGCGGTAAAAGTCCCGTCCGGCAACCGATGCCGAGTCCGCGTTTTGCAGAGCTTTTGCAAGAGCGTGTAACCGCCAGCCGTGTCATTGCGAAACTTATGCGCTTCATCAACGATGATGAGGTCGAATTTCTCGGCATCGCTTGGTTTTATCTTGTGAAGGCTGCCGTTGTTGAGGATGCGAGCTGAGTCATCGATTCCAAAGCGTTCAAGCTCGGTTCGCCAAGTCTCTTTCATCGCGGGTGAAACGATTATCAAGGTGCGCGATCGGTGATTTGGAAAGCCGTTGTGGTAATAGAATTTCTTTGCCATTCGCGCGGCAACGATCGTTTTTCCCAAACCAACAACGTCGGCGAGAAAGAAGCCGCCATGCTTTTGCAGCTTTAGCCAGCCATCATTCACTGCGTCCGCTTGGTAGCTAAGACTCTTGACGCCTTTCGGCAGATCGCTCTCGACATTCGGGTCGTATTCGATCGCAGGACCGAAGTATTCGGTCAGAAATTTTATATACAGATCGAACGGAGTGAGGTCATCGCGCAGGTAACTATCACGGACGACGCGGCGCACAGCTTCCGGTAGAACGTCGATCCCTTCCTTCCAAAGTGCGTCGAATTCGTCTGCGGCAAATTTGACGTCGACATAATCGTGAAGCAGAACGTTGAATTCATAATTACTTCCGATTTCCTCGGTACCTATTCCGGCAGCCGTTAGATTCGAGGAGCCTGTGATCACGGCTCCGGGTTTGTGCTCAGAAAAGCCAGGGGGCAGAAAAATATAAATCTTCGCGTGAAGCCTCTTTGTCGGGTGGGCCTTGATTTGGACACGCTTTTCAGCAACATCGACAACGAACTTCCGAATGCCGTCTTCGACTTCTTTCCGGTAGGGAGCGCGAGCGATGTCTCTTTGCAATTCCTTGCGAACTTCGTCGAGGGTTTTGTTGGCATCGCCGAGATGAAGTAATCCCTTTCGATGGCTCGCTGCGAGAAGCGCATCGACGTCAATGCCGACCAAAATACGGATTAGCGGAACCTTCTGCAGGTGGGGTTAAAGGGCGAAATAACCGGAAGCTCGAAGATATCCAACGAGTGCGTCAAATCGTGCAAGGTCTGGATTGTGCGCAAAGACACCGGCGAATTTGTTGAGCAAGGTGTTCTCGCCGGCATTGGTAAAAAACCACGTAGACATCCAGAACTAACAACTTAGCCGAAACTTTTTCTGATGAGAAGCCGATTCACGGAAGTGAATAGTTCGTCGTCGAAAACTGAGAGTCGACAGCGCTCTCCTTCCTTTCTTCACTCGCGCGGGCTCTCGCGGTGACTGCATGAAGCGCGGAGAATAGCAGAAAGGCGAAGAAAAGGAAGAAGTACGAATTAAGAAGGAGGAAGGCGGAAACCCGCTTAGCAGCGCGGTGATCAGTGATCAGTGATCGGTGATCAGTGGGGAAAGAGTTGAGAGTTCAGAACTCCCATACGCTCAGGCAGACCAACCAAGCCACTTGAATACGGCGCCCTCAACTTCGGCCAGTTGCTTTGTATTCAGTGCGCCGACTTTGCGAATGGAGCGAGCGGTCGGGTAAGTGGCGATGCTTTGCGCGACGAACGCGCCTTCTTTGAGAAAAGGAACTCCTATTTTGATTTCAAACTGCGAGTTACACAGCGCGGTGGTATGGAAACAACCGTGACAAAGGCGCGGGCGGCGCGTTTAATCTCGGGAGGAAGATTTCGAAATTCTCTCTTAAATCCAACCGTGCGCCGATAGATCACAAGTCTTCGACCGTGTCGTCCATCGTATGGTAATCCCTGGGCTCAATCGGATCATTCTGATGTTCCTTAACGTCCTTGAGATCTTTGGCGGTGGGTTTACGAGCCGGAACGCTCGCGGCAAAGAATATCGGGTCGAAAGAAACCTTTTTCGTTTTCCCCTTCGCTTTCGTGGACGCTTTCATCAGATAAGAAAATAGCGGAACTAATCGGAGCACGCAATTTTGCACGAGATATCACGACCAGTTCGGACGACAAACACGTTGACTCGCGCTCTCCCGATCGCTCGCCCGTTTCCCAAACGGGCAATGCAGTCCATCCAACGGCGTCCCCGCACGTCGTATTTATCTGCACAGCTCGTCGGCTGTTGAGAAGACGCGCCAGCGGGAGCGGCGCGGGAAGGCGGAGAGGCTGTGAGGGTAGCTGGCAGGAGCGCGGGCCGCGCGAGTGACCAACATTCGCTGCCATGATGGCACCGCGCTCGGTGAAAACCCATGGCAAGTACTTGCGATGCTGGCCGCGACGGCTCTTTAAGGTACCAATTTGGCGCCTTAAAAGTTCAGACTCATCTTGTGTGACTTGAAAGACGAAATCCTTCGGAAAGCGATCCCGATTGCGTCTCACTGCGCGATTCAGCGCCTTTGTTTCAACGCCGTAGATCGACGCGAGATCGGAGTCCAACATTACCCGTTCACCGCGAATTTCCTAGATGAGTCGACCAAGCTGATCAGTGGTTAGCTTGTTCGAAGACTTTGGCATCGAGCGGAAGAATTAACTGAAACTTTTTCCGATGAGAAGCGGGAAAAGCGCGCTGAGAGCGCAATTGAGAAGGAAAAATTATGAAGGAGGAAAGGAGGGCAGCGGACAGAAATTGGAAACGAAGAAGGAAGAATTAGGAATCCAAAGATTGCTTCGAGCGCTTTAGAATCGCAGCAAAAATGGCGATCAGTTCATCGCATTCATTCGTTCGGCTCCCGCCTCACTCTCCGCTACCCGCGCGGCGTTTCCGTGCATGTCCCTCACCCCACTCGCTCCATTGTATCTCGGCGGCTCCCGCCGCGCTCGACCGCTACCTCGCGGCTTAACCGGCCATGTCGCTTATCCCAGTCGCTCCATTCTTGCCGGAGAAGCAGAAGCGGTTTGCTACATTCGGCGGCTGACACAGTCGCCACTACAACTCTGCGGGCTCGATACGCTTCCCGGTAATTCGCTCCGACTGATGTGCCAGATCGCAGGACCTGTTTACTTAGCCCTTGTCTTGCTATGGTCCCTTCGGCGCGGCTTTGTTTCCCGCTTGGATTGCGTCCTGTTCGGTCATGTATTTGCCCTGCTTCGTCGTGCCGTAAAAACGCGAGCCTTCCCTGTGGTAAACATGCGTCTCCGTGTTAACCCACACGAGACCGTGCCCCCCGCCCGGTGCGGGTGGGTTGGCCGCTACCTCGCTCGTGCGCGGTGCGGGAACTGGACTTGCGGCCGGACGCGTTTTTGTCTCAGTTTTTGCTTTTTTGCGAGCGGGTTTCTCTTTGGGCGAAGCCGCTGGCGACTCGCCGGTTGAAGGCGATGCAGCTTTCTCAGCCGGTGAGAGCGATGCAGCAGGCGACTCGCTCGGGCTGGGGGATTGACCTTGCACAACGCAAAGGCTGCCAAAGGCGATTAAAGAAATGAGGGTAAAAAATTTGGTAGTCATAACGATGAGCATAGCGAAGCGGTGGGATTGTAGTCAACGCATTTCCGACGCACAGAGACGCGAACAATCTCCAACTCAAATTCCTTTGTACGCTGTCTGAGATCGTTTTGAAACTCGCTCGTTGCCCGAGCTCGCTCGCTGCTACCCTCGCAGCTTTGCCTTCTATGTCGCTCATCCCATTCGCTCCATTCTTCCGATTGCATTCTCCTTTTTATTTGGGTCTGTTTCTTCCTAATTCTTCCTTCATCCCTCTAACTTTTTCACTCGCGGTGGTTCGTGATCAGTGATCGGAGGTCGGCCGCCGCTGCAGCTCTGCGGCAAATGGGCGGGGTTCCAAACGGAATGAGCAAGGGACGGTTATTCAGCTAGCTGTGGGACATGCTCGTCTTCGTATTTCTCAATGAGCACGCCTAACACGTCCATGAGCGAAGCGAGCGGATGATTTTCGTCTTCGCCGACTTTGTCGGTGACGCGGTCGAGCAATTCCACGAGTTCGCGGTAATCTTCGTCCGTGCGAGGCACGCGCACTGCCCGAGAGATCGGTGGCCACGCTTTGGTCACGTTTTCGAGTTCGGCGAGCGACATATTATTTCTTCCACATGCCTGTGTCGTATTCCTGATGAGTCAACACGTGGCGGATGTAAATCTTGTTTCTATTATAGTGCACCGCCGCGATCAGTCGAACTTTGTTGCCTCCAATATTGAAGACGGTGAATTTCCGGACTTGGTCGGCGTGAGAAAAGGTCTCGCGTAGTTGCGCGAAATTCAGAATCTGCTCTTTCTCGTAATCGCGTACCAACGCGCAAGAGATGATTTAGCGTCTGGGTGTTTTTCCGCGAACTCGTTCAAACGCTTCCGCGTAATGACCTGCATTATTCGTGCGCAAGGCTAACTGAAACCTTTTCCGATGAGAAGCGGGAAGAAAGGGTGAAGGAAGAATTATGAAGGACGACCGGCCTTAGCCGAAGCTCGTCGTAGCGACAACGGGTACTGTATCTCGAAAGAGATATTATGGACCACCTCGCGAGTGGCACGGAAAAATCCCTCACGCGCGCAATAGCCGAGGATTGGGTCGGGCGAATACGTTCTGGGCATGAATGAAACCGACAGTGGACTTACCAGATACATGCGAGAAATCGGTCGGATTCCCCTTTTGACGCCGCAACAAGAGATGGAGCTCGCACGCAAAATTAAAAAGGGCGATGCCGAAGCACGCGAGCGGATGATCAACTCCAACTTGCGGTTGGTTGTAACCATCGCGCACGATTACGCTAACCTCGGTCTGCCGTTGCTCGATCTGATCTCAGAGGGAAATATCGGTTTGACGAAAGCGGTCGAACGCTTCGATCCGACGAAAGGCGCGAAGCTGAGCACGTATGCGATGTGGTGGATCAAACAATCGATGAAGCGCGCTCTGGCCGACCAGAGCAAAACGATCCGAGTACCAGTGCATCTCGGTGAAAAACTCGCGAAAATGC
>WNFW01007138.1_pt1 | contig 12822 bp, 9 predicted proteins | sample 5400131 | NCBI WGS metagenome assembly WNFW01 (sample SAMN13153362, study PRJNA577476) | soil metagenome | isolation source: 20 cm soil or saprolite under grassland replicate 1 | place: USA:California | collected 2016-06-15 | reverse complement strand
AACTTTGGCGCGGCTTGAAGATCTTATTCCTCCCGAGCGCATTCTAATCCTCACGAACACAGAACAGGAAAGCGCAGTTCGCAAACTGCTCGGGAATTTTCCAAAGGAGAACATTGTCGGCGAGCCAGCCAAACGCGATACCGCTGCTGCGGTCGCGCTCGGCACGGGCTGGGTAGCGGCTCGCGATCACGCAGCCATCATGCTTGTTCTCCCTGCCGATCACTTGATTGCAAACCGGGCAGCCTTTCAGGAAACCCTCTCCCTGGCTGCCGACGCAGCCGAGGAGACAAGCGAGCTTGTCACCATCGGCATCAAGCCAACCTGGGCCTGCCCTGGTTTCGGGTACATCGAGCAAGGCAAGCCGGTACGTTTGCGCAAGCGCCCCGACAACGATGCTGTCCATCGGGTCCTGCGCTTTCGCGAAAAGCCCAATCTCGATCTGGCTGAATCGTTTTTGCGAAAGGGAAATTTCCGGTGGAACGCGGGAATGTTCGTTTGGTCGGTGCCCACAGTGCTCCGCGAATTCAACCGTCAGGCGCCAGAGCTGGCTGATTTCATTTCGCAGCTTAGAGCTCCGGAAAATTTCGAGAAAGCTTTGCGTGAGCGCTTCAGCAAACTGCCGCGCATCTCATTCGATTACGCGATTATGGAAAAGGCCGATCGCGTCCTCGTGGTAGAGGCCAGCTTCGACTGGGACGACATCGGAAGTTGGAGAGCAGTGGCCAATTACTTTCAGAAAGACAAACAGGGAAATGCCGCGAACCGCGCTATTACCGCGCTCGAATCTAGCAATAACATCGTTTTCGAGGAAGATGGCATAAGTGTCGCGCTGCTTGGAGTCCATGACCTCATTATCGTGCGAACGCAAGATGCACTGTTGATCTGTCACCGACACGAAGCAGAGAGGATCAAGGACCTGATTGGCAAGATTCCGCCTGAACTGCAATAAGTTCGATTCGGCGCGCCCGGCGGTGGCGCGCTACCCAATATATGAATCCAATCTTGGCTCTCGATTTTGGGCGTGCGCGTATCGGCGCAGCGATCTCTGATGAATTACAGCTGCTAGCGCACCCGCTCGAAACCATTCCTGCGAACGAACAGGCGCCATCCCGCGTCGCAGAGATCGTGCGCGAAAAGAAAGTTGATCACGTCGTCGCGGGATTACCCAAACGGATGGACGGTCAGATCGGTTCGGCTGCGACTGAAGTTCTAAAGTTCGTCGAGAAGCTGCGAGCGCTTCTCCCCTGCCCGGTTGTCACTTGGGATGAACGCCTGACTACCGTGGCAGCCCATCGCGCGCTGCGCGACGCAGGCAAGAAGACGCGGCAGACGCGCGGCTACGTAGATCAAGTTGCGGCCCAAATGATCTTGCAGAGCTATCTGGACCGGCGAGCCATGAAGGGAGAAACCAAAAGTGATCGGTGATCCGTGATCGGTGAGCAATAAGTTTCATACCGATCACAGTTCACTGATCACCGATCACTAGATTGCCATGTCGCGAAGACTAAAATTTATCATAGCTTATGACGGCGCGCCGTTCGCCGGCTGGCAGAGTCAATCTCATCGCAACACGATCCAGGATCATCTCGAGCACGCCTTTAAGCGCGTCGGCGGCATGCCCGTGCATGTTCACGGAGCCGGACGCACGGATGCAGGCGTTCATGCACTCGCGCAATGCGCGCACGCCGATGTTGGCAGACTTTTAGCACCAGCGCGTTGGATCGAAGCGCTCAATGCGTTACTGCCTCCAACAATACGCGTGATGCGCTGCCGATATGTGTCGAACGAGTTTCACGCGCGAATTTCGGCTAAGGGAAAAATCTATCGCTACAGAATCTGGTCCGCGCCTGTTTTGCCGCCGTTCGAATACCATCGTGCCTGTCACATTCCGCGCCCGCTCGATCTCAATGTTTTGAAGAGGGCGGCCAAGCATTTCGCCGGTACGCATGATTTTGCTGGATTCGCTGCCAATCGCGGCAAAACCGAGGAAAGCACAATCCGCACAATTCATTCTGTGCGCGTCCGGCAAAAAGGTCCCTGCGTAACAATCGAATTCGATGGCAACGGTTTTCTCTACAAGATGGTCCGCTTAATGGTCGGTTCGCTTGTGAAATGCGCGCTCGGCAAAATGAAGATCGAGGAGATCGCTGCGCGGCTGCACTCGGCCCAGGTCGAGTCAACTCGTTTTGCCGCGCCGGCTGAGGGACTATTTCTCGTTCGGGTGCGCTACTGACTCTTGAAGATATGCGCTGATGCGTTGTCGCTGCCCTTCGTTTCGATGCACCCCGACACGGCGGCCTCTACGAGGCGGTGACCAGTCCACCCAGTAAGCCAAGCGAAGCGCCGACCAGTGTTTCCAACAGGTCATGGCGCCCCAGATAAAGCCGCGACCACAAGACGAGAAAGGCCAGCGCGAAAGCAATCGCGCCCACGACCGGATGGACCACAAATAGAATGATCGCGCTGTAGAAAGCGAAAAGCGCGTGCAAGGACAGCTTGATTCGAAAATTGACCAGCGCGGCCACAAGCAGCAGAAACAACGTCACCACGGCCCCGTGCAATGCCATAGCCGGCGCGCGCAATAGCCAAAGCGCAATCACAGCCATCGCGGAAATTGGAATCGCGCGTGGGTAAAATCGGACACGTTCTGAGCGAATGGAAACATCTGCGTCACTCCATCGGCCTGTTTGGGCCCCCCAAAAAAGTAAAAGTGCCATCGGCAGAATTAGCGTCACCAACAAAGTCAGCAAAAGCGCGAGCCCGGCGCGGTTAGCCAGGCGCAAGATGATGATAATGGCGACGGACAGGCTAATGAAAACCAACGGATGCCCGATCCAGGAAACACATCGCGCAAGAACAACAACCGGCTTGAAGTCGGTCTTTCCACTACTCACTTGTCACTTCCAATGATTCGTCCGCTTACTTCGCCGAAACCAACTCGATAACCGTCGCCTTTGCACCAGCCCGTGATGGTGAGTGTGTCGCCGTCTTCGAGCCATTTGCGAGTTTCACTGTTGGGCAGCTTGAGCGGGTTCGCACCGCGCCAGGTCAATTCCAACATGCAGCCGCGCGATTCTTCAGTCGCACCGCTGATTGTTCCGCTCGCAAGCAAATCGCCGGGCTCGAGATTGCAACCGTTCACCGTGTGATGCGCAAGTTGTTGCGCGACGCTCCAGTAAAGATTTTGAAAATTTGTACGGGTGATAATGTGCGGCGCGTCCATCGACGAAGTTTGCAGGCCGGCTTCAAGATGAATATCGAACGTGAAATCATTCTTGCCGCGTAAGTACAGCAGTGGCTCGGGGTCCTGCGGCGGCAAAGGTTTCCTGAATGGTTCGAGTGCCTCGAGCGTGACAACCCACGGCGAAATGCTGGTGCAAAAGTTCTTCGCCAGAAACGGGCCGAGCGGCTGATATTCCCATGCCTGAATGTCGCGCGCGCTCCAATCGTTCATCAGTACGAAGCCGAAGATGTGATTAATCGCGCGATCGATCGGTACAGGTTCGCCTAACAAATTGCCAGGACCAATCAGGAACGCCATTTCCAATTCGTAGTCGAGGCTTTTGGTCAGACCGAAAACCGGCGCCGAAGCGTCTGGAGGCTTGGTCTGGCCGCTTGGACGGCGCACGTCGGTTCCACTGACGACAATCGAGCTGGCGCGTCCGTGATACGCCACCGGCAGCCACTTCCAGTTCGGCATCAGCGCGTTTTCCGGACCGCGCAGCATCGTGCCGACGTTGTGCGCGTGATGGTATGACGAATAGAAATCGGTGTAATTGCCAATGCGCGTCGGCAACTTCATTGTGACGTCCTTTTGTGCGTGAAAAACTTTTGCACGCAGTCCCGTGTCATCGCGCAGCGTTGGCGTATCCGCTGCCAGAAGATGTTGAAGGATTTCCCGTGTCCTTCGCCACGCCGGTCGGCCCAGTGCAAGAAATGAATTGAGCGAATCCTCTGAAAACAACCTCCGGTCCTGAAACTCTGCTGACCGAAAATGACCGAGCTCTTCGAGAATCGAAAGATCGACAATCAAATCGCCGATGGCAACGCCAGCCCGCGCCTTAGCGTCTCTCGGTTCAAAGATCCCAAAGGGAAGATTTTGAATGGAAAAATGCGAGTCGGCCGGGACTTCGATGAAACTGCGCAGAGGCGACGTCATCATCGTGATTTAACCACGAAGAACGCGAAGGCCACGAAGAAAATTCCGGATCACATCCAAAGAACTTCGTGATCTTCGTGCCCTTCGTGGTGATCAGAGAAGTCGGAGCGTGCGCAAATCCTCGCGCGGTTCATCGAAGCTGCAACTGCCGAACGACGTAACGAATTTCCGCCGATATTTCAGCCGTTCGATATCGATCTTCCATTCGTGCCACGCAAAAAAATCGTCAGTAAACGAAAACGAATCCACACTCTCGTCCTCCAGCATGAGCAAGGTTTGATGCGCATCCCATCGGTGCTCCGCTGCGAGCACTGCGGCGCCGAGCACATTAAGAAATCCGTGCATCTTTGTTTTCACTTCATCGCGAAACTGGCGGATGGGATGATGCAGCCCCGCCGTAAACTTGATCGGGAGTTGATGCGTGGCCGGTGTCACCAGCGCTTCGGCAATCTCCGCGGACGTGGGAAATGCATCAGCTCTTACTCCGCCGGTGCGCAATTTGTAACCGAAGGTCGCCAAATCGGCGTCGGAGTTATGTTCGGCCAGCAACACGATAGTTCCCTGCGCTCTATCCGGTGGCCCTTCCCAGAAAGCTGGTAAATCACCGAGAATTGATCTCGCCTCATCCAGCAGGGCCAGATCCACGTCGTGCGGTAAAAACATCTCGAGGTGACTGATCGCCACCAGATCGACATTGCTCGACAACCAACGAATGGCCGCATCGGCTTTGTCCAACGCGTCAAGAAAGGCGTATTCAGCCTGATTTCGCAGCGCTGATTCAAGATCCAGGCTGCAAGGCGGGAACATGCCTGCGTAATCAATCGATGTCGCAAGTAGAGCGTGAAGTGAGCCGGTCGGCATAGCGCGAAGCGAACCGTCCGTTTACGGCCTTGGCAGGTCAAATCATTGGTTACTAATATTTAGTGACGAGACTCGACTTTCTTTCCGGAATGCTGTAGAAAGCTTGCCTTCAATGGCGACCACGGACTCAACTTCAGGCTTTGACTTGATAGTGTGCGCGTGCGGAGACCAGGAATATACGGCACATGATGCAATCGATGCAGCCATTTTCAGGGGCGAGCTGGGGGTAAAGTGGCAAGAATTTCTTGCTGAAGTCGAAGCGGAAAAACGCGCGGATGAGCTAGACTTAGATTTGGACGAGTCCGCAATTTCCAGTGCGGCAGAAGCTTTTCGTTACGAATACGATCTGATCACTGCTGAGGAAACGGAAGCATGGCTGGCAAATCGTGGCCTGACTTTCGATGACTTCAGCGACTATTTTACTCGTCAATATTGTGCCACCGCGATTCGCGAAAGCGTGGTTCCGGATGAAGTGGAATATCAGTGCGCGTCGTTCGACTTACGCCGGTCGTTTCTGACGGAATTGATTTTATCGGGAGATTTGGACCGAATCACCACCGATTTAATGGCGCGTCTCGCGGCACGCTGCGCAGCACAAGAACCAAGCCCAGAGGCGATTGCGGCCGAAGAGCGGAAATTCTTGCGCCGGAACAGCATTAATCCGGCACAACGGGCAAATTGGCTGAAGAAATTGGGGCGTGATTCGAAATGGTTGGATGAAATGCTCGCAATGGAGGTAGCATACCGGGCGCATTGCGATAGGCTGCTTGTCCCTCAGGCGCGTCGGCACGAATTAATGGCTTTGCGATTGCCGCTGACGCGATTCGAAATCGAAGTGATCGAGCTGGAATCCCACGATGCCGCCAAGGAAGCATTGTTTTGCGTGCAACAAGACGGGATGTCGATGGAAGAAGTTGCCACCGAGGGACGTTACCCTTATCGACGTTCGCACTTTCTTTTAGAAGACCTTCCCCTGGACGACCAGCAGAGATTCCTAAGCGTTTCGGCCGGGAAAGTGCTCGAGCCGACCCCGCGCGGTGACGGATTTGAACTGTGTCGTGTCCTCAACAAGATTGAGCCGCAAGCGGACCACCCAACCGTTAAATCGCGGGTCGATCAGCGGCTGCTCGAGCGGCATTTCTCTGAGCTTATGAGCAAATATACGCAGGGGCGCCTCGGGGCCGTGTTACCTGCCAAAGAATGAAAGTTCAAGACACCGAAATTCTTCGGCGTTCATCGATTTTCCGTTTTCTTGCCGATGAACATTTCGCCGCGATTGAGCCGCTCTTGCAGGAAGAGCACTATGAATTCGGGGATTTGATCGTAAAGCAGGATGATCCGGCGGATTCGTTTTATGTTTTGACCAAAGGACGAGCGCGCGCCCTCAAGATCAAGCCAGACGGTGAGGAAATCCCGCTGGGCGTGTTGAAACCTGGTGACTCGTTTGGAGAAGCCGCATTGTCTGAGGGTGGAACCCGAAATGCGACCGTGCGCTGCAGCACAACGGTCGATGTTCTACGGATCGATCGCGACGACTTTCTGCAGCTTATCGGCCGTGTACCCGAGTTAAAGCAATACGTCGAGACGACCGGCCGAGACCGTGCCCTGCAAAGTTTCCTTTATCAGTTCAGCAACTTTGGCCGGCTTCCGGTACCCGTGTTACGCGGGATGATCGACGGGTTGAAGCCTGTCACCGTTGAAAAGGGTAATCTGATCATTCATGAAGGAGATGATGCCGGGCCCCTCTACATACTTCAGAAAGGACGAGCGCGAGCCTTCGCCGGGATTGACGGGCAGGAGCGCAACCTCGCGTTTTATCGCGAGGGTGATTTTTTTGGTGAACTGTCGATCTTGAATGGATCGCCACGCGCGGCGTCGGTCGAAGCATTCACGAATTGTCAATTGCTTTCTCTTGAACCCAAGTCGGTGCAGAACTTGCGACAACGGTTTCCCGAGTTCGACAAGCTGCTAAGCGAGCGGCTGGCGCTTTACGAGGCGAAAACAGAAGCGCGCATCCCGCTTGATTTTACGACCGAACTGCTACCCGCTGAGACACAGGTTCATGACAAAGTGGAGTTGGACGGTGAACAACCGTCTGCCGAGCCGGACGAGAAAGAAGAGCCGTTCGCTGACGAGCACGGCCTCTTCCGAAAACGCGGCAAGCGCATCCGCAAAATCGACCACATCATGCAAATCGATGAGATGGATTGCGGTGCGGCCAGCCTCGGAATGATCTGCAGACATTTTGGCCGCAAGGTGAGCCTGGCACGGATTCGGCTGCTCTGTCACACGGCGACGGATGGTACCAGCCTGAAGGCACTATCTCGCGCGGCAAACGAACTCGGTTTGGCAGCGCGCGCATTAAAAATCTCGCTGCGCAATCTCCCACTCATGCCGCTCCCGGCAATCGTTCATTGGGAAGGCGACCACTGGATTGTGCTCCACGACGTTGATGAGCAGTTCGTGCGTGTTGCCGATCCCGCCTTTGGGCTGCGAAAACTTCCGCGCCGGGAATTTGAGGCCAAGTGGACAGGTTATGCGGCGCTGTTCGACTACACGCCGGCATTTGAACAAGCTCCAGAAAGCAAGCCAACCCTGGCGTGGGTTCTTCCATTTCTAGCGCGCTTCAAAGTCATCTTGCTGCAAGTAATGGGGCTTGCGATCTCCGTCAGCTTTCTCCAATTACTCTTCCCTGTATTTACACAGATGGTCGTCGATAAGGTCATTGTCGAAAACGACATCGGCCTTTTGAAGATAATCCTGCTTGGCATGTTCGCGGCGCTCGTCTTCGTGCAACTCTCCTCGCTTGCGCAGGAATATTTGCTGGCCTTTGCGACCGTACGCCTCGATACGGCCATTCTCGATTTCCTGACCCGGAAACTTCTTTCCCTGCCGATGACTTATTTCACGAGCCGTCGGACAGGCGATATTCAACGCCGGCTCGACGGCGCCAGGCAGGTTCGGGAATTTGCCGTACAACATGGAATCGCCGCCTTGCTGGCCGTGGTCTTTCTCGTCGGCGCAGTCATTTTGATGGCGATGTACAGTCCGCTGCTAATGCTGGCGTTCGTGGCGACAACACCTCTTTACGTCGGACTAATGATCTTTTCAGTGAAAGTGCTTCGCCCTTTGTATCACGGTGTGGAAGAAGCCCAGGGCAAATACAGTTCCCATCAAATCGATGCGATCAAAGGCATCGAAGCAGTGAAAGCAGCGTCCGCCGAGAGCGCATTTCGTGACATCATACTGAACGAGTTTCTTTTAGTGTCGCAAAAACTTTTTAAGGTGACTTTCATCGTGATGTCGTGGGACAGTGTCCTGCAAAGCATCGGTCTCCTTTCCACGGCGATTTTCTTGTGGGTTGGCGCCACGCAAGTCATTCACGGGCACTTAAGCGTAGGCGGGTTCGTTGCGTTTAGCTCACTGACGGCAATGGCCTACGCGGGAATTTTGAAGGCTCTCGGGGTCTGGGACACCTTGCAACAAGCCCATGTCCTCCTGAATCGGCTAAACGACATTTTCGAACAGACACCCGAACAAGGTCATGATCGTTCCCGACTCGTCCCGGTGCATAGCCTCGAAGGGCACCTTCAGCTTCGAGGAGTTAGTTTCAAGTACGGCGGCCCAGAGTCGCCCGATATTTTAAAGAACATCACACTCGATCTGGCGCCAGGTCGCATGGTGGCCCTCGTCGGTCGCAGCGGTTGCGGTAAAACGACGCTCATCAAATTGATTGCCGGCCTTCTTGAACCGACGGAAGGAACGATCCTCTTCGATAACCTCGATCTAAAAACTCTTAATTATCACGATGTGCGCCGGCACATTGGAATAGTGCTTCAGGATAATCACATATTTAACGACACGATTGCCCGTAATATTTCGTTTGGCGATCCAGAAGTAGATCTCGATAAGGTGCTTGCCGCCGCCAATGCAGCCGCCGCCCATGATTTCGTCATGCGCTTGCCACTTGGTTACGAGACAAAGATCGGCGAATCGGGTCTTTCTCTGTCCGGCGGCCAGAAGCAGCGCATCGCGATTGCGCGGGCGCTCTACAATAATCCACCGGTTTTGATCTTTGATGAGGCAACGAGCGCGCTCGACACGGAATCCGAACGCGCGATCCAGGACAATCTCGGTCGGTTAATGGCTGGCCGCACGACCATTGTGATCGCGCACCGGCTGAGCACGATCCGGGAAGCGCACTCTATCGTCGTGCTCGAGCAAGGCAGTGTCGCTGAGATTGGGGCGCATGATGAATTGATGGCTCAACGCGGGCTATATTATTACCTTTCGAGCCAGCAACTGGGAATCTGAACCAGTTCTTCGATGAGCTCACAATTGACTCAACGTGGCTCGCTCGACGCCGAATCGGAAATGTCGCCGCAGGAGCCGCCGCCTTGGGTTATCCGGACAGCGGCGTGGGTCTTGGTGGGGGCGTTTCTCTTTGCGTTGCTCATCGCGATTGTGATGAGATTGCCGGAATCGGTTCATTGCCCTTTTGTCCTAATCCCAGCCACGGGTGCCGATCCAATTCAAGCGCCCCGGCAAGCCACAATTAGTCGGGTCGAGGTCGAAGAGGGTCAGCCCGTTAAGGCTGGCGAAGATTTGTTTGTGTTGCGCTCCGACGAGATCCGCGGCTGGGATACGCAGTTCCGCACGCTGAACGAAGATTTACGCGCAAAGGAAGAAAGTCTCAAGCAGTACGAGACTGCTTACGTTGCGCAACTTGAGATAAAAAAGGCGGAAATCGAGCAGGCAAAGAGCGAAGTACAATTCCGCGAAAATCACGCCAAGACGAGCCGCGAGTTGGTTACGCGCATGGAGAAATTAGCCAAGCAGGGCGGCGAGTCGGAGATTGACCTTATAAAGTTGAAGCTCGATTTAGCGGGTTCACAAAAGGATTTGAGCGTGGCTCAAAGGACTTTGCAGCAGGGGACTCTCGACCGTGAGCGAATGGAAACGGAGCACGCGCGCCAGCGAGGCGAGCAGCGATCCGAAATTGAAAAGTTAAAGATGCGTACTGGCGCTTTGCAAACAGACTTGGAAAGCACCCACCAGAACTTGCTGATGGTTCGCAGTCCGTATGAGGGTGTGGTGATTTCCATGGACCAACGAACCGTGGGCAGTTTTGTTCAGCAGGGACAAGTACTTTGCCAGCTCGCGCCGAAGGGTGCGAAACCGCGAGCTCGAATGACCTTGACCGAAGCTGGTCTCCCGAAGCTCGCTGTTGCCCAGCGCATTCGGTACTTCTTCGAAGCGTTTCCCTACCAGCGTTATGGCGCCGTGACCGGAAAACTCGACTGGATCAGTCCGTCGACTGTTACGACCACCGATGGCTCCCGCTTTGTTGCCGTGGGATCACTCGATCGCATTGAAATCTCAGCACGCGCAGGACAAGTTTTGCCTTTGCGCGTCGGAATGAGAGGACAAGCGCATATCATTGTCGGGGGACGGACGCTCATTGAGTATGCGTTCGAACCAATTCGCCAGTTGCGTGAGAGTATGAAGCAATAATACCTCGACGCGCAATGCAAGAACTCCTCTCCAGACTCAGGATCGAAGACCTGACTACAAGCAATGAGGCCATGGCGCGTTGCTTGCAGCTGGCAGCGCTTGCCGCAAAGTCAGAAGTCCCGATCGTGCTTCTCGGGGAGACAGGCACCGGAAAAACTTTGCTCGCGCACGCGATCCACAATTCATCAGCTCGAGCAGGCCGGCCGTTCATCGCGTTTAACGCTTCGGCAATCAGCGACACGTTACTGGAGAGCCAGTTGTTCGGCCATGAGCGCGGTGCGTTTACCGGCGCGCAACAAAGCGTAAAGGGAAAATTCGAACTCGCCGATGGTGGCACGCTTTTTTTGGATGAGATCTCGGAAATGAGCCCCCTGGCGCAGGTGAAAATCTTGCGCGTCCTCGAATACGGCGAATTCGAACGGCTCGGTTCCGAACGAATGCTCACCTCCAATGCCCGAATTATCTGCGCATCAAACAGCTCGCTGCGCGAACGGGTGCGGCGCGGAAAATTCAGGGAAGACCTTTACCAACGATTGAATGGCCTCACTTTGCTCATTCCTCCGCTTCGGGAGCGGCTACAAGAACTGCCGGCGTTGATTGCTGCGGAATTAAAAGCCGCCGGGTTAAAGGAAGGCAAAAACATTACGGCGATTCATCCCGAAGCGATGGAGAAGTTACTTCACAATGAGTGGCGGGGAAACCTTCGCGAATTGAGCCATACTGTGCGCGCCATGACGTTGTTTTGCAATGGATCGGTGATTCTGCCTGAGCATATCGTTTTTCCTCCCGATCTGTCGCCGGATCGAGCTATTTCCGAAGCCGCCCACTCGACTTCCCCCCTGGCCAGCAACAATGAAGAGAAGGACGCTGGTCTCGATCTGTCGCTGGAGAGCGCTGCCAGAAGGCACGTTCGATTCGTTTATGATCAGGCAAAACAAAACCAAAGGCGTGCCGCAAAACTGCTTGGGATTTCTCGTTCAACGCTTGCACGGTATCTCCGAGACATGGCTAAAAATGAGGCAGGATTGTCGAAAAATGAGCCGGAGCGGCCTTAGAATGAACTCGGAGGTTTGTTCCGCGTGCGAGGCAGGTATCCAATTCAATAAAACATTAACTGAATAAACTCTTCTGGTTGAGGAACAAATGTAACTGGAATTCATTTTTAGCCAATGCCTCGTCAAACTTGGCACGGATACTGATTACATAGAAAACTGAAGTGAGTGCACCGAAGAACAAAAAGAATGCGCCCGCCGGAGAGTCAGGAAGTCAAAGGCCTAAGCGCAGGAAAGGTAAATTGATTCGTCTGGATGACCTGATTCCAAAACAGGACGTTACAGGCGGGCATCAATTGCTGTTCGGTGTCACTGACACAACAGAAACAACAAACCAAAACAAGAAAGAAGAAGAAAATGGCACATAAAAAAGCTAAGAAAACCGTTAAAGTCCGTGACCTGAAACCAATCAAAGACGCCAAAGGCGGCGGTCATAAGTACGGGCACTTGAACAAATAAGGTTAAAGGAATAAAGAGTCGCACCGTGGTTCGATCCCGCGGTGCGGTCTTTATCCGTTCCGCACTTTCTCAGTAAGAGACCCACAAACCAAAAGGGCGGCTGTTCTCTCCAATCTTCGTGGGCGGTTCTGGCGGCGAAAACGGCCGCATTAGGGCCACTGAGCGCAAAGACCGCACGGTGAATCCTTAGTCCGTGCGGTTTTTTGATGTACGCAATTTGCGTCCCGCCGACTTTTCCCAAGGCTGAATATCGTCGATCGCACTCTCTGGGTCTATCCTTCGCCAGTTCCCGTCGCCACCGGCCTACGATTCCCTTGGACACGCGCCCGGGGACTCCGTTCCCGCATATTACACTCCCTTTGAGCTTCTGTATCGCTTAGTCGGAGACGAGCTGATGCCCAAGTCGGCGTTAGTCGCAGGACGCAAGTTGCGGAGCCATGCTCAAGGACGCGCACAATTTGCCTCCCGGTGAAATCGTTTGAATGCCCTGCTTTTCCTCGAACGCGCGTTGCTCATGATGGTCGGTCAAACCCCAGCACGGCTCGACGCAGAGAAATGGCCCGCCATCGGACCACAGAGTCACATACGGCACGCCCGTGAGATCCAGGGTCATCCATCGGCCGCTCGGCGGATCGACGTAGGAAAAGTTGCGCCTGCGAACATCAACCAGTTCGAGGATGATCGAACCCTGCAATTCATTCTTTGGAAACGGCATTTCGCCGCCCGGGAATTCGATGTCGCGTGTTTCCCCTGAGAGATAATTATCTGGCGAAAAAT
>WNFW01004783.1_pt1 | contig 12822 bp, 14 predicted proteins | sample 5400131 | NCBI WGS metagenome assembly WNFW01 (sample SAMN13153362, study PRJNA577476) | soil metagenome | isolation source: 20 cm soil or saprolite under grassland replicate 1 | place: USA:California | collected 2016-06-15 | reverse complement strand
CACCGCTTTACCCCAGGGGCCCTCGCTCCAACCCGGCTTTGCTCTCCAGGTCTTCGTCGCTTATCTGGCCCCATCCGCCCCACTCGCCATCTCGCTGCATTTTCCCTGCCTGGCAGGTTATATGTGGCGTCTCTGCTGTGCCGCCACACTGCTTCATGCGCGGCCTACGCTGATGACGAGTGGTTCCAGGCTTTCGATAGCCAATCTTTCTTGACATGCCACCCTCTACGACCCCGGGGAGATTGGTACCGCGGTGTTCCAGTCTCGCGGCCCAACATGGCCTTTGCCTACGCGGACAGAGGCTCGGCTCTCCCAAGTAACCTGCGATCCGCTTCCCGCAGGTGAGGTTTTACGGAGCTTCCTGGTTCGCTTCTGCTGCGGCCTGTCAAGTTGCTCGCCCCCTGTGCGGATCTGACCGGGAACTTCCCAGCCATCGGGACTTTTACTTCCAGGCTTCCGTCGAGTCGGTCACCCGCGAAACCTTATGAAAGTCGTGTCTGTAACTGCTTTGTTTTCAGCACGGGGAACACGTCTTGCGACCCTGCTCGGCATACAATAAAAAGGCCTCCCGACCGTAGTCGAGAGGCTCTTCGTAAGTCGATCAAAAATGGGCTAGTTTTTTCTCTAGGCTTCCGCTTCCAGTCCGAAGCGCCTAACTTTGGCCCGCAGCTGCGGCCTTGGCCATCTTCGCGGCATACTCTTGCGAGCGGCGCTTCATTTCCTCGGGCGCAACGTCTTCCACATGCTGCGCCAGCCCCCACTGATGGCCGAAGGGATCGGTGATTTTGCCGTAGCGATCGCCCCAAAACTGATTGTCGAGTGGCATATCCACGTGAGCGCCCGCGGCCACCGCGCGCTTGAAGACATCATCGACATTTTCGACGTAGAGGAAGATGCCGCACGCGTTCTTGACTCCCGGCGTAGGTGCCGCGTTCATGCCGGGAAACTCGTCGGCGAGCATAATGTGCGAGTCGCTGATCTGTATTTCGGCGTGCCCGACTTTGCCATCCGGACCCTTCATGCAGACGGTTTCCTTGGCTCCGAAGACGGACTTGTAATACTCAATGGCCTGCGCGGTGTTCTTGCAGGTCAAATACGGCGTAACGCTGTGATACCCCTCGGGAATTGCGCGAACTGGATTCGACATGGTTGCCTCCTTGCGGATTTGGATGTGCGCGCACGGGAAACGGAAGGGAGTTTGGCAGAGCCGTGCGCAAAACTGTTGATACTCCCTCGTGGATATGCTGTCAACAGGGAAGAAATCAACACACTATGAATGCCGAATGCATGAATGCCAAATGAAGGAGCGGATAGTAAGCGGTCCGATCATTGGGTAAGGTGGAGTTGGTCGAAAGTAGATTCGAAGCCGGCGCCCTCAGGGGAACAGCACATGATTCCGGCGTCGACCGATGCTTGCAGAGGAAGATAACCGAGGCGCGTAGAAATGAAGTTCTTGCCATCGGGAGAATAGAGAACTTCGAGTGAAGTGCTTTTGCGCACGATGCGCCACCACAGCGGCTCATTGGTGGTAATGCCACGAACCGTGGACCAATCGGAAAACTCGCGCGTGACAACCACGCTGGCGTGCCCGATGCCATCAACTAGTTCAAGGCCGCATTTCAGCCAGTTGCTGCTGTCGATTCGAATCATCAAGCCGGCCTGATCATAGAGCGCGGCGTATTTTCCGGAAACGCGGCTCTCCAGCGTGAAATCACCCGTCACGGGCAGAGAGAAGAAGTGACCGTTGTCGGTGACGTATTCGTAAAACGTCTTGCGCCAATAATCGGTCTTGGGCTTCGTGGTGACCACAAGCTGATCGCCGGATTGCTTTGCCGATGCGGGCTCGTTAAACCATTTCATCTTGGCGAACAGTGTCTTGCCGGAGAGCTCTGGCTTCGACGCTGCAGCCCAAAGCAAGTGTCTAACGGAAGCCACATTCCTGCAAAAGGCCCCGCATGAGAGCACAGAAGCAGAACTCAGGAATTCGCGGCGATTGGAAGAATTCATATTGTTCTCCCGAAAGAGTTTCTTCGTTGGACGCCAAATGATAGCAGTTGCTCTCCTTCCTTTGCGATTGAGATGTGTGCGCGAGATTGACGAGCGCGGCAACGGGCGAGAGAATGCGCGGCGAAGCAGCGAAAGAAGGAGGGCGTTCATGCGATACGACTTCCTGGTGGAGACGTATGAAACGGAGCGGATCAAAGTCCTAAGTATATGGAGCGAATTTCGTGAGGAAGATTTGCCCGTGCGGCCGAATGCGAGAGATCCAAGAGGGCGCAGCGTGCGCGAGCAGATGGTGCATCAGTGCGTGAGCGAAAACCTGTGGTTCATGAACATGCTGGGAATCGACGTGGGAGCGCCGCCACTGCCGGCGAAAGAGACGCGACTGGAATTCATCCAGCGATATGCAGAAGACAGCAAGAAGCGCCTGGCGACGCTGAGGGCAAAAGACGAACCTTGGTGGGAGGGAGAAGCGAAATTTTTTGACGTGCCCCGGTCGCGCGCATGGGTGATGGTGAGAAGGATCGCGCATACCGCGCATCACCGCGGACAACAAATGGCCATGCTACGAATGCTGGGGAGGGATGTGCACAGCAACTATGGGCCAACCGCGGACACTGGCGGGTTGATGCAGAATCATGCGCCGACAATTTACGCGTACGACGGCGTTGAGGCATTGATGGCCGGAGAACTTGCGGGAGGCATGAAGAGAACGTTGCCAGGCACTGGAGAGAAAGCCGTCACCGAGCGCCCGGACGCAAAGTGACCAGGCGGGCTGCTCTTAAGGTTTGTAGAGATCAGGAAAATCTTTTTTCAGATTTTCGAGCTTGGGAAGGTCGTTGTAGACGATGTAAGGATTATCGGGATTGTGCTGGAGAAAATCCTGGTGATAGTCCTCTGCAGGATAAAAAGCCTGGAAAGGCTCAACTTTGGTGACGATGGGGCGGGAATAAACTTTGGCGGAGTCAAGCTGCGCCATATACGCCTGAGCGATGCGCTTCTGCTCATCGTTCGAATAGAAAATGGCGGAGCGATATTGCGAACCGGTATCCGGGCCCTGGCGATTCCATTGCGTGGGGTCGTGCGCAACGGAAAAGAAAACCATCAGGAGTTGGCCGTAAGTGATTTTGGAAGGATCGAAATTGATGCTAACGGATTCGGCGTGTCCCGTGACGCCCATGCTGACACTTTCGTAGGATGGCGATTTCACGAAGCCGCCCGAATAGCCGGACGTGACGGACTTGACGCCTTTCAAGTGTTCAAAGACGGCCTGCACGCCCCAGAAGCAGCCGCCCGCAAGAGCGGCGGTCTGATGGGACTCTGCAGAGGCTAATTGGGCATCGACGGCGGGCGCAGGAAAAGGAAATTTGGGAGTTTCGGGCGGTCGCTCGCCGAGCGCACGAAGAGCCGTCCAGGTGATGACGGCGATGATTACGGCGAGGGCCAGGCCGCGTCCAATGTAGGGGCTTTTCATGATGCGCTCCCAAGATGGCTCAAGATAGGTTACGCTCGAACTGCCTGATTGGATGCGAGAGGGAACGCTTCCGGTCCGACAAACGTTCGGAGACTGAGCGGGCTGGCTCGTTAACGAGTTGCGTGAAAAAGCATCCAATGGAACCGAAAGGCCAAATGAGGCATCCTAGAAACGCAAGATAAATTACGAGAATCGAGAGAGGCCACATTGATCCATCGAAGAATCGCTTTCTGCTCTGTTGTGAGCTTATTGATGGCTGCCTATTTGCCAGCGCAGGTAACCCAAGGGCAAAAGCCAAAATTGCCCGCGCCGTTTGAAACCAAGGCAGCGGGAAACGGGCCGAACAAGGAGAAACCACCCGCAGGCTTTCTTCCTAAGGTATCCGCTGGATTCCAGGTGAGTGTTTACGCGAGCGGTTTCAAGAGGCCGCGGTGGCTGACAGTTGCGCCCAACGGAGACATTTTCCTCGCCGACACAACCGGGTCTGGACAAATCATTGTGCTTCGGAGCGGAAAGGATACGAGTGCTGCACCGGAACGCGAAGTGTTTGTCGACGGGATGAACCGGCCGTTTGGTATCGCGTTTCACGACGACTACGTGTACGTGGGGAACATGAACGAGCTGGTGCGCTTCAAGTACGATCCCAAAACTTCGAAACGCTTGGGTGAAAAAGAACATTTGGTGGATTTGCCGTCGGGCGGACACGATACGCGCTCGGTGGCGTTTTCTCCGGACGGCAAGCACGTGTTCATCGCAGTCGGTTCGAACTCGAATATCAACACCGGTGAACCAGCGATACGCGCGGCGGTGACGATCTGCGATCTCGACGGCAAGAATGCCCGGCTGTATGCGACGGGCCTCAGAAATCCGGTCGGACTCGCAATTGAGCCGGTGACCGGAAAACTCTGGACCAGCGTCAACGAGCGGGACGATCTGGGCGACGATCTCCCGCCGGATTATTTCACTTCTTTGAAAGACGGCGGATTCTACGGTTGGCCGTACAGCTACATCGGCGACAACGTGGATCCGCGAGTGAAGCAAGAGCATCCGGAGTTGGTGAAGCGCGCGATTGTTCCGGATGTGCTGCTGGGGGCGCACGTGGCGCCGCTGCAATTCACGTTTTACACCGGGAAGCAATTCCCAGAAAGCTACTGGGGCGGAGCGTTCGTCGCGGAACATGGTTCGTGGAACCGGGCGTCTCGCTCGGGATACCAAGTCGCGTTTGTGGCGTTCAAGGACGGCAAGCCATCCGCAGATCCTGTGCCGTTCCTGACAGGAATGGTGCCAGACCCGAGCCAGAAGGATGTCTTGGGGCGGCCCGTGGGAGTGACCGTTGCACCCGACGGAGCGCTGCTGGTCTCCGATGACGGCGCCGGCGTGGTGTACCGCGTTTCAACGACGAAATAGAGAAGCGAGGAGACCCACCTCCCGCAAGTTGAATTACCAGAGACCTTCGCCCAATACGAGCTCTGGGCTGACGGGATTGCTTCCATCCGCCAAACATTGTGCACTCTTACGCCCCGAACCTCTGCCGATATGCGCTAGGGGAGACGCCGGTATGTCGCTGGAAGAGCGCGCGGAAAAAGGCGACATCTTGATAACCGACGGCGTCGCTAATCTCCTGCATGGTGCGATGGTCGCTTTCGAGCAGACGCTTGCCGGCCGCGACGCGGAGCTTCTGCAAATAGATCAACGGACTGTCTCCCGTGGCTTGCTTAAAGCGGCGAACGAAATTGCGCAGGCTCATGCCCACGCGCCGGGCTGGGGCTTCGAGAGGAAAGCTGTTGTGAAAGTTCTGGTGCAGCCACTCCTGCGCGCTGGAGATGCGGTCGTCGCTATGCTCCGTCTTCAAGGGGACGATGGCGAACCCAGCTTGCCATGCGCGCGGCGTTTCGATGAGAAGCGCCTTGGCGGTTTGCACGGCAATGTCATGGCCGCAGAATTTCTCGACAAGATATAGGCTGAGATCAAGTGCGGCGTGCACGCCGCCGCCGCAGTAGAAGCCACGGTCCTCAGTCACCATCAATTCCGGCATCCATTTGACCTTCGGATATTTCTCACGAAAGCGATCAGCGATGCCCCAGTGCGTAGTGGCGCGTTTGCCGTCAAGCATGCCGGTGGCCGCAACCAGCCCCACACCTGAACACACGCTGGCTATGGCGGCTCCCCGCCTGCGCCAGCGCCGCAGCCAGGGGACAACCGGTGCATTGCGCTCGACCACGTCGTCCAGGCTTGGCCCGGTGGTCGGTATGAAGATGAGGTCGGCCTTGCGGATATCGGTGAGGGCTGCGTCAGGCCGGATATGGATTGGCCCGTCACAGCGGACCGCGCGTCCATCCACTGATGCTGTGGTTACGCGAAAACGAGGGACCGGCCGTGTTCCCGTGAGGAAGTTCCACAGCGTACCAGCATGGCGGAAGACCTCCATTGGGCCGATGGCGGTAGACGAAAAACTTTGGTCCAGAAACAGGACAGTGACTTCAATCATGCCTATCCTCCCAGGGGCGCCAAGCCCAGATGGCTGGATCACCTATGTACAATGGCATATCTGCCATCCCGACTTCAACCTTATCCAGCGTCTAATCTTAGGAATCACGAACTACTCGTTTAAAAACTACGGGCTCACACAGGAGAACTCCATGAGCGAACACTACCACGATGTTGGGGATCTACGGTTTCTCAAGGAAATGGGCAAACTTGCGCCCACAGACTTCAATGCTTGGCTCGGCCTGGATAACATCGTTCGCCGCGACGACGGCGCTGTTCCCAGAAAATATCGCGAGCTCATCGCACTGGCTGTTGCCTTCACGACGCAATGCCCTTATTGCATCGAAGGACATGTAAAGGGTGCAAAAGCCGCGGGTGCCTCTCGCGAGGAAATCACCGAAAGTTCACTGATTGCCGCCGCCTTGCGCGCCGGTGGCGCGGCGACCCACGGTGCCATGGCCCTGAAGTTTTACGACCAACCCTGAATCCATACTCACCTGGTTAATACAAATTCCATTCTGGAGGATGCTATGAACAGAGAACGTGTATTGCAAGTCGTCTTGAAGCTGGTAGGCCTGACCTTCATCGTCGGGATCTACCTGCTCACCGTTGTTTGGCCGTCCGGGTGGTCGTGGCACACGGGCCACTTGCCACATTATCTGCAGATGATTTTGGGCGTTTACGCGACGCTGGGCGTCTTCTTGCTGATCGCGTCACGTCACCCCGCCGAGCATCGCAGCCTCATTGCCTTTACGGCCTGGTCGAGCCTTGTTCACGCGGGCATCATGGCAGTGCAGGCATTGACGAGCGCCGACCAGCATGGCCACCTGCTGGGCGATGTTCCGGCCCTCATCATCGTGGGCATCGCGCTGATCGCGTTGGCGCAACCAAAACCTTTGCACACGTAGTTGCCCTGGCTCCGAGCGAGACAGATGGTACTTAATTACGTCGAAGGCCGACCAGTCTCTGGGAGATGTGATTATCGGGCGCTGCGCTCTGTTACGACTGCGTTCAGGGCTTGGGGGGCCAGGCAAGCTGGCCGCCGCGATGGTAGGCCAGATTTGCGATATGGCCGGCGCGCGCGGCGGCAACTCCGGTTTCGACGGGCGCGTTTGGCTCTTTGCGGGACCGGACGCAGTCAAAAAAGTTCTGCATGTGGTCGATGGTGCCGTCGCGGAAACTGTCGGCCTTCACGACCGGATTTTCTCTACCTGGCACGCCTTCGTGATAAACGCCGAAGCCAATCCGGTTGATTTTTAAGGTTGCGTCGGTACCGCGGAACTCGAGGCCGCCGTCGTCGATCGAGGAAGCCATCATGCCCTCGTACACGACGTCAAATCCCGGATAGCGGAACGCCGCTTGAACCGTGTCGGGGCAATCCCATTGCTCGAAGATGGATTTATCGGCAAGGATTTGTGCGTTGGTGGGCTGGTCGGACTTCATGGCCCAGTGCGCGACGTCAATCCAGTGGGTGAAGAGATCGGTCATGGCGCCACCGCCAAAGTTCCAGAACCAGCGCCAGCGGTAGAACTTTTCCTCGTTGAAAGGCTGATCGGGAGCTCCGCCCAGCCATTGCTTCCAATCCAGCGCCTGAACGTCGACGGCTTTGAGCTCCCGCCACGCCCGGTAGTTCTGCCACCAATAGGTGCGAACCTGCGGGACACGGCCGAGGCTGCCGCCCTGAATGAGATCCACGGCATCGCGAAAGTGGCTCCAGCTGCGCTGCTGCATGCCGCACTGCAGGACTTGTTTGCTAGAGCGAACCGCGCGCGTGAGCGTTGCGCCCTCCTCGAGGGTGTGGGTGACCGGCTTTTCCAGATAGACGTCTTTGCCGGCGGCGATGGCGTCAACGGCCATGCGGACGTGCCAGTGATCGGGGGAAGCGATAAAGACGGCGTCCAGTTTTTGCAGGAGAAGCTCGCGATAATCCACGTGCGTGGTCGCGGTGCCCTTGGATCGTTCTTTGATAGCGTCGCGGCGCGGTGCATAGACGTCGCTCACAGCAGCGATCTGGTAGTTGGCGACCTTGTCGGCGGCGTTGAGCAGGTCATTCATGCGGCCACCGGCGCCTATGACTCCGACGCGCAGCGTGTCGTTGGCGCCGAGAACGCGGGTTGACGCAAGAGCGGTCACCCCGCCAGCGATGAGAAAAGTGCGGCGATCGATTTCGTGTTTCATAAGAGCATCTTAGCGGGTCATAGCCGACGAAGAAAGAGGGAGACTGGGTGGGTCCCATGTTTCTCGTAGCATCTTTATTGCGCATGAGAGAGCTGGCCACTGGAACTTGCGAACACTGTGGACAAACGTTCGGCTCCTGGCTAGTGCACTGCGGATTTAGTGACTGCTCGTACGCCCATTGCGACAAATGCGGGATGACTGCAATCCTTTCCTACTGGGACAAACGCATGCCTAAGCTACCGCCCGGCTGCCCGTCCCAACAGGAAATCTGCGTCGAATTGGAAAAGTACATGTTGCCATGCGAGTGTGGTGGCGTGTTCAAGAAAGGCGCCTCTCCACGTTGTCCTCATTGTGGACAGATATTATCAGCACATATTGCTACGTCGTACGTCGAGGCAAATGCGCCCGGGACGAAGAAGGGTTGGCGTTGGCAGGGAAACTGGCACGACACCTACTGCATGGTGATAGAGAACAGGGTTGTCAACGACAACTTCAAGATGTAGAAACGGAGAAGCAGTTGGGCGGAAAAAAACCAGGCTATCCGCTTAGCGGGAGGCGGCGACCTGGTGCTCTTGCTCGCAGGCGTTCCATTGGGCGTTGGTTATTTCGTTGCGGGAAATGCCGCCCATGATTTTCTTGTCGCGGTACACGACGCAACCGTTCTTGGTGCAATCGCCCAGGGAAAGTCCGATGTACTTCGCCCATTTGTCGGCCTTCTGGTCAAATTGAGCACACTCGGGCGCCGCGGAGGATTCCGGGCAGGAAACCAGGCCTTGATTGATCGAAACGGTGGTTACCGGGTCGCCATAATTGCCGCAGGTGAGCACGAAGGTTTGGCGATGGCCGAGATAGATGATGGGAATCACGTCAGGCTCGCCGTCTGGAGAAAACTTTTGTGGCGGAGAGATTTGCAACGTGCCTCCACCGCGGATTTGAACGACGTTCGCCAGGTAGGAGGAATTGGCGGCAGGGGCAAAATCAGGATTCCGCGAACACGCGGAGGCGATGGCAAACGCAGACATGCGCTCGCCGTCAAGAGTGTAGGGCACCGGAAAGCGGGCCATGCAGGCATTGAATTTGCGTTCGGCTTCGGCTTTCTGCTTGACTTTGTGCGTGCGGTAGAGGCGCACACTGAGGAAGAATGTGCCCGCGCAAATGGCCGAGATCCCCGCAACCCACAAGAAAACTTTGCGGAATGGTTTGTGGTAGACGGCAAGCAAGCGAATACTGCTGTCCCAAGAGTCATGAGGTTCCCCGTTCTCTCATTATAATTGGCGAGGTTGATGGCCGAAACAAGGCGATGACTTTTGGTTAACGCGCTCGTCAGGAGTTGGATGGCGGCTTTCTGCCCATGGCGCAAATCCATCCTTTGGCGCGTTCCTCGATGACCTGAACATTCGAATAACCAGCGCTGGCGAAGAGTTCGCGATGCTCATCAACACTCAGGAGCTTCATGCCGGTTCGTGAGGCGTATTTTTCGGCAAGCTTTGAAACCGTGGTGTTCGCTCCTTTATAGACTTCCGCGATGAAGATGAGCGTGCCGCCGGGATTCGTGACGCGGAAGACTTCGCACATGTCACCAGGCAAGTTGGGCCACCAAAAATGCGATTCCACGGCGCTGATGAGATCGAACATGTTGTCCGGAAACGGGAGTTGAGATACAGAGGCATGGCGGACCTCGACGCGGCCGAGATCGATCCACCGTGCATTGGCTCTTTTTGTTGCGGCGACGCTCTCCTCGGAATAATCAATTCCGTAGACTTTCCCCTGCGTTGCGAGCGCCGCTAACTTCAGAACTCCTGACATGGTTGGTCGGGAACCTGTCCGCTTTTTGGTTCAAAACAGGGGGGTGCGACCACATAATGCATCTGGAGCAGAGTGCCTGGGAAGAGCGTTTTTGTTTTGTTGAGTGCAACACAAAGGGATTCGAGGACCCGCGACCGGTGTGGCGAACTGAGCGGGGCGAGCTTTATACGAAGTTGGTCGTTCATCGGCTCGATGTCGGCTGTATCCTGTAGCGCCATCTGAATGAAAGTCCGCCCTTCATCTTCAACACGGCTGTAGTGGGGACGAATCAGCTCAACCAGATCGCTCTCCGTCTGATATGCGACCATTTTCAGAACGTTGGTTAGGTGTTTGCGTTCGGTAGAAAGTTTCACCATCTCCTGACCCTTTTGGATATCCGCGACTGTCATGCGAGCAGGAAGAGAGTCACGCCGGACCTGGAGTTTCTTAATACGCTTTGTCGTCTTGTCAATCTCCATGCGAATTTCCTGTTCCGCAATCTCAAAACCAGAATCTTTGGATGTGGGTCCATGGATGTAATCGATTGCCGTTGCACCATAGCGTTCCCGTAGTTTCCTAAGATGAACACCTGCAGCGTGAACCTCCTTCACGGCCGCTTTCCGTGCCGGGTTGGGGACCGAACGCGTGGGATCGTCTGGTTCGAACTGATAATCCGTTAGCGCATCGATCAGATACTCCTCCCGCAGGTACTTGAAGAAATTCTCTTGGCGCCAGCGCTCGAACATGCGATGAGCAACAACAATGGCGCGTAGTTCCCAGCGACTTGTCACGATCGGTGTCTGATGACCGGTCTCTGTCAGGCGAGTCACCTGACGGAGTCGCAGCTTTCCTTTTAAAAAGCGAACGGGCTGCTCATGGAGCAGGTATTCCACCGGCCGACCGTCCAACTTAGCCTTGTGCAGAGTGAACCTCTTTTCTGAGATGTGGCGCATGCGCCCTTTCCGATAGGTCAAGATGTCAAAGCCCATAGCCAGCAGGTTCTGAAATACTTCCGGACTCCAACCAGCGCGATCAAAAACAACTGTGGAATGCCGGCGCGATCCCAGGAGCTCTCGTACCTCGCTTAAAACCGGGATGAGCATTTTAGTCATGGCTGTATTGGCCTCGGCAGTGACCACAAATAAGGGATCGCCGCGTTGATCGTTGACCCAGTAATCGGTGGTTGCGGGCGCGGCGAGATGCATTCGTGTCACATAAGCTTTCGGAACTCTACGTTTGCCGTGGTAGGCCCGAACGTGACCGTCAATATAGAGGAACCCGAGTACCTTGCCATGCTCGATGATGCGTTGCCGCGCAACCTCCCGGCCCAGTCGGTGACTGTCCTTCAGGGAAGCGAGGCGAGAGAGTTTGCGGCGAAGCGTCTTCACTTCGGGCATGCGATCCAGGCCGACAATGCGGCCTAGTTCCCCAGGCGGATACTCTTTGAGAGTCTCGGGCCGTGGGATTCTCAGAAGCGCCAACAGAACATAAGCAACTAGAGTTGTTCGCAATCCATAGAAGGCTGGGCCAAGGCTGCCGTAAATTTTCTCCGCCGTCGAGAGCAGGCCACTGGCAACCAGCGCAGGAATGGCCAACAAAACGCCTGCTCTTGGCAAACCTCGTGTGGGAGCAAACACCGGAAGGGCATCGTCGAGAAGCCCCATAGCAGCGAGAAGACGATCCATGGACCGATCCAGAGGGCTGGCGTCGAGACTTTTTGCAGCCGTATCGCTTGGCAGTTGCGGCATCTTAGCGGGAGTCTGTTCGGTAACGGAGGGCGGAGTCTTGAGCAACGTGGTTGCAGAAACCACGGCCAACTGTACTTGCGAACCTGCTTCCGGCAGGAAGGAGAGACTTGGTTCAGAACTAGGTTTCCAGCCGAGCCTACGGAGACTCTTGCGCACGGCTTTTTCGCTAAGGCCAAGCCGGCCGGCAATCCAACGATTGCTCATTTCCTTGGCTTTGAGACGGAGAATGGTGCGGTCTCGCTCATGGAGTTTCCTGTGCACGGAAGAACGGACTACCGGTCGTCCCCTCGGGCGCGCCAGGGCGCTCAGTCCACCGGTTTTCAAACGCTCTTGATAGCGGCGAAGTGTTCTGGCCGAATAGCCGAAGCAGCGTGCGATATCGTTCTGATCCGCGTATCCCGACTCGAAAAGCTGAACCATGGCATAGGCTTCGGCCGAGCGATCTTTGATCGAGTAATGGGAGAAGACGATGCCATGAACGAAAAGCACTCGTTGGCCTTGCTCGGTCTCAACACAAACGCGATCGTTTACGAAGATGGTGCCGGGGGCAGCAGCAGGGCGGGCGAAAAGCTCTTTTTGAGGTGGAGCCGGGCTCATGGTTTCTTAGCATGTTCTATCTCCACCGACTCGAAAAGCGGACAGTTTAAGGTCCGCACCCAGGAAAGCAAAAACCAGCGGTTGCGGCCCCGGAGGGATCAACAAAAGCAAAACGTTGGGCACTCGTTCGCGTTCAGATACGGCAGAATCGGAAACTCTGGAACCGACCATTGCAGACTCAAAAAGCGGACAGTTTAAGGTCCGCACCCTACTCTCGAAAAACCTCAATTCTGGCCGCTTTTTAGGGGTATGTCAGGAGATCTGAACTTGCGTGTTTTCAACGCGCGAAATATTCCGACTCCCCCCGCCTCCACCATATTAAACCACCAGTACCACTCCAAGCAGGCTTAGCAGTTCTTCAAATGTGAAATGTCTGCTTTGAGTGTAAGCGTCAATCGCAGGCCGTCTTGACAAGCTTCAGTTGTCTATGCTGCGCGGCGTGAGCTACCAGTGAGCTCCGCGGCGAGATTCCAAGGCAGGAGTTCCTCGATGCGGTTGATGGGATGATCGGCGATGCGCGAGAGCACCTCGCGCAAGTACGCTTCAGGGTTC
>WNFW01005164.1_pt1 | contig 12823 bp, 12 predicted proteins | sample 5400131 | NCBI WGS metagenome assembly WNFW01 (sample SAMN13153362, study PRJNA577476) | soil metagenome | isolation source: 20 cm soil or saprolite under grassland replicate 1 | place: USA:California | collected 2016-06-15 | reverse complement strand
ATGCTCATGGCGACCCGGTGACGAACGCGCGCGTGCTCGACCTCTTCGCCGGCACCGGCGCGCTCGGGCTCGAGGCGCTCTCGCGCGGCGCAAGCTTCGCGCTGTTCATCGACGATGGCGCGGAAGCCCGCGCGCTCATCCGCGCCAACGTCGAGGCGCTGGGCCTCGGCGGCGTGGCCCGGATCTTTCGGCGCGACGCGACCAAGCTCGGCGGCGCGCATCCGCTGGCGCCGTTCTCGCTCGTCTTTGCCGATCCGCCGTACGGCAAGGGATTTGGCGAAGCGGCGCTCGTCTCAGCGTGCGAAGGCGGATGGCTCGCGCCCGGCGCGCTGATCGTGGTCGAGGAAGCGAAACATTGCTTCGCCGCGCCGGAAGCTTTCGACGAGATCGAGCGGCGCGCTTATGATGACACGGAGCTTATCTTTCTGAGGAATCGGACCTGAATTGAGACGCGGCGCGGCAAAACTCAGAATGTCATCGCCCGGCTTGTCCGGGCGACCCAGTATGCTCCGGTCCGGCGATGCTCGGATACAGGTCGCGCCAATCGGGATTGGCCTCCTGCTGGCTGGAATGTAGACCCAGTACGTCCTCTCGCCGTGCATCTAGACTAATTATAACAAAGGTCCGTGGTTACTGGGTCGCCCGGACACGGGGTCCCCACCGCGCAAGCGCGATGGGAACCCGGCCGGGCGATGACAAGTCGGAGACGGGCGTCACCCCCGCCGGCCGAACAGGCGCTCGACGTCGGCGAGTTTCAGCTCGACGTAGGTCGGCCGGCCGTGGTTGCACTGGCCGGAATTCGGCGTCTCTTCCATCTCGCGCAGGAGTGCGTTCATCTCCTCGGGCTTGAGCCGGCGTCCGGCGCGCACCGAGCCGTGGCAGGAGAGCGTCGCGGCGACATGCATGAGCCGGCGCTCGAGCGGCAGCGCCTCGTCCCATTCGGCCATGTGCTCGGCAAGGTCGCGCACCAGCGCGCCGGCGTCGATCTCGCCCAGCAGCGACGGCGTCTCGCGCACCGCCACCGCGCCGGGACCGAACGCCTCGATCGCGAGCCCGTAACGGCAAAGCTCGTCGGCGCGCGCGACGAGGCGCTCGACCTCGGCGGGCGAAAGCTCGACGATCTCCGGGATCAGCAGGATCTGGCGGGCAACGCCGGATTGCTCCAGCGCCGCCTTCATGCGCTCGTAGACGATGCGCTCGTGCGCGGCGTGCTGGTCGACGATGACGATGCCGTCGCGAGTCTGCGCGACGATATAGGTGTCGTGGATTTGCGCGCGGGCGGCGCCCAGCGGGCAATCGAGGAGATCGGGCGCGGGCGGCGCCGCCTCGAGGCGCGCTCGCGGCGCGCCGACCGCGAACGCGGCCTGCGCGGCTTCGGCAAATCCGGGGCCGAAGCCGCCCATCCGCGGCGCGCCCGCGCCGGCAGGGCGCGCCGGCGAGCGCCGCCAGTCCCCGTTGCGCGGGGCGAGATCGGGACGGAACGCGGCGATGGTCGCGCTGCCGCCGGTCGTCGCGGCGCGGCGCCCCTCGCGCGAAAGCGCCTCGCCCAACGCGTGCACGATCAGCGCGCGCACGCGCCCGCCATCGCGAAAGCGCACCTCGGCCTTGGCCGGATGCACGTTGACGTCGACCTCGCGCGCATCGAGCGCGACGAACAGCGCGACGATCGGGTGGCGGTCGCGCGGCAGATAATCGGCATAGGCCGCGCGCACCGCGCCGAGCAGGAGCTTGTCGCGCACCGGGCGGCCGTTGACGAACAGATATTGGCCGAGCGAATTGGCGCGGCTCAGCGTCGGCAGCGCGGCAAAGCCCTCGATCATGAGCCCCTCGCGGCCGCCCAGGACCTCGACCGCATTGGCGCGGAACTCGGCGCCGAGCACATCGGCAAGCCGGGCGAGCCGCCCGACCGCGCCGGGCATCGCGCCGGCCCAGGTTTGCGCCGCGCGGTCCTCGCCCGCGAGCGTGAAGGCGACGTCGGGCCGGCTCATGGCAAGGCGGCGCACGACGTCGCGCACGGCCTCGCCTTCGGCGCGATCGGATTTTAGGAATTTCAGCCGCGCCGGAGTGGCGTAGAAGAGGTCGCGCACCTCGACCCGGGCACCCACGCCGAGCGCGGCGGGTTTGGCGACCGACTTCACGCCGCCCTCGACCGTGATCGACCAGGCGTGCGGCTCGGCGGCGTGGCGGGTGGTGATCGACAGATGCGCTACCGCGCCGATCGACGGCAGCGCCTCGCCGCGGAAGCCGAGCGTCGTGATCGCGAGCAGATCGTCGCCTTCGAGCTTCGAGGTGGCGTGCCGCTCGACCGCGAGCACGAGGTCCTCGCGGCGCATGCCCTCGCCGTCGTCGGCGACGCGGATCAGCCGGCGGCCGCCGGCTTCGGTGACCACTTCGATGCGGCGGGCGCCGGCGTCGAGCGCATTCTCGACCAGCTCCTTGACGACGCTCGCCGGACGCTCGACCACCTCGCCCGCCGCGATGCGGTTGATGACGGATTCGTCGAGCTGGCGGACCGGCATGGCGGGCCTGTGAGTCGCGAAGCAGGAGTTTAGCCTTCCGGTATCATCGCCGCGAGCCTGAATTCGTTTCTTTGGGGCGGAGGCCAACCGCGTGTACCCTTGAACTAGGGCAAATATTGCCCTATGTGAGGGATTAGTCGCGGAACGCAGATGCCTGAAATCAAGCGGTTTAGCGGTTTCAAGCTCCTGATGTTCTTCCAGGACGAGAACCCACCGCATGTGCATATCAGGGGTCCGGATTTTACCGCGAAGATCCGGATCTCGAACGGCGACTTGCTTGCCGGCGATGCACCGAGCAAGGTCATGAGACAGGCCCGACGCTGGATCGAGGCGCACCAGGCGGAGTTGTTGGAACGCTGGGACGAATTCCAGGGGTGATGAGCGTGAGAGACGAAATATCCAAGGTATCCAAGGTGACCAAGGTGCGTCCTGCCAATGGCCGCGTTCTGCGGGTTCGCTTCGCCGGGGATCGGCGGGAGCGGGAGCTCGACCTGACCGGATTGATCGCTCGCAGCAAACATTTCATGCCCCTGCTGGATGATGCAGAGACATTTGGCAAGGTGAGGATCGTGGAAGGCGGTCTTGGGGTCGCTTGGCCCGTGCAGACGAAATGGGGACGCCTCGATTTGTCCGCGTCGACGCTGCGGCGGATCGCGGAAGAGCAGCAGCCGATGACCGGCGCGGATTTCGCGGAATGGCGAAGGTCATTGGGATTATCGCTGACAGAGGCGGCCAAGTTGCTCGGAGTTGGTCGACGCACCATCACGGGATATTTAAAGAAAGACGAGCTGCCGCTCGTCGTTGCCATCGCGTGCCGGGCGCTTGCCCGCGACCAGCATCTCCTCGCCGCGCATTATGTTCCGGCACGAAAAATCGCCCGATCGCCGGCGTGAGGGTTCCTTGATCCGGGCTAAATCCTGACTAGCTCAGTCTGAAACAGGCTGTCGCAAAGCGCGAAGGAGCACCCCATGGTCCAGGTCCTCGAAGCGGAAACCGCCCCTGCATCGATCGAGGCGACGCTGAATTACATCGCGGATACCGGCACGAAAATCTTCACCCAGACCGGCGGGCCGGGCTCGACCGACGTGCGCTCGGGCGGCACCCAGGACCCGCGCCGGGTCGTGATCCGCAACGGGCGGCTCCAGGCGCAAGATTTCGCGCTCGAGCGCCACGGCTTCCGCCTCGTCTCTCACGACACCAAGGTCGGCAATTTCTTCGACGAGGCCGAGGTCAAGCGGGTCTATTACCCGGAGATGGAGGCGCTGGTGAAGGCCGAGAGCGGCGCCTCGCGCGTCGTCGTATTCGATCACACGCTGCGCACGGCGGACGACGCACTGCGCGAGGCGAAAAAAATCCGCGAGGTCGTGCCGCGCGTGCACAACGATTATACCGAGTGGTCGGGCCCGCAGCGGGTGCGCGACCTTGTGCCCGACGAGGCCGACGATCTGCTGCGCCGCCGCTTCGCCATCGTCCAGGTGTGGCGGCCGATCCGGCATCCGGTCGAGACGTTTCCGCTGGCGATCTGCGACGCACGCTCGCTCTCGCCCGAGGATCTGGTGATCTCCGAGCGCATCTATCCCAACCGCGTCGGCCAGACCTACGCCATCACCTACAATCCCGAGCACGTGTGGTACTGGTTCCCGCGCATGCGGCGCGAGGAGGCGCTGGTGTTCAAGGTGTTCGATTCGGCGACGGACGGCCGCGCCCGGTGGACGGCGCATACGGCGTTCGAGGACCCCACCGCGCCGACCCATGCCCGGCCGCGCGAGAGCATCGAGATCCGCACGCTGGCGTTCTTCTGAGCCGGCGCGACGATCCGTCGTGGCAAATAGGCGCTCGGCAGGACTGTCTGTGCTCCTACGAGCCCTCGGCGAGCCATCGAATGAGCACGGTGGTTGACCGGATCCGGTCTAGAACGCCCCCAGTTCGTGAAGGCGCTCAAAGAAGAGCAGCAGTGCGCTTGCAATGATCAAGGCTACGCCGCAAATAAACAGAGTTCGTCGCGCAGCAGTGCCCGGATTGTCAGGATCGATCCTCAGCGTTCCAAGTGTCGCTATTTTCAACAGCACAGGTCTCCTTGAATAGGCCGCTATTGCGAGAAACACCCCAACCATCAACACAATGAGTTCGGCGAGAGCCGGACCTAAACGTGACATGGAAGTCTCCCATCTGAGATTTACATGAGCATAATCTAGTTGGAGTTGCATGTCATTGTTTTTCATAATGCTTACCTACCGGATTTCGCTCTCTTGGGGCGGGCCGTGATCAATCCTCCACAGCCTTGCCGCCCCGGAGGCGCTTGAGGCCGGCGCGGCGCTTCTTGGTTTGCAGCCGGCGCTCGCGCGCGGCGGCGGGTGGGCGCGTCTTGCGGCGCAGGCGCGGCGCGACGCAGGCGCGGCGGACGAGCTCGATCAGCCGGTCGAGCGCGTCCTGCCGGTTGCGGGCCTGGGTGCGATGGCGCTGCGCATCGATGATGAGCACGCCCTCGCGCGTCAGGCGGCGGCCGGCGAGCCGCCCGAGCCGCCGCCGGACCTGGTCGGGCAGGTCCGAGCGGGCGACGTCGAAGCGCAGCTGGACCGCGGTCGCGACCTTGTTGACGTTCTGGCCGCCCGGTCCCGCGGCGCGCAGGAAGCGCTCCTCGATGCGGCGCTCGTCGATCGAAATGCCGGGCGCGATGCGAATCATGCCGGGCATTCTACCCGACCGACCGCTTTCCCGGCTGTCAGGCCGATCTAATGCAGCGAGACCGGCCCGCGCCGACCGGCGGCGTCGACGCCGGCCGCAGGCATCAGTGCGCCCGGCACCTTCACCGCGCCCGCCGCGCCGGGATCGCCGGCAATTGCCTCGGCCGGGCGGCCCACGATCGCGAACAGCAGCGGGCCGGCGAGCACGCGCTTGGCCACGCGCCTGGCGTCGGCGAGCGTGACCGCGTCGATGAGACCCTTGCGGCGCTCGACATAATCGATGCCGAGATCGTCGAGCTGGAGCTGCACGAGCTGGCCGGCGATCTTGCTCGAGGAGTCGAAATTGAGCGCGTAGGCGCCCTTGAGATAGGATTTCGCCTTGGCGAGCTCCTCCTCGGTCGGGCCGTCGGCGGCGAGCCGGGCGATCTCGCGCGAGACGACTTCGAGCGTCTCCTCGGCGCGATCGGCGCGCGTGGCGGTGCCGCCGCTGAACACCCCGGCATGGTCGAACGGATGCAACCCGGTCGAGACCGAATAGGCGAGACCGCGCTTTTCGCGGACCTCGCGATAGAGCCGGGAGGCGAGCGAGCCGCCGCTCAGCACGTGATTGACGAGCGCGCCGGCGATGAAATCGGGATCCTTGCGCAAGAGGCCCGGCCCGCCGAACTGGATCACGGTCTGCGGCACGTTGAGGTTCACGCGGATCACGCGGCCGAGGCCCTGCGGCATCGCCTCGGGAACCGCGCCAAGCTCCGCCGTTTGCGGCAGCGCGCCGAAAATCTCGTCGAGCATGCGGCCGAGCGTTGCCGCATCGATGTCGCCGACGACGCCGATCTTGAGATCGGCGCGGGCGAACACGCGCCGCGCATAGGCCTTGAGATCGTCCGCGGAAATCTGCGTCACCGAGTCGGGCGTGCCCCGCACCTGCCGGCCATAGGGGTGGCCGGGGAACGCGGCATCCCACCAGCGCAGGCTCGCGATCTCCTGCGGGCTGGTGCTGGCGCGGCGAAGGGTCGCGAGGATCTGAGCCCGCACGCGTTCGATCGCTTCGTCCTCGAAGCGCGGCTCGTTGAGCGCCAGGCGCAGCAGATCGACGGCCGCATCGCGATGCTCGGCGAGCGTGCGCAGCGTGCCGTGCAGGAAATCGCGGCCGGCGCCGAAGCTCATCTCGATGGCGTGGCGTTCGAGCCGTTCGTGGAACGCGTTGCCGTCGAGGGATCCTGCGCCCTCGTCGAGCAGATCCGCCACCATGTTGGCGACGCCGGGTTTCTCCGCGGGATCCTCGTCGGCGCCGCCGCGGAAGGCGAAATCGATGGCGATGAGCGGCGTCGCGGGCTCGCGCACCAGCCAGGCTTCGATGCCGGACGGGCTCACCACGCGCTCGATCGCCGTCGCGGCCGGCGCCGAAGCCGCGGCACCGAGCAGGAACGCGACCGCGAGCGCCGCCGGTGCGGGCAGCCGCATCGATCGGCCGGGCAGGATGTTCATGAGCGCTTGTCCTCGCGATTTGCGGCGTCCTTGACGAGATAGCCGGTGACGGAGCGGCGCTGGTCGAGCCAGCGGCGGGCGGCATCGCGCACCTGATCGGCGGTGACCGCGCGGATGCGCTCGGCGCGCGCCCTCACGTCCTCGATGGCGGAGCCGGTCGTCAGCGCCAGCCCGTAGAAGCGCGCCAGCGCCATTTGATTGTCCTGCGCGTAGACGAAATCGGCGATGAGCCGGGTCTTGGTGCGCGCCAACTCATCGGCGGTCACGCCGTGCTCGGCCAGCTCGGCGATGACGCCGTCGAGCGCCTGCTCGAGCCGGATGAGGCCGGTACCCGGCCGCGGCGAGGCATAGACGCCGAACCGCGTCGCATCGAGCGCCGCGCCCTGGTACCAGGCGCCGGCATCCGCGGCGAGCCCCTGATCGATCACCAGCGCCCGGTAGAGCCGGCTGGTGGCTCCTCCGCCCAGGATGTGGGCGAGCACATCGAGCGCCTCGGCGTCGGCGCGCGCGGTCGTCAACGAGGGGACCAGATAGCTGCGGTTCAGACTCGGCTGGGCCACCCGGGAATCCGCCAAGGTGACCTGCCGCATCGAAACCGGCTGCGGCTCCTGCGGGCGCAGGCGAGGGCCGAGCTCGGACCGGCGCGCGACCTTGCCGTAGGTCTTTTGCGCCAGCTCCCCGACCGCTTCGGCGCCGACGTCCCCGGCGATCACGACCACGGCATTGTTGGGCGTGTAGAAGCGCCGGTAGAAGGCGAGCGCGTCCTCGCGCGTGAGCGCTTCGATCTCGTGGCGCCAGCCGATCACCGGCCGGCCGTAGGGATGGTTGAGATAGAGCGCAGCCTGGACCTGCTCGGTGAGCTGCGCGCCCGGATCGTTGGCGACGCGCTGGTTCTGCTCCTCGAGCACCACGTCGCGCTCCGGCAGCACGTTGGCGTCGGTCAGCACCAGGCCGGTCATGCGATCGGCTTCGAATGCCATGACGGTCTCGAGCTGCTCGCGCGGGACCCGCTGGTAGAACGCGGTATAATCGTTCGACGTGAACGCATTCTCCTGGCCGCCGATTTCGTTGATGGTCTGCGCGAATTTTCCGGGCGGAGCCTTGGCCGTGCCCTTGAACATCAGGTGCTCGAGGAAATGCGCCAGCCCCGACTTGCCCGGCGTTTCGTCGGCGGATCCGACCCGGTACCAGATCATGTGGGTGACGACCGGCGTGCGGTGGTCGGGGATGACCACGACTTCGAGGCCGTTGTCCAGGGTGAAATCGGAAACGGCGCCGGTGCGGGCGGTCTCGGAAAGGCCAGCGGTCGCCAGCGCCGCGGTCGCGGCGAGCATGGTCCAGAAGATCAAAGCTTTCGGCACGTTATCTCGCCTCGATGAGGATGATGTGCGTGAAACGCGCAACTCGGCCCGCGGCATGTGCTGCTTGCGAATCCGGTCGACCCGGGCGGGATAAGCGCTTGGATCAGGGCGCTTTTGCGGCGCGGTCCCCGAAAAACGAGTCGTAAAGCAGCCCGGCCACTCCGACGACGATCGCCGCATCTGCCAGGTTGAACACGTACCAGCTGAAGCCGCCGACGTGGAAATGCACGAAATCGGCGACTGCGCCGTAGGCGAGGCGATCGACCGCGTTGCCGATCGCACCGCCGATGATCAGCCCGAGCGAGAGCGCGGCGAGGCGGGTGCGCGTGCGGGCAAGCCAGACCCACAGCAGGATCACGGCCAAAGCCTTGCCGAGGAGGAGGATCAAGCTGCCCAGCGGGCTCTGCTGCTGCAGCAGCCCGTAGCTGATTCCGGTGTTCCAGATCAGCCGCAGATCGAGCACCGGCGCGAGCGGCACCACGCCTTTTTGCGCAAGATCGAAGCCGAACAGCAGCCACAGCTTGAGCGCCTGGTCGGCGAGGCACGCCGCGGCGGCCGCCGCGAGGCCGAGCCCGCTCATCGGGCCGAAGAGATAGGAGCGGGCGCTCTGCATCGGTTGTGGTCTTGACCAATGACTGCCTATCTCCGTCATCCTGAGGAGCGAGCGAAGCGAGCCTCGAAGGACGACGGCCGGGACCACACATCCTTCGAGGCTCGGCGCTCCGCGCCGAGCCCCTCAGGATGACGATTATCGTTCGGTACCATTGATCTCACTCCGCGGCCTTGCGCATGGCTTCCCATTCGCGCAGCGCCTGGGCATCGCGCGGCGAGACGTCGGGATATTCCGGATCGCAACCCACGCTCGGCAGGATCTTCCAGGAGCGGGCGCATTTGCGCTGGTGATGGCGACTTCGGCGAGATCGACGCCGTCGAGCGCCGACAACAGCTCGCGGTCGGTCACGTAAACCACCGGCGCGGCCTCGAGCGAGGAGCCGATGCGCTTTGCCGCGCGCTCGATCTCGAGCGCGCCGGTCACGACGCGGCGAACCAGCCGCACCTTGCGCCATTTCTCCGCGAGCGCTTCGTTAAGCCATTGCGCCGGCATTTGCGGGAAGAGTTCCAGATGCACCGAGCCCTCCGCCGAAGGATAGCGGCAAAGCCAGGCCTCCTCCGCCGTGAAGGACAGGATCGGCGCGAGCCAGCTCACGGTCGAGCGGAACAAATGCTCGAGCACATTGAGGCAGGCCTTGCGCGTTACCGACGAGATCGGGTCGCAATAGAGCGCGTCCTTGCGCACGTCGAAATAGAACGCCGAGAGGTCGACGGTCATGAAGGCGTTGAGCGCCGCAAAGATGCGCTTGTAATCGAACGCCGCATAGGCCTCGCGCACCAGCGCGTCGAGCTCGCTCAGGCGATGCAGCATCAGCCGCTCGAGCTGCGGCATCGCCGCGAAAGCGACGCGGTCGTCCTCGCGGAAATGCGCGAGGTTGCCCAGCATCCAGCGCACCGTGTTGCGCAGCTTGCGGTAGGTGTCGACCGTGGTCTTCAGGACCTCGGGGCCGATGCGCTGGTCGTCCCAGTAATCGACCGAGCCGACCCACAGCCGCAGGATGTCGGCGCCGCTCTGCGCGATGACGTCCTGCGGCGCCACGGTGTTGCCCAGCGATTTCGACATCTTGCGTCCCGCTTCGTCGAGCGTGAAGCCGTGGGTGACGACGATGTCGAACGGCGCGACGCCTCTCGTCCCACAGCTTTCCAGCAGCGAGGACTGGAACCAGCCGCGGTGCTGGTCGGAACCCTCCAGATAGAGCACGGTGTCGGGACCGCCGTCCTTGCGCCGCCGGGGTTTTAGATCCTCGCGGACTTCCAGCACGAAGGCGTGGGTCGATCCGGAATCGAACCAGACGTCGAGAATGTCGTCGATTTTGATCCACTCCCGCGGATCGCGTTCCGGCAAGAGAAAGCGCTCGGTGGCACCTTCCTGGTACCAGGCATCCGCCCCTTCGCGCTCGAAGGCGGCGAGAATGCGCGCATTGACCGTTTCATCGCGCAGGATCGTGATCGAGCCGTCTGTGTTCACACGCACGAACAGCGTGATCGGGACGCCCCAGGCGCGCTGGCGCGAGATCACCCAGTCCGGGCGGCTCTGGACCATGCCGGCGATGCGGTTCCTGCCTTGCTCGGGGACCCAGCGTGTGGCTTCGATGGCATCGAGCGCCCGCACACGCAACGTGTCGAGTGGGCCGGCAATGTCCCGGTCCATAGCGATGAACCATTGCGGCGTGTTGAGAAAGATGACCGGCTTCTTCGACCGCCAGGAATGCGGGTATTGATGCTTGAGCCGGGAGCGGGCGACGAGCATGCCGGTTTCGCGCAGCGCGGCGATCACCGCGTCATTGGCATCGCCCTTCTCTCCCGTCTCGGTCAGGACGCGCTTGCCGACAAATCCAGGCGCGTCTTCGGTGAAGCGGCTATCCAGATCGAGCGTGAACGGGATTGCAGTGTCAATGCCCCACTCTTTCAACCTGTCAGTATGGGCTGTCCAGATTTCGAAATCTTCCCGGCCGTGGCCTGGCGCGGTATGCACAATTCCCGTTCCCACATCGACGGTAACATGCTTGCCCGCCAACGCGGGTACGAAAAATCGGTATCCGAACTTCTCTAATGGGTGCCCAAAGTTTGGTCCTTCGAGCATCCAGGATGGGTAATCTTGAATGACTTCAGTTTTAATGTCGCATTCTTCCTCGAAGCGCTCGCGTAGCGCCGAGGCGATAATGTACTCCTCGCCTGTCTGTGAAAACGACTTCGGGCCGACCGCTGTGACGCGAACTCGCGCATAGTCCTCCATAGGATGGACCGACAGTGCTCTATTTCCGGGAATCGTCCAGGGAGTGGTCGTCCATATAACGGCCGCAGCGCCCCTAAGATCTTCGTTCCACGCATCTTCGCGGACTGGAAACTTCACCCAGACCTGATCGGAGACGTAATCCTCGTATTCGACCTCGGCCTCGGCGAGCGCCGTCTGCTCGACGACCGACCACATCACCGGTTTGGATCCGCGGTAGATCGTGCGATTCGTAGCGAATTTCATCAGCTCGCGGGCGATCTGCGCCTCCGCCGCAGGGCTCATGGTGGTGTAGGGATTGGCCCAATCGCCTTCCACGCCGAGCCGCTTGAACTCCTCGCGCTGCACGTCGATCCAGTGCGCGGCGAAGGCGCGGCACTCGCGGCGGAACTCGACGATCGGCACCGCGTCCTTGTTCTTGCCCTTGGCGCGGTACTCCTCCTCGATCTTCCATTCGATCGGCAGGCCGTGGCAGTCCCAGCCGGGCACGTAATTGGCATCGAAGCCGAGCATCTGCTGCGAGCGGCTCACCACGTCCTTGAGGATCTTGTTGAGCGCGGTGCCGATGTGAACGTTGCCGTTGGCATAGGGCGGGCCGTCGTGGAGGATGAATTTCGGCCGGCCGGTCGCGGCCTCGCGCAGCCGGCGATAAAGATCGAGCAGCAGCCAGCGCGCCAGAAGCTCCGGCTCCTTGCGCGGCAGGCCGGCGCGCATGGGAAAATCGGTCTTCGGCAGGAACAGCGTCGCGCTGTAATCGCGGGTCATGGCGGCTCGTCGTCGATGGCGTTGTTTGCGAAAAAGCGAGTCCCGGTCTTCCGCCCGAAGAATCAGGCGGAAGCCGGGCCGGTAATCGGCCGAATCGACGAAACGAAGCCCCGGAGCGCTGGCATGGAGCGGTTCCTAGCAGGCAGGCGCGGCAAGGAAAAGACCTGAGCCGTCGTCCCGGGGCCGAGCGCTGCGAGGAACCCGGGACCCATGGCCCCCGATTTCGCCGAATATCGAGAAGACGGTGTTCATAGGTTCCGGCTCTCGCGCTTTCGCGCTCGGCCGGAATGACGGCGCTCAGCCTTCCACGCTCACCCCTCCACAAACGTGCCGAGCGGAGGAAACGTCGCGCCGGTGCGGGCGAGCGTCTCGCGCGCGAGGCGCGCGTCCTCATCCATGCGGACGATGAGATCCTCGATCCTCGCGAACTTGGTCTCGGCCCGGATCCAACCGAGAAAGGCGACGTCGATCGTCGCGCCGTAGAGTTCGCCGGAGAAATCGAACAGATGCACTTCGAGCAGCGGCGGCCCGTCATCGAACGTCGGGCGGCGGCCGAAGCTCGCGACGCCGTCGCGGACCTCGCCATGAACGCGGGCGCGGACCGCGTAGATGCCGTGCTTGAGCCCGCACTCGGGGTCGAGCTTGAGGTTGGCGGTGGGATACCCGAGCCCGTGGCCGCGCCGGTCGCCGGGGATGATCGTGCCGGTCACGAACCAGGGATGGCCGATCAGTTCCGCCGCCTCGATCACGCGGCCGGCGGCGAGCGGGCTCGACGGCGCGCTGGTGCTCACGTTCGACAAGGCGCTCGCCTCGCTTTCCGCCGAGGATTTCATCACGCGCATCCTGGTCGGCAGGCTGGCCGTCAAGGGCGTCGCCATCGGGTTCGATTTCCATTACGGCAAGGACCGGCGCGGCTCGCCCGGTTTTTTGGCGGCCGAAGGCGAGCGGCTCGGCTTTGCGGTCGAGATCCTGCCGCCGCTCGAAGACGAGGGGCGGCCGGTCTCCTCGGGCTCGATCCGCGCCGCGCTCGCCGCCGGCCGCGTGATCGAGGCGGCCGAGCTCATCGGCCATCCGTGGTTCGTGACCGGCACGGTCGTTCCCGGCGACCGGCGCGGCCGCGCGCTCGGATTTCCCACCGCCAATCTCAGGCTCGATGCCGAT
>WNFW01002369.1_pt1 | contig 12826 bp, 6 predicted proteins | sample 5400131 | NCBI WGS metagenome assembly WNFW01 (sample SAMN13153362, study PRJNA577476) | soil metagenome | isolation source: 20 cm soil or saprolite under grassland replicate 1 | place: USA:California | collected 2016-06-15 | reverse complement strand
GCTCGTCTCACCGTTCGTGTTCGGCGGGATGCTCTTCACCTTCTTCCTCCTGATCGATCGCATCTACCACCTGACCGACCTCGTCATCACCAAGGGCGTGCCCTTCTACCTCGTGGTCCAGCTCCTCGTCTTCATGCTGCCCTCGTTCATGACCCACACGCTGCCGATGGCGCTCCTCGTTGCCGTGCTGCTCGCGGGAGGGCGGCTCGCGGGCGACCTCGAGATCGTCGCCTTCAAGTCGGCGGGCGTGAGCCCCCTCCGGCTGTTCCGGCCGATCCTGTTGGCGGGGCTGGTCGTCACGACGACGACGGCCCTCCTCACCCTGGTCGTGAACCCGCTCGCGAACCGCGAGTTCCAGCGCCAGCTCTTCCAGATCCTCCAGACGCGCGCGGTGAGCGGACTGCAGGAGCGCCTCTTCAACGCCACCTTCGGCGACGTCATCATCTACGTCGAGGAGGTCAGCGCGTCACAGGTGGCGCTGCGCGGACTCCTCGTCTCCGACGAGCGGAACCCCAGGCTCTCGCGCATCGTCACCGCGCGCGAGGGACGGCTCCTCACCGACGACGTGAACCGGCGCATCACGCTGCGGATGCTGAACGGCGCGGTCAACGAGGCCGACGTGACGCCGGTCGATCCCCCGAAGGGAGTAGTCGGCGAGGGCGCGCCGGCCGGTGGCGCCGCGAGCGCGGCGCGCTACCGCCACACGCTGTTCAGCATCTACGACATGAGCCTCTCCGTGGAGTCACCGCTCAAGGGCGCACCCCGGGTCGAGAAGCCCGAGAAGGACCTGTCGCTCGGCGTGCTCGAGGCGCGGATCGCGCAGCTCCGGGGTGACCGGCACGGCCGCGCGCCGTACCAGATCGAGTGGCACAAGCGGTTCGCGCTGCCGTGCGCCACGCTCGTCTTCGCCCTCGTCGCCTTCCCGCTGGCGATCCGCTCGCACCGAGGCGGCCGCTCGATCGCGCTCGCCGGCAGCCTCGCGATCCTGCTCACCTACTATATGGTCATGACGTCGTTCGAGGGCTTCGCGCTGCGGCTCTACGTCCCGCCGTGGCTCGCGATCTGGGCGCCGAACGCGGTCTTCGCCGTCGCCGGCACGCTCCTGCTCGTGGCGACGGCGCACGAGTGGCGCTGGCCGGCGATGCCGGCGCTCTGGCGCGGCCTCGGCTGGCTCCAGCGCGCCCTGCCCGCGCGACGCCCCGCCGGCCTGCGGCCGCACGCGGCCGGGGCCGCCCGGGACTCGACGCACATCATCGACCGGTATCTCGTGCGCGAGTTCGTCACGTTCATGGTCATCGGCCTCGGGGTCGCTGCGGCGCTGTTCGTCGTGATCGACCTCCTGCAGACGCTCGACCGCTACCTGCGCGTGAAGCCGCCGTTTATCTACATCGTCGAGCACTTCGTGTATCGCCTGCCGCTGGCGCTCCACGACGGGCTGCCGGTCGTCATGCTGGTCGCGACGATCTTCCTCTATCTCACGCTGAGCCGCTATCACGAGCTGACCGCGATGAAGGCGGCCGGGCTGTCCCTCTATCGCGTCAGCCTGCCGGTCCTCGGCATCGGCGTGGTCGTCGCCGCGGGCGCGGGTCTCTTCCAGGAGCTCGTGCTCCCCGGCCTCAACGAGCGCGGTGACGAGGTCGACCGCGTGAAGATCCGTGGCCAGGCACCGCGCCACTTGCAGTCGCGCCAGCGGCTCTGGGTGCGGAGCTCCGACTCGCGCTTCTACCGGACCGAGCTGCTCCACCCCGGCACCAACGACATGTACGGGGTGACCATCCTCGAGGTGGACAAGGACTTTCGCCTGATCGACCGCCTCGACGCGCGGCGCGCGCACTGGACGTCGGCCGGCTGGGAGCTCTCGGAGGGCGCGCTGCGGCAGATCGCGCCCGACGGCCAGGTGCAGACGGTACCGTTCGTGTGGACCGCCCTCGACATCAAGGAGGAGATGGACGACTTCATCCGCATCCAGAAGGCCGTCACCTCCATGAGCTACCGCGAGCTCCGCGAGTACATCGCCCAGCTCGAGGCGGCGGGCTTCCAGGCGCGGAAGTACCTGGTCGAGCTCTACTCGAAGCTCTCGTTCCCGCTCGTGAACCTCGTGATGGTCCTCGTCGCGATCCCGTTCGCGCTCCAGTCGCCGCGGGGCGGCCGGCTCTTCGGCGTGGGTCTGGCGATCGCGATCATGGCGGGCTATCTCGTCGTCCACTACGTCGCGCTGGCGTTCGCGCGCGCCGATCTCCTGCCGCCGCTGCTCGCCGCCTGGACGGCGAACGTGATCTTCATGGGGATCGGCGTCTCGCTCCTGCTGCGCGCCCGCACCTAGGTGGTCTAGCGGCGCTCCTGGGCGAGGGCGCGGAGCGCTTCCTCGAGGCGCTTCTGCTCGACGCCGTACGTCGCCCAGTCGCCGCGCCGCAGCGCGTCCTGCGCGCGGTTCCAGATCTCCAGCGCGCGCTCGCCGAGCAGGCGCGCGGCCCCGCTGACGGCGGTGCCCGCCGGGCCCGCCGGCGCGGCCGGCGTCGCCGCGCCCGTCGGCCGGCCGCCGAAGAGGCGGGCGAGCGACTGCTGCAGGGTCGGCTCCATCGCGATCTGGTTGCCGTGGGCGACGATCACCCGGCGCAGCTCCGGGACCGCCCCCTGCTCGGACGCCGCCAGGTAGAGCGGCTGGACGTAGATCAGCGACTGGTCGAGCGGGATCGCGATGAGCGAGCCGCGGATGACCGTCGAGCCGCGCTGGTTCCAGAGCGACAGCTGCTGCGAGATCACCGGATCTTGGTCGATGCGCGCGTCGATCTGCCGCGGGCCGAAGACCAGCTTCTGCTTCGGCAGGTCGTAGACGAGCAGGCGGCCGTAGTTCGGCGGGTCGCTGCGGGCGGCGAGCCAGGCGATCATGTTGTCGCGGCGGCTCGGGTTGAAGAGCGTGAGGAGGATGAACTCCTCGCGCTTCTCGCCCGGGAGCCGCATGATCGTGTAGTACGCTTCCATCTCACGGTCGCGCCCCTCGACCGTCCGCCGGGGGATCGCCCACAGGTCCTCCTTGTTGTAGAACACCTGCGGGTCCTTCATGTGGTAGGTGGCGTACTTCCGGGCCTGGATCGCGAAGAAGTCTTCGGGGTACCGGATCTGGCTCTGGAGGTTCGCCGGCATCGCGTCGAGCGGCTTCAGGAGCCCGGGGAACGCGCGCGCGTAGGCGCGCACGATCGGGTCCGTCGTGTCGGCCAGGTAGAACGTCACCGCGCCGTGGTAGGCGTCGACCGTCACCTTCACGGAGTTCCGGATGTAGTTGCCGACCCCCGAGACCGGGTCCGAGTACGGGTAGCGGCTCGTCGTCGTGTACCCGTCGAGCATCCAGACGAGCCGGCCGTCGTCCGTGACGACGATGTACGGGTCGTGGTCGTAGCGGAAGAACGGGGCGATCTCGTGCACGCGCTGGCCGACCGCGCGGTAGATCATGATCCGGCTGTCGGCCGTCAGGTCGTTCGACAGGAGGATCTTGAGCTCGCCGAAGCGCACCGCGAACAGGAGCTTCCGCAGCCAGGGGCCGATCGAGATGCCGCCCGTGCCCGCGTAGGTCGTGTAGACGTTCTGGTCGCCCGACGGGTACGAGAGCTCCTGCTGGCGCGTCTTGACCAGCACGTATTCGTTCGACACCTCGCCGAAGTAGATCTCGGGCCGCGTGACCTTCGCGAACCCGCCACTGGATTGCGGGGGGATGTCCTTGACGACGAACTCCGGCAGCCCCTCGGGCGTGATCCGATTCACCGGCCCCACGACGACGCCGTAGCCGTGGGTGAAGGTCAGGTGCTCGTTGATCCAGATCCGCGATTGTAGATGCGGGTAGGACAGCTCCCGGGCCGAGAGCATGAGCTGCTTGTAGTCGCCGTTGAGCGTGTAGCGGCCGACGTCCACGTCGATGAACTTGTAGTAGGTGCGGATCTCCTGGAGCTGGGCGAACGTCCGCAGCAGCGGGCGGTGGTCCCAGAGCCGGATGTTCTCGACGGTGGGCGCGTTGCGCTCGAGCGCGCGCGCGTCGATCGCCTCGTCGGCCGGAAAGCTCCGCTCCTCGATCCGGTCGAGGCCGTAGGCCTGGCGCGTCATCCGGATGTTGTGGGTGATGAAGGGCCGCTCGGCGACGAGCTCGTTCGGCGTCACGCTGAACCGCTGGAGCAGGGCCGGGTACACGCCGAGGCCGAGCACCCACACCAGGCCGAGCACGATCACCCCGCCGGCGACGAGCCGGAGGCCCGCGGTCGCGATCTGGGCGAGGCAGAGGACGGCGGCGACCGCCGCGAGCACGGCGAGCACGCCGAGCGCGGGGAGCGAGGCGTAGGTGTCCGTGTAGGAGGCGCCGAAGACGATCCCGCGCGGCGAGAAGACGAGCTCGAAGCGGTCGAGCCAGAACCCGATCCCCTTGAGCGCGAGCACCAGCGCCCCCAGGACGAGCAGGTGCGTGCGGGCGCCAGCGGCGAGGCGCGGCCCGCGCGTGGTCAGGACGAGGCTCCGCTGGAGCACGTAGACGACGAGCGTCAGGACGATCGTGCCGGTCACGAGGGTGATCGCCCAGCCGTGCACGAGACGCCAGAACGGCAGGACGAAGACGAAGAACGCGAGGTCGCGGCCGAAGAGCGGGTCGGTGGCCTCGAAGGGCACCGCGTTGAAGTAGCCGAGCACCGTCTCCCAGTGGGCGGTCGCGCGGAGCCCCGAGGCGAGCGAGATGACGGCGACGACGATCGGCAGGAACCGTCGGATCAGCGGCTCGATCACCACACGTCCCGGCAGGCCGAGCTGGTCCTCGAGCTCCCAGATCACGTCGGGCGCCGCCGTGCGCACGGCAAGCGCCAGGTTCAGGTAGAGGAAGACGAGCACGCCGAGCGCCAGGGCCGTGAAGAGCGAGCCGCGGAGGGTCAGGATCTTGGTGAAGACTTCCGCGTACCCCACCTCCTGGAACCAGAGCCAGTCGGTGTAGAGCGGGACGACCTGGGCGACCAGGCCGAGCACCAGGAACACGACCAGCAGCGCGAGCACGGGCTGACCGCGGTTCATGGCGCCGGGCCGAGCCGCTCTACGTGCCGTGGGTCCAGGAGGCGAGATAGGTCCGCTGCGCGCTCGTGAGCTCGTCGATGTGCACGCCGAGTGCCGCGAGCTTCAGCCGCGCGATCTCGAGGTCGATCTCGCGCGGCACGACGTACACCCGCTTCTCGAGCGTCCGCCCGTGCCGCACCATGTACTCGGCTGAGAGCGCCTGGTTGGCGAAGCTCATGTCCATCACGGCGGCGGGGTGACCCTCCGCGGCGGCGAGGTTGATGAGCCGCCCGTCACCGAGCACGTAGATCCGCCGGCCGTTCTGCAGCGTGTACGCCTCCACGAAGGGGCGCACCTCGCGCTTGTCGCGCGACATCGCCTGGAGCGTCGCCAGATCGATCTCGACGTTGAAGTGCCCCGCGTTCGCGAGGATCGCGCCGTCCTTCAGCCGGCCGAAGTGATCGCTCGACATGACCGACGTGTTCCCCGTGACGGTCACGAACACGTCGCCCACCTCCGCCGCCCGGGCCATCGGCATCACCGGGAAGCCGTCCATCACGGCCTCGAGCGCGCGCATCGGCTCGACCTCGGTGACGATGACGTGCGCCCCCATCCCCTTGGCGCGCGCCGCCACGCCGCGGCCACACATGCCGTAGCCCGCGACCACCAGAGTGCGTCCCGCGAGTAGCAGGTTCGTCGCGCGCAGGATGCCGTCGATCGTGGACTGACCGGTGCCGTAGCGGTTGTCGAAGAGGTGCTTCGTGTCCGCGTCGTTGACGGCGATGACGGGGAACGCGAGCACCCGCTCCTTCTCCATCGCGCGGAGGCGGACCACACCCGTCGTCGTCTCCTCGGTCCCGCCGATGACGTCCCCGAGGAGGGCCTTGCGCTCGCCGTGGAGCTGCGAGATGAGGTCGGCGCCGTCGTCCATCGTGAGCTGGGGCCGCGTGGCGAGCACCGCTTCGATGTGCCGGTAATAGCGCTGGTTGTCCTCGCCCTTGTGGGCGTAGACGGGGATCTCGTAGGCGTCCACGAGCGCCGCCGCCGTCTCGTCCTGGGTCGAGAGGGGGTTCGAGGCGCAGAGCGCGACCTGGGCGCCACCGGCCTTGAGCGTGAGCATCAGCACGGCCGTCTCGGTCGTCACGTGCAGGCACGCGCCGAGGCGGATCCCCTTCAGGGGCTGCTCCTTCGTGAACCGCTCGCGGATCTGGCGCAGGACCGGCATGGACTGCTCGGCCCACTCGATGCGCAGGCGGCCCGCTGCTGCCAGCGAGAGGTTCTTCACGTCGTGCATTGCCATCGGGTGCGTTCCTTTCGGGTGGACGGGACACGCGCGCGGGCGCCCGGCGACGTCCGACCGGACGCTTCCGGGGCCCGGGGATTGGCCGCGGCGGCTACACTCCGGCGTCGTCGCGGAGGTCCTTCACCCGGTCCGTGCGCTCCCAGGTGAAGTCGGGCTCCGAGCGTCCGAAGTGGCCGTAGGCTGCCGTCTTCTGGTAGATCGGCCGGCGCAGGTCGAGGTACTTGATGATGCCCGCCGGCGTGAAGTCGAAGTGCCGGCGCACGAGCGCTTCGAGTGCGCTGTTCGCGATCTTCCCCGTGCCGAAGGTCTCCACCATGATCGAAACGGGATCGGCCACGCCGATCGCGTATGCGACCTGGACCTGGGCGCGCTCGGCCAGACCCGCCGCAACCACGTTCTTCGCCACGTGGCGTGCCATGTAGCAGGCCGAGCGGTCCACCTTCGTCGGGTCCTTTCCGGAAAACGCGCCGCCGCCGTGCGGGCAGGAGCCCCCGTAGGTGTCCACGATGATCTTGCGTCCCGTGAGCCCGGTGTCCCCCATCGGACCGCCGGTCACGAACCGACCCGTCGGATTCACGTGGAAGACGCACTTCTTCCGGTCGAGGAGCTCGGCGGGGATCGTTGGGACGATGACCTGCTCGATGAGCTCCGCCCGGAGCTGCTCCGTGGTCACGTCGGGGCCGTGCTGCGAGGAGATGACGACCGTCTCGACCGCGCGAGGCTTGCCGTCCACGTAGCGGATGGTCACCTGCGACTTGCCGTCGGGCCGGAGGTAGTCGAGCGCACCCGACTTCCGGCGCTCGGCTAGGCGCATGACGAGCTTGTGGGCGAGCATGATGGGCAGCGGCATGAGCTCGGCCGTTTCGGTGCACGCGTAGCCGAACATGAGACCCTGGTCGCCCGCGCCGAGCTTGTCGACCCCCATCGCGATGTCGCTCGACTGCTCGTCGATAGCCGCGATGACGCCGCACGTCTCGTGGTCGAACCCGTACTTCGCGCGGGTGTACCCGACCTGCTTGATGGTGTCCCGCGCGATGCGCGGGATGTCGACGTAGCAGGACGTGGTGATCTCGCCGGCGACGACGACGAGGCCCGTCGTCAGGAGGGATTCGCAGGCCACGCGCCCCGTCGGATCCTGGCTGATGATCGCGTCCAGGACCGCGTCGGAGATCTGGTCGGCGATCTTGTCGGGATGACCCTCGGTGACCGACTCCGACGTAAACAGGTACTCGTCACGCGCCATCGGCATCCTCCGCTTCGTCGTCGCCTCGCTCGAGACGATTCAAGTTTCGCCTACTGTAACACGGCCGCGCACGAGGCCTCAAGGCACCAGGGGAAACCCTCAGGCGAGGCGCCGCTTGACCTCGTCGAGGAGGGGGATCGGCCAGGGATCCACCCCGCGCGCGAGGGCGAGGTAGTAGCTCGCCCACATCCCGACGTAGACGAGCGACAGAAGGCGCGCTGGTCGCCCCACGCCGCGGGCGCGGCACTCGCTCACGCCGCCCGCGGCCGGCGCCGCGAGGTCGCGAAGCACGGCGAAGCGCCGCGCGATCTCCGGCGGCTCGCCGTCGTCGCGCAGGAGCGTCAGGTGCAGCGTCTGCGCCGCGGGCGGTCGCCACGCCTCGAGCTCGTTGTGGTTCATCTCCGGGAGCGCCCCGGCGAGCGCCATGACCTTGGCGTTCTCCTCGAGGTCGGTCTTCCAGCGGTACGCGACGCCGGCGGTCGTCGGACCGCCGTAGATCGCGGGCATGCGTCCGTCGAGCGCCTGGGCCAGGCGCTTGGCTTCGTTGTCGGCCTGCGGGCGCTCCGGCCCGAGCTCTGAGGCCAAGACGCGCAAGACCTCGACGGCCTCGGCCAGCTCCGCGTCGCTCGCGACCGGCAGACCGACCCGGGCGAGGATCCGCACCGTCGGCAGGAACAGGTACCCGAGGGCCATGCGGGGCATGAGCCCGGCCGGCAGCTTCACGAGCGGCAGCCGCCGCGTCAGCGCCAGCTCCGCCAGCCGCCCGCCCGACGTGAGCGCCGCCACGGCGGCCCCCCGCGCCAGGGCGGTCTCGACCGCCGAGAGCACCTCGGCGGTCTCACCGGAGTAGGACGACGCGAGGACGAGCGACTGCTTCGAGACCGCGGCCGGCAGGCCGTACCCGCGGTGGACGATCACCGGAACACCGAGGTGCTCGGCGGCGCACGCGGCGAGCAGATCGCCTCCCACGGCCGAGCCGCCCATGCCCGCGATTACGACGAGCGTCGGCCGCGCGCGGCGAACGGGCGGCTCGGGGACGAGCGCCAGCGCCTCCCGGCACTGGGTGGAGAAGGCCGCGAGGACCTCCCGCACACGGTGCGGATCGCGCTCCTCGTACAGCCGGGGATCGTCGAGCGTCATCTGGGTCCCACCGTGAGCTCGACGCTCAGCTCCAGTCCCTCCCCCGGTGCCAAGGCGACGGGCCACGCCAGGAGGAGGGCGGTGCCCTGGTAGATCCGCTCGAAGCCCGCTTCGGAGACCGAGACCGTCTGGACCGGCGCCCACGCGAGCTCCGCGGCCGGCCCCCACACAAGGCGCGCTGTGACGCCGATCCATTCGTCGACGAGCGACACGCTGGTCAGCCCCCGCGCACGGCCCGCGCTGCCGAGCGAGGGCCGGTCCGGCAGCGTGAGGTAGCGGCCCTCGGCGTCGCCGGCCGTGAGCGCCAGGTTCCACTGGACCGCGAAGCGTCCGTTGACGCCTCCGCTCTCGACCGAGCGAAGGCGATAGCGCGCCCGGAGGGACGCGCCCGCGACGGTCACGAGCTTCTCGACGCCGACGGGGCCCGACGCCGCGCCCGCGCGTGTGAGGGAGACTGCGACGCCGCCCTCGACCGCGCGCCCGGCGCAGTCGAGCCGCTCACCGAAGAGCCGCAGCCGCGCGCCCTCCCAGGGCGTCAACGGGTCGAGCGGCGTCTCCGGGCCGTCGAACCAGGCCTCCAGGAGCGAGGCACGGCGCAGCTCGTCGTAGACGAGGCTCGTCTCGAGCCCGGCCACCTTGGGCGCCGGCGTATCGTGAATCGTCCGGACCTGCGTCCCCTCGGGGGAGCGCGAGGCGGCGCGGACCTGGTCGTGATAGGCCTCCGGCCGCCGGGCGAGCACGTCGGCCACGTCGAGGGGCGCCGGCAGGTAGCCGATCTCCGTCACGGCGCCGCCGAGCTCCGGGTTGAGCGTCACGGCGAGGGCGCGCGTCCGGACGAAGACCTCCCGGCGGCCGTCGCCGTTGCCGTCCTCGCTCGACCACGTGGGGTCGGCGCCGCCCTGCGCCTCGGCGAGGCGCCGCTCGCAGTCCAGGAGCGCGCTCTTCACCGCGCGGCGCAGGTGTGGCAGGTAGCAGCCCCCGAAGACGCCGTGCCAGTAGGCGTCGTTCGCCTGCCCGCGCCAGAGCGCCTCGCGCGCGGCGAGCAGGCGCGCGTCGCCGGGTGTCGCCGCCAGAGCGGCGTGGACCTCGCGCGAGAGCCTCAGCATCTTCCAGTAGGTGTCGGCGACCTCCGGGTACTTGACGAGAAAGCTCCGCCAGAAGCCGCCCCGCAGGAGCGCCGTGAACCGCTCGCCGTCGGGAAGCTCGGCGAGCGCGTGCTTGGCCCGCTCGAGGAGCTGGCCCGCATCAGGGGGCAGCGCCCACTCCCCCATCTCTCGATAGGACGCCGTCGGCAGGTAGACACGGCCGGTCGCCGGCATGCGGTCGCACACCTCCCCCAGCGTCACGAGCTCGAGCCATTCGGTCGCCAGGAGCCGGTCGAAGAACCGGTCGAGCCAGCCCTTCTCGTAGACGTGCGCGTGGGTGCCCGGCCAGGCGCCGAACTTCTCGCCGTCGTCCACCATCGTGACCGCGGGCACGCGGCCGCGCCTCTGCGCCAGGTGCTCGAGCACCGCCTCGACCTCGGCGAACGGGATCAGGTAGCGGAGCCGCTGGCTGATCGGGAACACGCGCACGACCGCGCCCTGCTCCTCGGTCAGGTAGTAGCCGCCGAGCGCGTCGACGTCGAGCCCCGTCAGCGCGAAGTGGCTGTCGTCGAGCAGGACGTACTCGACGCCGGCGTCGACCAGGACCCGCGGCAGGTGCGGCTCCCACACACGCTCGGCGAGCCACATGCCGCGCGGGCGGACGCCGAAGTGCGTCTTGAGGAACGCGCTCAGCCGCTCGATCTGGCCGCGCTTGTCGGGGTCGGGCAGGCTCGCGAGGATGGGCTCGTAGAAGCCGCCGGTGAGCAGCTCGACCTGGCCGCGGGCCGCCAGGGCGCCGAGCAGATCGAAGCTCCCGGGCGCGTGCGCGCGCAGCCACTCGAGGAGGCTGCCCGTGCAGTGCACCGAGAGCCGGACCTCGGGGCGGGCGTGGAGCCGATCGAGGAAGGGCCGGTACGCGCGCTCCGTCGCGTCGACCAGGACGTGGTCGAAGTTCCCGATCGGCTGGTGGTCATGCACGCCGAAGCAGAAGCAGAGCCGCTCGCGCCCCACGGCCCGCTACTCGCGCTCCAGATCCCGGTGCACCACGCTCGGCGCATAGCCCAGGTCGTCGAGGAACCGCTTCAGCTCCTCTGCGAGCGTCACCGACCGGTGGCGGCCGCCGGTGCAGCCGATCGCCACGGTGAGGTAGGCCTTGCCCTCACGCTCGTAGCGCGGCAGCAGGAACTTCATGAACGCCTTGAGGTGGTCGAGCATCTCCTGCGCCTCGGCGTCCTTCATGATGAACTCGCGCACGCGCCCGTCGCGCCCGTCGAGGGCGCGCAGCGCGGGGACGAAGTGCGGGTTCGGCAGGAAGCGGACGTCGAAGACGAGGTCGGCGTCGAAGGGGACGCCGTGCTTGAAGCCGAACGACACCAGCGACGTCGTGAGGCCGACGCGGGCCTTCGGCGCCACGTAGAGCTCGACGAGCCGTTCTTTGAGCGCGTGCACCGTGAGCCCCGAGGTGTCCACGATCCGGTCGGCGATCTCTCGCAGGTTCGACATCGCCTTCCGCTCCGTGCGGATACCCTCGAGGACGTTCCCCTCCGCCGCGAGCGGGTGGCGGCGGCGCGTCTCGTGGTAGCGCCGGACCAGGGCCTCCTCGCTGGCCTCGAGGAAGAGCACCTCGACCGCGTGGCCGCGCGTCCGGAGCTCCCGGATCGCGTCGAGGAGGTGCGAGAGGTACTCGCCCTCGCGCACGTCCACGCCGAGGGCGACGCGGCGGCTCGTCTGGCCCGAGCGCGCGATCAGGTCGGCGAAGGTCGGGATCAGCGTCGTCGGCAGGTTGTCCACGCAGAAGAAACCCATGTCCTCGAACGACTTGATCGCGTAGCTCTTCCCGGCGCCGCTCAGCCCGGTGATGACGACGAAGGAGAGCGGCTCGTCCATCACCGCTTGCGCGGCGCCAGCCTGCGTTGGTGCGACGGGAGGATGCCGAGCTCTTCGCGGTACTTCGCGACGGTCCGGCGGGCGATCGTGAGGCCGCGCCCCTTGAGGATCACGGCCACCTCCTGATCGGACAGGGGCTTCGCGGCGTCCTCGTTCGCCAAGAGGTCCTGGATCATCTTCTTGACCGAGACCGAGGACACCATCTCCCCGTCGCCCGAGGCGATCCCGCTGTGGAAGAAGAACTTCAGCTCGAACAGGCCCTGCGGCGTCTCGACATACTTGTTGGTCGTCACGCGGCTGATCGTGGACTCGTGCATGCTGACGTCCTCGCCGACGTCGCGCAGCGAGAGCGGCCGCAGGTGCGCGAGCCCCTTGTCCAGGAAGTCGCGCTGGAACTTGACGATCGACGTGGTGACCTTGCGAAGCGTGCGCTGCCGCTGGTCCACCGACTTGATGAGCCAGAGCGCCGAGCGGAGCTTCTGGTCCACGTACTGCCGGGCGCCCTCGTCCTGGGAGTTGCGCAGCGAGCGGTAGAGGGAGCTCACGCGCAGGCGCGGGATGCCGTCCTCGTTGAGGACCACCGTGTAGTCGTTCCCGAGCTTGTAGACGAAGACGTCGGGCACGATGTACCGCGTGTCCGTGCCGCCGAAGCTCCGCCCGGGCTTCGGCTCGAGCCCCATGATCTCCTCGACCGACTCCATGATCCGGTCGAGCGGCCGCTTGAGCGCCCGGGCGATCTCGGGGTAACGGCGGCGGCTCAGGTCCTCGAAGTGCTGCTCGACGATCTCCTCCGAGATCGGGTCCACGGGTGGATTGGCCCGCAGCTGCAGGAGGAGGCATTCCTGGACGTTCCGCGCGCCCACGCCGATCGGGTCGAACTTCTGGACCACCTGGGTCAGGACGCGCTCGACCTCCTCCACGGTGTTCTGGCAGCGCGCGGCGACCTCGCCGAGCTCGGCGCGCAGGTAGCCGTCCTCGTCGATGTTGCCGATGATCTCCTCGCCGACCCGCCGGGCGCGCGGGTCCTCGAGCGCCAGCCGGAGCTGGTCCTCCAGGTGGTCGGCGAGCGACGACGTGGTCCGGACCATGTTCTCGAACGGCAGGTCCTCGCGGTCCTCCTGGGCGACGAGCGAGCGCTCCTCGCGAGCG
>WNFW01003379.1_pt1 | contig 12833 bp, 11 predicted proteins | sample 5400131 | NCBI WGS metagenome assembly WNFW01 (sample SAMN13153362, study PRJNA577476) | soil metagenome | isolation source: 20 cm soil or saprolite under grassland replicate 1 | place: USA:California | collected 2016-06-15 | reverse complement strand
GCGTCGCTTCGGGCCAGCTCGTCCCAGTTGCCGCCGAGTACCGCGACGAGACAGCGCGATAACGCGCCGAGCAGGAAATCATAGGTGTCCGGCTTTGGCGTCACGAGCCAGCGCTGCTTTTGCGCCAGCCCATCAGCGATGCGGTTGGCCTGGCGACGCTGCCATAGCCGCGTCTCGAGATCGGCGGCATCAAATTTTGTGAAGAGAAACGACCGTGCGATCGCGCTCGCCGCACCCAGCTCGCGGGCGATGCCGGCGCGAAACTCGGGTTCCGGCCATCGATCCGGACCGAACTCCAGGGACCTCACCGCGCCGAACAATGTCGCGGCCAACAGCGCGTCGGGATCACGACGGCGCACCAGATTCGTCGCGACGCTCAGCGCGACCCAGGCGACCCCGAATACCGCAGCGAACACGGCACCCCACGCCATCAGTCCCAGGAACACGACGAACAAGGGCTCGCGGCTGCTCTGCGCGCTCAGGTAAAGAATCGGAGCACAGACCAACAAGATGGCGGCATTGCTTCCGATATCGCGCACCGCCTCCGCGATTGCCCACCGCCCATCCAGGTACTTTGCTATCGGGTACACAAGCAGGTAACCGGTGATGAGGACAAGGCAGGGGCCAACGAAAGCGAGGGCGAAGGTGTCGACATAGTCGCCGGCCCGATATTTCTCAGGGAGCGCGATCGGCAGCACGGCGAAGAAAACGAGGTAGGACAGCAGCATGCCAACCTGGAGCAGCAAGTCCAGCCGTCGGTGGATAAACCGGCGCCGGTACTCGACCCGCCAGGCGTGCCGAAAGCGGTCCTCTAGCCGCACTCGGTCGTCAGCGGAGATCGAGCCCGTGCTACGCCAGGCGACAACGCCCATTCGGAAAAAGCGATACGCGTTTCTGAGGCGTCGGTGCCGCAAGGCGGCTTTCTGCTTGTCGTAGGATTCGCGTTTCTTGCCGACGAACGAGGTCCACGGCCATTTTCGGCCGTGCGGCGCAACGAATTCGCGTTCCGAAACGCTTTCCATTGCCGTCATCCTTGTCGCACCGACGTTACGGCAAACTTACCCGCGATTTCTTACAAGCGGTCCGCTGACCCTCAGCGCTCGCATCGAGCTTACACCCGAGCCCCGCACCCGCGAGCGACAAACAACCCGAATCGCGTCTAATTACGCGGATGGCCCTTTTTGCATATCGCCGATGGGTCATCGTTCGACAACGGTCGCGCTTTAGAACCTTATGTCGGTCGGCGGCAGGCCGAATTCGGAGCGGCCGAACACGGCGGCGGCGCGCTCGACATTGTTCGAGGCATGCGCCTGCATCGCATGCACATCGCGCCAGGCTCGCTGGATCGGGTTCGCGAGAAAGATGCCGCGGCCGCCGCTCGCCATCATCAGCCGATCGACCGCGCGCACGGCCCAATCCGTTGCCTTGCCGCAATCCCAACGACAGCGCGCGCGGAACTCGAGCGGGATCTCCTCGCCGGCGCGGGCCAGCCGCATCATCTCGGCGAAATTTTGCAGCATGCGGTCTCGCGCGGCGTCGATCTCGGCCGTCGACTCGGCGAGCCGCCATTGCATGAACGGGTCTTCCGAGGCGCGCGAGCGGTCGCGGATGTTGATCCGCTGCCGCTGCTGGTCACGAAACGCCGCAAGGGCCCCCACCGCGACACCGATCGCGGCGGCGCCGAGCGTGTAGGAGAAGACGAGGCCGAAGGGCAGCCGATAAAGCGGTGCGTTGTTGACCGCTAGGCCCGGGTTCTTCAGCGCGAAGGCGTCGCGATAGGAATGCGTGCGGTATTCCGGCACGAAAGCGTCCTTGACGACGATGTCTTTGCTGCCGGTGCCGCACAGGCCCATGACCTGCCAATTGTCGTCGATCTCGTAATCCGGGCGCGGCAGCAGAAAGGTGCGCAGATCGGGCGGTGCGCCCTCCTCGCGTGACGGCGCGATGCCGCCCAGCACGACCCACTGGCAGAAATCGCAGCCGCTCGAAAACGACCAGCGGCCGCTGAGCCGGAACCCGCCCTCCGCGCGCGCGATCGTGCCGGTCGGCGCCAGTGAGGTCGACAGCTGGACACTGTCATCCTCGCCCCAGACGTCTTGCTGCGCCTGCGGTGGAAACAGGGCGAGATGCCAGTTGTGCGCTCCCATGACGGCGAAGATCCACCCCGAGGAGCCGCATGCCGCGGCAATCTCGATGACTCCCTGATAGAAGGTGCCGGGGTCGAGCTCGAACCCGCCATAGCGCTTGGGCTGCATCGCGCGGAAGAGGCCGGCCTCCTGAAAATCGGCGAGGGTCTCGTCGGGCAGGCGGCGCAATTGCTCGGCCCGCGCCGTGCGCTCGCGGATCGCCGGCAACAGGTCGCGCACGCGGCCGAGAAATTCGTCGGGTGTCATCGCCGTCTCCGCATCGCGGGCTTTGGCGCCCTGATGCTATGATGCTAGCACGACAAGAGGGAGGACGGGCCATGCCGCAAACCGGGCGGATTGCCTTTGGCAAAATGGAGGCGGTGACATTCGGCAGACGGGCCGCCGAGGCTCTCCCCGAGGAGGCCCGGCGCTATGAGGCCGAACGCGTTTTTCTGATGGTGAGCGGCACGCTGAACCGCGACACCGACGAGATCACCAAGGTGCGCCGCGCGCTCGGCAATCGCTATGCCGGGATCTTCGATCGCATGCCGCCGCACACACCCCGCCACGCCGTGATCGAGGCGGCCGCGATGGCGCGCGAGGCGAAAGCCGATCTCATCGCGACAATCGGCGGAGGCTCGGTGACGGACGGCGCGAAGGCGGTGCAGCTCTGCCTGGCGAACGACATCCGCACTCCCGAGGCACTCGACGATTGCCGCCCGCGACCGGACGGCACGACGCCCGGACTGCGGCCTGGATCCGTGCGGCAGATCACGGTGCCGACGACGCTCTCGGCAGGGGAGTTCAGCGCAATTTCGGGCATCACCGACGAGCGCCGCAAGGTCAAGGAATTGTTCCGGCATCCGCTGATCATCCCGCGCGCGGTCATGCTCGATCCGGCGATCACGGTGCACACGCCGGAATGGCTATGGCTCTCGACCGGCATCCGCGCCGTCGATCATTGCGTCGAGGGCATTTGCTCCGGCGAGGCCAACCCCTATGCCGATGCGCAGGCATTGCATGGGCTGTCGCTCCTCGCGCGCGGGCTGCCGCGGGTCAAGGCCGATCCCGGCGACATCGATGCGCGGCTCGAATGCCAGCTCGGCTCATGGCTGTCGATGGGGCCACTCGCCGGCGGGGTGCCGATGGGCGCAAGCCACGGCATCGGCTATGTGCTCGGCGCGATGTTCGACATCCCGCACGGGCATACGTCGTGCATCATGCTGCCGGCGGTGATGCGCTGGAACAAGCCGGTCAATGCGGCGCGCCAGGCATTGATCGCCGCCGCGATGGGGCATGCCGGCGAGGATGCCGCCGATGTGCTCGACCACTTCATCGCCGGGCTCGGCATGCCGCGCAGCCTCGGCGCGGTGAAGATTGGCGTAGGGAGCTTCGATAAGATGGCCGAGCAGGCGATGGGCACGCCGTGGGTGCCGAAGAACCCGCGCCCGATCGCCGGACCGGCGCAGGTCCGGGAGATCCTCGAACTCGCCGCGTGAGCCGCTAGCGAGCTTGCTGTCTTCCGCGGCGGGTGTAGATGCCGCTGAAGGACACGTTGTGGCCGCCGCATCCGTGATTGTCCGTGACGACCAAGAACGATCCAGCGAGCGCCATGTCGACCTCGCAGCCTGGCGCGCCATCGCCGAAATGCAGCCGATTTCCGGCTGGCTTCGCGGTTCCCGCAAAGGCGCCTTCATTAGCGGGCATGACATTCTTGCCGGGCCAATACGCCTCGCCCTCGGCGTCGAGGATCTCCCCAGCGCGCTTCAGCACGATCTTGTCATCGTAATAGCGCCAAGTCCCGAGCCATGCCGCGAGGGGTGGCGCCGGATCGAGCGGATGCGCCGCGACGCGCTGTTGCGGCAGCCAGCCGGTCGAGTCGGTGCGGGCGTCAAATGCACAGATGTAATCCGCGCGCGACCGGCCGAGCAGCAAATTCTGGCCTGGCCGAGCCGAGGCCTTTGTGCGGCAGGCCACGGCAGGTCCGGGACAATTCGGCCCATCCGTTAAAACGCCGACAGGTCCCGCACCGATCACTTGACCCAGCCGGAGGTCCGGGTCGTCGGGAAGGAGCTGATTGCAGGGCATCTCGAGCGCGGCGACATCCGCACCGAATGCCGGCGGCACGGCGGCCATGCCGACAGCGCAAATGAGTACGGCCTTCGCGTTCACGTTGAGCAACCCTTCGGCATTTGCCGCAATCGGGATTGTACCCTAGGGTCGGCGCGAAGCACCTTGCCCGCAGACAGGAAGCAACATGGACCCGATCTGGTACACGATCCGCACCATTGTGAGCGTCGTCATGGCCGGGATCGGCGGCTTGCTGTTGTGGGCGGCTTATCTCGTTTCCGGCAACGTCACCGGCGCGGCGATTGCCTGGATGGTGCTGCTGGCTGCGGCGATCCCGGCTGGTTTTTTCGCGATGTTCACGATTGTCGGTTGGCAGCGCAGCACCGCAGCGCAGGCGAAGCCGAGCCCGTTGGTCGCCTGGTGCGGCGACCCGCGCCGCTATGCGGTGCTGTGGCTCGCCTTTGTTGGGCTGCTGTTCGGCGGCGCCCATCAGATCGTGCAAGAGATAAAGCAGGGCGATGCCGAGCGGGCGGACCTGCAAGCCTATCATCGTGCTGTGCGCGATACTCTGTTCGACGCCTGCTGGAACCGGGCCGGCCAATCGTTTCGCGAGGAGGCCGGCACCGGCGATGTGACGCTCCGGCCGCGTATGATGAGCTACTGCACCTGTCTCGATATCGAGGTCGAGAAGAGCTACACGCCGGAGCAATTCGCCGCCGTGCCGAAGGAGCGCTGGTGGGCGCGCGGCGACGACAAAATCGACCGGATCATGCAGAGATGCCGGATTGAGGACAGCAGCTTTGTCCGTGCTGCCTTGATCATCCGCAAGAACGGCGGCAATCCGGAGAGCGAAGCAATGCAGCCGAAAATCCTGGCCTACACGGCCTGCATCAAGGCGGAGCTCGCCGGCGGCTACACGCCGGCGACCGTCATGGGAATCTCGACAGACCGTGCCTGGCAGGACGCCAACGACAAATTCCGCCAGATCGTCGCCCGCTGCACAAAATACGCAGAGCTTTAGCGCGACTACGCCGCGCCCACTCGTCCGCTTCGGGGACGGCTGGCTTGGGAAGGCATTGCAAAGCAAGACGCTGCCGCATGGCCATGCGGCAGCGTCGTTACTCGCTCGGGGATCTTACTCGACAACGAGCGTCGGTTTGAGAGCCACCTGCCGGGACAGGTTGTAGAAATTGGGCGAGGTCGCGGCGACGGCCTCGTGAATCTCGTAAAACTGTGCCGGCGTGCCGTTTCCCTTGATGCGCACCGTGTAACGCAGGTTTTCGTATCCGGGCGGCACCGCGGGATCGATCCCGAGAAAGCCCCGGAGATCGATCTCTCCCTCGGTCTCGATCGCGAGGCTCTCGAGCGTAATTCCGCGTACCGCGCATTGCGCCACGTAGCCGACCGTCATGCAGGCATTGAGCGCAGCAATCAGGTGTTCCTGCGGGTTGGCGAAGCGGTTCGAGCCGCCGAGCTCTAATGGCTCGTCGATATCGATCGAGAAGGGGCGCCGCACGAGCTCCCCGCCAATGCCGAAGCCTTCCACTTCAGCGCGGCTGCGCGTCTGCCCCTGCCACGTCGTGGCGACCCGCCATTTCGTCTTGCCGGTCGCGGGCTCGCTTCTGACACGCCCGATCAGCTCGAATAAATCGTCGAGATTGATGCCGTTGACAACCTTCGGCGCAATCGCAGTGGTATTACCGTCCATGATGATGCTCCTGTTTGCTTGGTTATCGGTAAGTTCGACGGCAGCTATCGAAGGGTGGAGAGCGCCGCCTGAATGCGCTGGCTCTGCGGTTCGGTGATCAGCCCGGACAGCACCCTGCCGAAATGCGGATGCGCGGCGCCCGAGTGGATGTATTGCCAGCGGTAAGCCGCAAGAAAGCCGGCTTCGATCGCCCGCGCCTCGTCGGGACGCACGGCCCGGCCGCAATTGGCCGCGAAGTAGATGGCATCGCCGCCCGCCCGCTCCCGCACAATGGCGTCGACTGCAGCGACCAGGTCGATAAAATCGTCGACCCCCCGGTCACGCTCTTCCGACGTCGAAGCGGCGTCCACCCGCATCAGCTCCAGTTCGTCGAGGATGGCGTGTTGGCTTTCCTCCTTCCAGTGGTAGAGGAAGACATCCTTGAAGAGCGTGGAAAGCTGCGTGTCAGGATCGATGCTCTGGCGATAATGCAGCTGAGTGAACAGCTCGATATCGAGGGTCAGCAGCAACACCGCCCAGGTGCTTTTGCCAAGAACGGCGCGGGCAACCGACTCCGGAACAAAATCGAAGTGATAGCCGTCCGGCAAAACCTCGCCCATCATCGCTTCGATGCGGCGGAACAGCGCCTGGTGCTTCAATTCCTCGTCGCTGAATCGCACCATCGCTTCGAGCGCGACCTGGTCGCCGAGCACATAATCGCCGCATAGTTCCAGAACCTTGGCGTTGATGAACCGCTCGACCAGACCGAAGATGTTGGCGTAGGTTCGCCCCTGGATCTGACTAACGAACCGCTTTTCGCGGGGCGACAAGGTCGTGAACCGCTCCGCGAGCGTGAGCCCGTCGGGCAGAAATTTGTCGGCCAGATCGAAACGGCGGCCACGGATCACATCCTCATCGATATCCCAGTACACCCGTTTAGAGGCCCGAATGCAGCGGGCGTACCGCTCGGTCGGAATGGCGCTCATGAGTGAAACTCCCCTCAACCAGCGGGGCGTTAAGGCGTCCCCGTCCTTCGGAGACTCTCACCCCATCGTTTGTGCCGGCGTGTTACCCGCCGTGGAAAGTTGTCGAGATTGCCTGCTTGCCGGATAATCGTCCGGGTCGCTTGCTCCCCCCGGTTGCTGCAAGGAAAGCCGCCGTGCTGGAAATCAAGGTCCTCGGTGACCTTCAGGTGCTGCGCGGCGGCACGGCCACGGCGTTGCCGCCTTCACGCAAGACGCGCGCGCTGCTGGCCTACCTCGCTTTGACCCGGCATCCACACCGGCGCGAGCAGCTTTGCGAGATGTTTTGGGATGTTCCGGACGATCCCCGGGGTTCGTTACGCTGGAGCCTCAGCAAGATCCGCCCGTTGGTGGACGATCCCGCGTTCCCCCGCCTGCTGGCGGATCGCCAGAGCGTGGAGCTGCGCGGCGAGGGGCTCGACGTCGATTTCCTTTCCGCGCAGGTCTGCGCCGAGGAAAAGCCTACCGCGACCGGCAATCTTGCGCGCGCCGCATCGTTCTTTCGCGGCCCGCTCCTCGCCGATCTCGAATTGCCGGAGAACAGCGATTTTCACACATGGCTGCTCGGAATGCGCGAAGACGCGCGCCAACTGCAGGCAAAGATACTGGGCTCGTTGATCGAACGTCTGAGCGCATCGCCCGAAGAGGCGCTGCCCTATGCGCGCGAGCTGGTGCACCTCGACCCCTTTGATGAGACCGCCTGGGCTCGCCTGATCGCGACGCTCGCAGCTTCCGGCCGCAGCAGAGAGATCCGACAGCAATACGAAGCCGGACTGCGTTCCCTGCGCCAGGTCGGAGGGGGATCGGGCCCGCTGCTGCGCGCCTGGCGCGCGGCGCAAGCGGTGACCACCCGTCCGGCCGACCGCGGCGCGATCGCCGCGGCGTCCGCGGAGGCGCTCCGTCCATCGATTGTCGTGCTGCCTTTCTTGAACCTAAGCGACGATTCTGAACAACAATATTTTGCCGACGGTATCACCGGAAATCTCACGACCGATCTCTCGCGCATCCCTGACATGCTCGTCATCTCGCGCAACACCGCTTTCACGTACCGGAACAGGCCGATCGAAACAAAGCAGATCGGCCGCGAGCTTGGCGTACGCTATGTGCTGGAGGGAGAGGTCCAACGGTCGGAGAGTCAGGTCCGCGTGACGGCACAGCTGATCGATGCCGAAACGGATGTGCATCTCTGGGCGGAGCGCTTCACCGGCGACGCCGGGGATCTGTTTGCCCTGCAAGACGAGATTACGAGCCGGATTGCAGTAGCGCTCGATCTCGAATTGATCGAGGCCGAGGCTGCGCGGCCAATCGAGCGCCCCGACACGCGCGATTACATTCTGCGCGGCCGTGCCGTGCGGTTGCAGCCGCCATCGCGCGAAAACCGTGCGGAGGCGATTGCGCTGTTCGAGCGAGCCTGGGTGCTCGATCCGCAATCCGCGGCGGCTCAGAGTTGGCTGGCGATCGCGCTGACCGCCCGGGTCCTCGATTTCATGGCGCCCACCGCATCAGCCGATATAGCGCGCGCGCAAGAACTGGCCGAGCGGGCCTTGGCGGCGCTGCCGCGCAGCACCATCGCGCATTTCGCGAAAGCCCAGGTGCTGCGCGCTCAGCACCGATACGCCGACGCCATTCCCGAATACGAAATGGTGATCGCGCTCAATCGCAACTGGGCCCATTCATATTCGCACCTTGGTTGGTGCAAGTTTATGACCGGCTCGATCGAGCAGCTGATCCCTGGCCAGGAGCAAGCCATCCGGCTCAGCCCACGCGATCCTCAGATCGGGCTGTTCTATTCCCGGATCGGGTCCGCGCATCTACTGCAGTCACGCGCCGAAGAGGCGATCATCTGGTACGAAAAGGCGCGCAGCGCCACGCCGGCGCATCCGCAGTTCCGTACCTTTTTGGCCGCCGCGTATGCCCTAAAGGGCGACATCGAGATGGCCGCCGCCGAGCTCGCCGAGGCGCGCAGGCTCGTCGGGGACGAGCGCTACTCGAGCATTGCCCGGGTCCGGGCTATCACCTCTTGGGGGGAGCCGGCGGTGTGCGCCCTTGCGGAGCGCACTTATTTCGCCGGTCTGCGCAAAGCCGGTCTTCCGAACTAATGAAGCAAGGCCAGCGGAGGTTGCCGGGCTCCGGCCGCGACAAAGTTTCGCCCGGTCATGCTTTCCCCTCGCCGCCGGCAGCGCTCGCGAAATAGAGGCGGGGGTCGGCGGCGCGGATATGCGCTTCCGGGAGGCCCAATTCGCGGCGCACGATATTGGTGCCCTCGACGAGAGACACGCATTTGTAATAGGCGATGCGGCGCGACAGACCCTCGCGCCCGAAGCCGCAATCGGTCGTGATGATGAGCCGCTCGGGCGGGATGTATTCGAGCGCCTTCCTGATCAGATTGGCGACATGCTCGGCCGGCTCGACGACGGTATTGCAGTGGTTGACGACGCCGATGCCGATCTTTTTGTCGGTCTTGTATTTCCCGAAGAGCGGCAGGTCGCGGCCGTCGCTCGAGGCGCATTCGAAGGTGATGACATCGCACTTCAGCTGTAAGAGGTGCGGCAATGCCCGCTCATAGCTCGGCACCTCCCAATAGACGCGCTGCTGGTTCGGGTTGCCCCAGCAGGTGTGCACCCACACTTCGGCCTCGACGCCGTCGAGCTGACGGTTGAAGGCCTCGGTCTGAAATTCGAGGTCCTTGTCATTGCAATCGGGCAAGGTCGTCAGCCCGTGATGGCGCGGCTCCTCCACCTGGATGACGGGGCAGCCGGCGGCGGCGAGCTCCCTGAACTCGGCATTCATGATGTCGCAGAGATCGAGCACGAGCGCCTTGTCGTCGTGGTAATGCTCGTCCCACAGCATCGAGGCGAGGGCCGGCGCGCAGATCGCGCCGAACTTGACGGGCTTGTCCGAAAGGCGCTGCGCGATCTGCCAGATCGCCGTGTATTCGAGCGGGCCGCGCGACAGTTTATCGGTCACGACACCCGGCTGGTACGCCTCCTGCACCTCCCAGAGGATCTTGCCGGGCTTGAGGCCGTGGCGCTGCATCCAGCCGCGCGAGGTGTCGCGGTGACCGGTGACCCCGCCCAAGCGCTCGATCGGATAGAAGAACCAGCTCTTGCCGCCGACCGCGAGGTCGAAGCGGCTGTCGCCGTCGGTGACGATGTCGAGGCCGGCGGCTTCCTGCGCGTTGATGATCGCCGCGACGGCGTCGAGATACTGCTCGCGGAACAGCGAGTCGCCCATCGCCGATTTGAACGAGCCGCCGTTCAGGTTCGCGTTGTACCAGAGCGGGCGCGGATAAGAGCCGGTGATCGCGGTCGGCAGGACCATGTCGCGGGTTGTCGTCAGCATGGCTTTGCTTTCATCGGACGGTCGGAACCGCTAGCTTTGCACACGAAGGGGCCGACCCCCAAGGGGAGCGCAGCATGAAGGAATTGGCGGGGAGGATCGCGGTCGTGACGGGCGGCGGCTCGGGGATGGGACGGGAGCTCGTGCGCCAGCTCGTCGCCGAAGCCTGCAATGTCGCGATGTGCGATGTCTCGGCGGAGGGGATGGCCGAGACGCAGCGGCTCTGCGAGGCCGCCGGCGTGCCGCAGGGGCTGCGGGTCACGGCATATCTCGGATGTATCGGACGAGGCGCAGGTCACGCGGTTCCGCGACGACGTCGCGCGGCATCACGACGCCGACAAGATCCATCTCCTGTTCAACAATGCCGGGATCGGCGGCGGCGGCAGCATGTTTGCGCATAGCCGCGAGGAATGGGAGCGCACCTTCAACATCTGCTGGGGCGGCGTCTACAACTGCACGCGCGCGTTTCTGCCGATGCTGCAGAAGGCCGAGGAAGGGCACATTGTCAACACGAGCAGCGTCAACGGCTTCTGGGCCTCGATCGGGCCGAAGATCCCGCACACCGCCTACAGCGCGGCAAAATTCGCGGTCAAGGGCTTCACCGAGGCGCTGATCGCCGATCTGCGCATCAACGCCCCGCACATCAAATGCTCGGTCGTCATGCCCGGCCATATCGGCACGTCGATCCCATTGGAGGTGGCGCCGACCAGTGCGGCGGAAGCGGCTAAGATCATCCTCGACGGCGTCAAGGCCGGCCGCTGGCGCATCCTCGTCGGCGAGGACGCGCATGAGATCGACCGACGCGTGCGCCAATCGCCGGAGCACGCCTACGACATCGATTTCTTCGAGGAGTTCGCGCGCGCGGCCGGCTGGCGCATTCCCTGACGGAATACCTAAAATACCATAGAAATTTACCGGGATAGGAGGGACAGGTGGCCCCGCCGAAGCGAATAATGCCCGGGTGAAGCGCGCAAAAAGGGAGGTTGCGATGCGGTTAGCTCGGACGCTTCTCTTATCCGCCATCCTTGCCTTGGCAGCCGCGCCGGCAATGGCCCAGCGTATGGGTGGCATGGGCCATGGTGGCATGGGCCATGGTGGCAGGGGCCATGGTGGCATGGGCGGTGGCGGATTCCATGGTGGCATGGGCGGCCCCGGTGGATTCCATGGGGGCTTCCATGGCGGGTTTGCCGGCGGCGGGTTTCATGGCGGCTTCCACGGCGGCGGGTTTCGCGGCGGCTTCCACCACGGGTTCCATGGCGGCTGGGGCCGCGGCTGGGGGTGGGGTTATGGTTACCCGTGGTTCTATGGCGGCTTTTACCCTTCTTACGCCGCCTATGCGTATCCGTACCCGGTCTACGCGCCGCCGCCTCCGCCGGTCTATTCGCAGCCGGCCGTCTATTACGCGCCACGAGTGGTGCACCGGCACTATCGTCGCGTGACGCACCGGCGCCAGCACTGCACCTGCTCCACGGCGACATCGTCCTGAATTAGGACGGCGGCATGCCCGGTCGCCGGCTGATCCAGCCGACGGCCGGGCAATTGAGGCCGCGAGGCATATCAATGCAGCGGCGTGCCCTGGATCGTGATGCGGTGCAGAAGCCGCCGCTCGCCGTGATAATCGCTGACCGCGAAATGCCAGGTCGAGCGGTTGTCCCACAATGCCAATGAGCCTTCGCGCCACCGGAAGCGGCAGGTAAATTCCGGCTTCACCGCGTGCCGGTACAGGTAGTCGAGGAGCGGGCGCGACTCCTCGTCGGTCCAGCCCTCGAAGCGCAAGGTGAAGCCGGGATTGACATAGAGCGCCTTGCGGCCGGTCTCTGGGTGGCGGATGACGACAGGATGCACGGCATCCTGCGTCGCCATCTCGGGATTGCCGATGCGGCCGTTGAGATCGCCCCGCCGCGCCGCCGCCTCGGCGCCGAACACATGCCGGCTCGAATGGCAGGCGCGCAGCCCTTCGAGCGTCACCTTCATCCCATCGGACAGCGCGTCATAGGCGGCGTACATGCTCGCAAAGAGCGTGTCGCCGCCCGCTTGCGGCACCTCGCGGGCATAGAGCATCGAGCCCAATGCCGGCACCTCGTCATAGCTGTGGTCGGTGTGCCAGCCGCCACCGATATTGCGCTCTTGCTCCGGTTCCTTGCGCACCTCGGCGATTATCGGATAGCCGGGCACATGCGCGAAGAAGCGGTTGATGTCGATCGGCCCAAAGCGCTCGGCCACCGCAATGTGCTGCTCCGGCGAGAGGTGCTGGTCGCGGAAGAACACGACGCCATATTCGCCGAACGCGCGGCGGATCTCGCCGAGGGCCTCGTCCTTCAGCGGCTTCGCGAGATCGACGCCGCCGATTTCCGCGCCGACATAGGCCGACGCCGGCACGACCCGGATGTGCTGATAATTCATGCGCTCCTCCCGGCGGCTTCCGCCGTGGCTGTCTAGCAGAATAACAGCCGCAGCCGCTCGGGCGAACCGCCGTGTCCTCGGTTCGGCCGTTTCCGAACTATCGGAACGCGGGCGCGAAGATTGTCTGGCTCCTCCCGCGACGCACTCTCAATCGCCGTCGAAGATCGCTTCCGGCAGCAATGCCGA
>WNFW01002590.1_pt1 | contig 12833 bp, 12 predicted proteins | sample 5400131 | NCBI WGS metagenome assembly WNFW01 (sample SAMN13153362, study PRJNA577476) | soil metagenome | isolation source: 20 cm soil or saprolite under grassland replicate 1 | place: USA:California | collected 2016-06-15 | reverse complement strand
CGAATGAGACCGAGATTCGCAACGTCCTGCGCCGCGCTTGGGGGCCCACAGCTCTGTGGTCTGGTTGTCATGGTCTTCGGTCCTGCAATCCGATCGATCGACTAAGCCGCCCAACGATCACGTTGACCGGCCGCGGCGAGCGAACGCGAGCCAGCGGTCCGGTCGAACGTGTGGTTGGGCGTCACTTTCGGCATGACGCTAGACCACTCTGCGAGGAGCAGCGGTCTCGGCGTTGCCGGTATTTGGCGTACCGGATGGTTCAATCAGCAGGATGTGGGATTCCTCTTCAGCCACGGGGCAATGCTCGACGCCCTTGGGCACCACGAACATTTCTCCAGGGCCCAGGGTAACGTTCCCATCCCGCATCTGGATGGTGACTCGCCCCTTGAGCACCAGGAAGAAGTCGTCCGTGCTGTCGTGCTTGTGCCCATGAGGTCGTGCCCATTGAACTCGCCAACGGTTCGCGGCTGCCAGTGCTCCGTGAAGGTTGAGAGCTTCTCCGCGAGATTGACGGGCTTCATTTTCGCCCTCTCCTATGACACACCGAACTCGTGGCATGTGCCGCCTAACTCGACATATACAGAACTCGATAATACGGCGTACGCTGCGGGCCCGGACAGCTAACGCCGCGTGACCAGCCGGGCACGGTCTGCCGATCCCTATGTCTGACGCGATCTTTGCATGCACACCCAGCTACTGCGTCCCCGTATTACGCAGACCGGTCATATCCCATATCCACCATGTCCAGTGTTCGTCTCGACGTCGTGGAATTGGCCCCCGATCTGGCGACCGCCCAGGCCAACCGATACAGGCGACGGACGAATTCGCCTTAGTCGCGTCCCGTGGCCGCGCTACCGGCCGAACCCCGGTATCGGGCGCGGCCGGCCTGGACGTCCTTGTTGAGCTTGCGGGAGAGATGCAGCCCTTCGAGGATGAACTCGAGCGCGGAGGCCATGCTCGCCGGATCCGCCGCGCCGAGCTTCTTCGCCGCAGCGTGGAGCGGGGCCACGCGGTCGATCTGCTGCACGTACTCCTCGGACGCCATCGTATCGGACACGGTGATCGCGAGTCCGCCCTGGAACGCCGCCACCACCTCGTCGAGCTCGCCCCCGCGGAAGCACCGGGTGAAGACGTTGAGCACCGCGCGCTGGGCGAGCTTGCCGAGCACCTTGTCCTCGCTGCCATCGCCGACCGTCTCGAGCTCGACCTTGCCGCTCGTCGAGGCGACGACGGCGCCGAGGTCGCTCACCCGTGGCGCCGCCGTCTGCTCGCGCAGCCGGATCGCCCGCTTGAGCGCGCTCGACACGAGATTCTCGTAGTTGCAGATCGTGACGCGCACCGAGACGCCGGAGCGCTGGCTGATCTCCGGCGTCTTTCGGGCGAGATGGGTCAGCTCGGCGACGATCTCCTTCATGTAGCCCGGCGTGACGGTGCGAAAGCCGTCGGCCGGAAAGGTTGTCAGCTCGGCCTCCATGATCGCCATCTCGTCGTCGAGCCGCTTCGGGTAGTGCGTGCGGATCTGCGAGCCGAAGCGGTCCTTGAGCGGCGTGATGATGCGCCCGCGGTTGGTGTAGTCCTCGGGGTTCGCGCTCGCGACCACGTAGAGGTCGAGCGGCAGGCGCACCTTGTAGCCGCGGATCTGGACGTCGCGCTCCTCCATGATGTTGAGCAGCCCCACCTGGATCCGCTCGGCGAGGTCGGGCAGCTCGTTGATCGCGAAGATGCCGCGGTTGGTCCGCGGCAGGAGCCCGTAGTGGATCGTCAGCTCGTCGGCGAGGTATCGGCCCTCGGCGACCTTGATCGGATCCACCTCGCCGATGAGGTCGGCGATCGTGATGTCGGGCGTGGCGAGCTTCTCGCCGTACCGGCGATCGCGCGGAATCCAGACGATCTCGGCCGCGGCGCCGTGCTCGGCGATCCGCGCTCGGCAGGCGCCGCAGATCGGCGCGAGCGGGTCGTCGTTGATCTCGCAGCCGGCGAGCGCTGGGACCGTCTCGTCGAGCAGGCGCACCAGAAGGCGCGCCAGGCGCGTCTTGGCCTGGCCGCGCTCGCCGAGGAAGACGATGTCCTGGCCGGAGAGGATCGCGTTCTCGATCTGGGGCACGACGCTCTCGTCGTAGCCGACGATCCCGGGAAAGAGCGGTTCCCCGCTCTGGAGTCGCGCGATCAGGTTGTCGCGCAGCTCCTGCTTGACCGACTTCGCCGCGTAGCCACTGGCCTGGAGCTCGCCGACCGTGCGCGCCCTCATCTCGCCTCACCTTTCTCTGCCAGGACTCCGCGCAGACACGCGGAGAGGTCGCGGACCTCGTCGCCGCACACCGCGTGCGGCATCGGGTATTCGTGCCACGTCACACGATAGCCCAGGTCGATGAGCTTGTCGCGGGATCGTCTCGCGCGGGTCAGCGGGATCAGCAGATCGTCGGTCCCGTGCGCCATGAAGATTGGCACGTCGCGGCCGGCCGGGCTCGCCTCGGCGGCAAGCGTGTCGCCGAGAGGGAGATAGCACGAGAGCGCCACGATCCCCGCCAGCCGCTCGGGATAGCGGAGCCCCGTCTGGAGCGCCATCGCGCCCCCTTGGGAGAAGCCCGCCAGCGCGATCCGGGCCGCAGGGAACCCGCGCGCCTTCTCGCGCGCGATGAGCCCCTCAACCCGCGACTGCGACGCCCGGATCCCCTCGCCGTCCTCGCTGCCGTCGCCGACGACGTCGTACCAGGCGCGCATCACGTGCCCCCGGTTGATCGTCACGGGCCGCATCGGCGCGTGGGGAAAGACGAAGCGGACCGCGAGCGCCCGCGGCAGCTGGAGCTCGGCCACGATCGGCTCGAAGTCGTGGCCGTCGGCGCCGAGCCCGTGCATCCAGATGACCGACCCCGCCGGGCGCGGGCCCGTCTCGATCTCGATCGCGTCGAGCCGGTCGGGGGCGCTCAGCTCGCCGTGCCCAATCAGCTCGCGCGCCCGAGCTGGGTCAGGATGAACGCGTAGTCGAAGGCGAGCTCGCGGAGCGCGTCGTAGCGGCCCGAGGCACCGCTGTGACCGGCTGCGAGGTTGATCTGAAAGAGGAGCGGGTGGTCGTCGGTCTTGAGTGTCCGGAGTTTCGCGACCCATTTCGCGGGCTCCCAGTACATCACCTGGCTGTCGTTGAGCGACGTCCGTGTGAGGATCGCGGGGTAGCGCCGCGGCGCGAGGTTCGTGTACGGACAATAGGCCTTCATATACTCGTAGTGCTCGCGGAGCCTCGGGTTGCCCCACTCCTCGAATTCGCCCACCGTGAGCGGGAGTGAGGCGTCGAGCATCGTGTTGATCACGTCCACGAACGGCACGCGGAGGACCGCGGCCGTACAGAAGTCCTCCCGCATATTGAGCACCGCGCCGATCAGAAGGCCGCCCGCGCTCCCGCCCTCGATCAGGAGCCGCTCGTGCGCGGTATAACCCTCACGCACCAGGAACTCGGTACAGGCGATGAAGTCGCTGAACGTGTTGCGCTTCTTGAGCAGTCGCCCCTCGTCGTGCCAGCGCTTGCCGAGCTCGCCGCCCCCGCGCACGTGGGCGACGGCGACGGCCACGCCGCGCTCGAGGAGGCTCAGGCGGTTCGACGAGAAGGCCACGGGGTACGGCATCCCGTACGCGCCATAGCCCGTGAGCACCATCGGGCTCGTGCGGTCGCGCGGCGCGTCCTTGGCGCAGACGAGCGAGATCGGGACGCGCGTGCCGTCTGCGGCCGTCGCGTGAAGCCGTTCGGAGCGGTAGCGCGTCGGGTCGTAGCCGCCGAGGACCTCCGTCCGCTTGAGGAGCCGGTGCTCGCGGGTCACCGTGTCGTAGTCGAAGACCGACGGGGGCGTGACGAACGACTGGTAACGGAACCGGTAGGCCCGCGTCGCGAACTCGGCATTCCCTTCCGGCTCGACGTCGTAGGCCGGCTCGGGGAACGCGACGTGATGGACGTCGCGCGACTCGAGATGCGTCACGCGCAAGCGCACGAGCCCGTCCTCGCGCTCCTGCAGGACGTAGTGGTCGGCGAAGACGTCCACGCCCTCGAGCATGACGCTCTCGCGGTGCGGGACCAGCTCGGCCCAGCGCTCGGGCCGCGGGTCGGCCGCGGGCGCCGCGACGAGCCGGAAGTTGCGCCGCGCGCCCCCGTTCGTACGGATGTAGAACAGGTCACCGCCGTGCTCCACGTCGTACTCGTGCCCGTGCTCTCGCGCGGCGAGCACGGTCCACCCGTCGCCGGAGTCCTCGGCCTTGAGGTAGCGCACCTCGGTGGTCGTGTGGCTCGCCGAGTACAGGAAGAGGTACGCGCGGCTCCGCGAGCGCGTGACCCCGAGTCGGAACAGCTCGTCGGCTTCCTCGTAGAGGAGATCGTCGAAGGCCGCGCCCAGGCGGTGGCGCCAGAGGCGGTATGGGCGCTTGGCGTGATCCTCGGTGACGTAGAAGAACGTCGCCGGCCTCACCGACCACGCGACGGACGCCACGCGCTCGACGCGATCGGGCTCGAGGACGCCCGTGACGAGGTCCTTCACGTACAGCGTGTACTCGCGAGATCCCGTGACGTCCACGGTGTAGACGAGGCGCCGGCCGTCGTCGCTCACGGCGGAGGCGCCGAGCGCGAGGAACGCGTGGCCCTCGGCGAGCCGGTTGAGGTCGAGCATGATCTCCTCGGGCGCGTCGAGGCTCCCGTGCCGGCGGCAGAGAATCGGGTACTGCTTGCCCGTCTCGGTGCGCGAGTAGTAGAAATGGTTTCCCCGCCGGTACGGGACGGTCGCGTCGTCCTCCTTGATGCGGCCGAGCATCTCCGAGTAGAGCGCCGCCTGGAACGCCACGGTCGGTTTCATCACCTCGGCGGTGTAGGCGTTCTCGGCCCGGAGGTACGCGAGGACCTCGGGGTCGTCCTTTTGCCGGAGCCAGGCGTAGGGGTCCTGCCGACAGTCGCCGTGGACGACGTCCACTTTCGGGACCTTCTTCGCGACGGGAGGCTTCACGGGAGTTTCATGTTACGCCGACCGTCAACGGAGCGCTCGCGTTGCGGCTCGACGGCCCGGAAACCTCGATCGCGTGGCCCGTGAGCCCCCGCCGCGTGCTTCGCAGTATGGTAGTATGGCACCGGTATGGTAAAAGTCACGTTCACGCTCGACGAGACAACGGTCGAGCGACTCCGGCGGACGGCCGCGCGCGTTCGAAGGCCTCAGAGCCAGGTCGTTCGCGAGGCCATCAAGGACTACGCCGACCGCGTCGGCAAGCTCAGCGAAGAAGAGCGGGTGCGTCTGCTCAAGGTCTTCGACACGGTCGTCCGGGCCATTCCGCGTCGACCCGCCGCCAGGGTGGATGCGGAGCTCCGCGTGATCCGAAGCGCGCGACGAAATGGCGGCCGGCGGCGCGCGCGTCGGACTCGGTGATCCACCTCGACACGTCCATCCTGGTCGATGCCCTGAGCGGATCGCGTCGCTCGGCCCGCGCGCTGAGAAAGACGATCGAGCGCGGAGAACGTGTGACCCTGAGCGCTCTCGTCCTGTACGAATGGCGCCGCGGGCCACGCGTGCCCGAGGAGCTCACGGCGCAGGAGGCGTTGTTTCCGAACGAGTCGAGCGTCGCATTCGGGTGGCAGGAAGCCGCCCTTGCAGCCGAGCTCTATCGAGGGATCGCACGGCCCCGAGGGCGCGAGATCGACCTCGCGATCGCCGCGTGCGCGCTCGCCCACGGCGCGGAGTTCTGGACGCTCAACCCCCAGGATTTCCGCGATGTCCCGGGGCTCACGCTCTTCGCCGGCTGAGCCCGCACCGCTCCATCAACGTCAGCAGCCGAGCTGGTCGGCGAGGTCGATGAAGTCCTCGGCGAGGACGTCCCAGTCGCGCGTCGGCCGGAGATCGGTCGTCTGCGTGGGGCCGTGCTCGGTCCGCCGGTGGACGAAGGCGGTGCGGAAGCCGAGGGCGCCGGCCGCGGCGAGGTCGCCGTTGTGCGCGGCCACCATCAGACACTGCGCGGGCGCGAGCCCGAGGAGCTCCGCCGTCGTGCGATACGCCTCGGGCTGGGGCTTGTAGTGGCGCGCCACCTCGGCGCCGAGGACCGCGTCCCAGGGGAGCCCGGCGCGCCTGGCCATGTTCACTAGCAGCGCGACGTTGCCGTTCGAGAGCGTCGCCAGGATGAACTTCCGCTTGAGGCGCGCGAGGCCCGGCACCGCGTCGGGCCATGGATCTAGACGGTGCCAGGCGCGGTTCAGGTGGTCGATCTCCTCCGGGGTGAGCCCGGTGACGCCGAACTGGGTCAGGAGCTGGTCGAGCGCCATCCGGTGGAGATCGTCGAGCTTGGTCCACGGCATCGCGCCGCTCCGCACTCGCTCCAGCATCGGCTGGTAGAACCCGCGCCACGCGTCGGCGAAGGCGGGCCAGCTGACCTTCAGGCCCTTGGCGTGTTCGAGCGCCTCGCCCTCGCGAATCAGGCTCGACCGCCAGTCCACGACGGTGCCGAAGACGTCGAAGGTCAGCGCCCTGATCGACGCGACGTCCACCATGGGAGCCCCTATAATGCCCCACATGCCGCGCTCCGTGCGAACCATGTGCCCGATGAACTGCCATCCGACCCTGTGCGGCATGCTCGTCGAGGTCGACGACGGGCGGCTCCTCGGCGTCCGGGGCGACCCGGACAATCCGGACAGCCAGGGCTTCCTCTGCGTCCGCGGCCAGGCCTCGCGCGAGATCATCGGCAACCCGCAGCGCCTGCTCCACCCGCTCGTCCGCGCGCGCCGCGGCGAGGACGCGTGGCGGCGAGCCGAGTGGGCGGAAGTGCTCGACCGGATCGCGGCGACGATGCGCGCCGTCGGCCGCGAGGCCGTGGGCACGTGGTCGGGCCATGGGCTCTTCGCCAGCAACTACGGCACGCGGATCGCGTCGCACCTGCTGCGCCGGTTCTCGAACCTCTACGGCTGCCAGTGGTGGAACCCGACGATGATCTGCTGGGGCCTCGGCGCCTTCGGCCTCGGTCTCACGGGCGTGCTCGAGACCAACACCAAGGAGGACATGGGCGCGCACTCGAACCTGATCATCCTCTGGGGCGCGAACCTGGCCTCCCAGCCGAACACGGCGCGCTACATCGCCGCGGCCAGGCGCCGGCACGCCTACGTGGTGACGCTCGACGTGCGCGAGACGGAAGCCGCCACACAGTCGAACGAGACGCTCCTGCTCCGCCCCGGCACGGACGCCGCCCTCGCGCTCGCGCTGATGCACGTCATCGTCGCCGAAGGGCTCCACGACCGCGAGTTCGTCGACCGCCACACGCAGGGCTTCGATGCGCTCCGGGCTCACCTCGCGGCCCACCCGCCCGCCTGGGCCGCGGGCGTCACGGGGGTGGCGCCAGACCGCATCGTTGCCCTCGCGCGCCGCTACGCGACGACGCGACCGGCGATGATCGTGCTGGGCGGCAGCTCCATGCACAAGGGCGCCGGCGGCTGGACGGGCGGACGCGCGATCGGGTGTCTGCCAGCGCTCACCGGCAACCTCGGCGTGCCCGGCGGGGGCTTGGGTCCGCGCCACGGCAGCGCCGCCCACGGCCAGGGGCTCGCCTCGATCGTCGCCGAGGACCGGCGCCCGCCGGGGCGTTACATCCCGAACCAGATGTCGCGGATCACCGAGGCGCTCCTCTGCGGCAGCGTCCGCGCGATGCTGCTCTTCGGCACCGACATGCTGTCCTCGTACGCCGACGCTGGCCGCGTGGCCGAGGGGCTCGCGCGGGCCGAGCTCGTCGTGAGCTACGACCTCTTCATGAACGACACCGCCCGGCGCTGCGCCGACATCGTGCTCCCGGCGACGGCGTGGCTCGAGGAGCTCGGCTGCAAGTCCACCAACACGCACCTCTACCTGATGCCCAAGGTCCTCGAGCCCCCGGGCGCGGCGCGCCCGGTCGCGTGGGTGCTGAGGGAGCTGGCGAGCCGTCTGGGTGTTGACGACTTCTATCCGTGGGCGAGCGACGAGGGGCCGATCGACGCGATCCTCGACCACCCGGCGACGGGCCACGCCACCGTCGCCGCGCTCCGCGCCGAGGGCGGAATCCGCGCGCTCAGGATTTCGCACGTCGCGTATCCCGACCGGAGCTTCCACACGCCCTCGGGCAAAGTCGAGTTCGCCTCCGACCGCGCGGCATCGTACGGTCTCCCCGCGCTGCCGGTCCACGTCGAGCCGCCGGCGTCCGCGTACCCGCTCGCCTTCCGCCAGGGCCGGACGCTCACGCAGTTCCACGGCTTCTACGACCACGGTCGCGCGCTGCCGACCCTCGCCAAGGCGGACCCCGAGCCCTATCTCTGGATCGCGCCCGCCGACGCCGCGCCGCGCGCGATCGCGGACGGCGCCCCGATCCGAATCCACAACGCGCGCGGCGAGTTCCGCGCCCGGGCGCGCGTCACCGAGAAGATCCCGCGCGGCACGGTGTGGATGCGCGACGGGTGGGACGGCCTGAACCGCCTCACGTCCGGGGACGCGGCGATCCCCGACGAGGCCGTCGACGTCTTTGGATTTTCGGCAGGCCAGGCCGCGTTCGACGCGATGGTAGACGTCGCCCCCGCCTGATTGACTCGGAGGGGGGACCCCCCGAGTGAACTACCGCGCCGTCGTGGGAGGCGACGAGAGGCCGATCGTCCGCCCGACCTGCGGCGGCCGCGGCAGCACGTCGTGCGCCTTCTGGATGTGCGCCAGGCGCTCGAGGATCCCGGGGGTCATCGGACTCCCCCGCCGCGTCGCCTCGCTCACGTGGAGCGACATCAGCTCATTCGTCGCCGCGAGGTAGCCCTCTGTCGCGTGGTACATCGCGTGGAAATAATGAATGCGCTTCGCGTCGTGGCCGAGCAGGAGCGTGGTGAAGCGGAGCGGGGCGCCCGACCGCACCTCGCGGTGGTAGGTCACGTGCGCCTCGAGGCAGAAAGTGGTCACGCGATGCTCCTGGCGGTGGCGTCCGTCGAGTCCCACCCAGGCGAGGAACTCGTCGGTCGCGTAGTCGAAGACGACGAGGTAGTAGCCCACGTTCATGTGGCCGTTCCCGTCGATCCACTCGGGCCGGACGCGGTCGCGGTAACGGTCGAACGGTGCGGGAAGGTCGTTCATGAGGCACAGTATACGCAGCATGCCCGAGCTGCCCGACGTCGTCGTGTACATCGAGGCACTCGAGCGGCGCATCATGGGCGCCCGGCTCGAGCGGGTGCGGCTCCTGAGCCCGTTCGTGCTCCGCTCCGTCGATCCGCCCGTCGCGGCGGCGGCCGGGCGGACGGTGACCGGGCTCCGCCGCCTGGGCAAGCGCATCGTCATCGGGCTCGACGGCGACCTCTTTCTGATCCTCCACCTGATGATCGCGGGCCGGCTCCACTGGCGCCCAGCCGGGGCGAAGCCGTCGCGGAAGATCGGCCTCGCCGCGCTCGACTTCTCCACGGGCACCCTCGTGATGACCGAGGCGGGGACGAAGAAGCGCGCGGCGATCCACCTCGCCCGGGGCGAGGCGCAGCTCGCGGAGCACGACCCGGGCGGGCTCGAGGTGCTGGACGCGGATCTCGCGGCGTTTCGCGCGGCGCTCGCCGCCGAGCACCACACGCTCAAGCGCGTGCTCACCGACCCGCATCTCTTCAGCGGGATCGGCAACGCCTACTCCGACGAGATCCTCCACCGCGCGCGGCTCTCGCCCGTGAAGCTCTCGCGCCAGCTCACGGACGCGGAGGCCGCGCGCCTCTTCGAGGCGACACGCGCGACGCTGCTCGACTGGTGCGCGCGGTTGCGGCGCGAGGCCGGCGACGAATTCCCGGAGGGCGTCACGGCGTTCCGCGAGGCGATGGCCGTCCACGGGCGCTATGGCAAGCCGTGTCCGGCGTGCGGCGCGCCCGTCCAGCGGATCGTCCACGCCGAGAACGAGACGAACTACTGCGCGGGGTGCCAGACGGGCGGCCGACTCCTCGCCGACCGCGCGCTCTCACGGCTGCTTCGAGAGGACTGGCCCCGGACGCTCGCAGAGCTGGAGGAGCGGAAGGCTACGGGCGGCGCGGGAGAACGATCGGCTGGCCGTGCGGGGTCGCGCGCGCGGCATCGTCCCACGCGTCCTTCCGCGTGAGGAGCTCGTCCGTCTCGACGAGCCCCTTGTCGGCAACGAGCTTCTCGAGCGCGGCGAGCCAGTAATGGTAGTACCGGCTGCCGTCGTCCACCTCGCCGCGGGCGCGGGCCGCCGCGATCTCGTCGGCCAGGTAGCTCGCCCACTCCTTCCACGTGAACATGCCGCGCTCCGAAAGCGCCACCGCCATCGCGAAGGCCTGAGCCTCCCACGGCTCGCGAAACACCGGCCCCGCATCGTCCTTTGGGATGGCGGGCAGCTGGGTGAGATCCGGCGCGGTCATGCGGGCTCGGGCTTCACGCGGGATCCAGATGATCGTCCCAGAGGTCCACGTAGACCGCGTCGCGCGGCGAGGCGCCGGCCCCCCACAGTTCCCGGGCCGGGAAGCGGACGCTGTAGAGGTGCTGCGGCTTCGGCCCGAGGCCCTGGGCGTTGGCGTCGGCGCAGATGAAGACACCGTGGTCGCGGTCGATCACACCGCGCTTGCCGCGCGCGTAGCGCGGCAGCCGCGTGTGGCCCGTGGGATGGATGTTGCGGGCCACGACCCGGTCGCCCGGCTTGAAGCGCGGCGGAGCGCCGTCGTCCGGGAGCTTGAACCCGCGGCCCTCCGTCAGCACCTTCTCGACGTCCGCGGCCCTGAGGACGCGCTTGCCCGACGCCCCGCCACGGGCCCGGCCCGTCTCGACCTCTTCCCGTGTGAGCAGACCCCGCTCGACCAGGAGCAGCTCGAGGCCGTAGAGCCACTTTTCGTAGTAGCTCGCCGCGAGGTACTGCGCGGCCGGCATCCGCTCGCGGGCGTGGCGCGACATGTCGATGTTCCACTCTCCGAGCGCGCCTGCGGCGAGGTTGAGGGCGAGCACGCGCCCCTCCCAGTCGTGATGGAAGACCGGCTCGTTCTCCTCGCGCACGATCGGGCCCATGCCGTGCATGCCGCCCATGTCATGGACGCCGTTCATCGCCGCCCTCCCTTCCCCGGCGACTTCACCCTGGCGACACCGATCATCGAGTCACGCGTGACGAGCTCGGCCAGCTCCGCCTCGCCCATGCCTCCGGTGCCCTCCGGGCGCTCCGGCAGCACGAGGTAGCGCATCTCGGAGGTCGAATCCCAGACGCGCACCTCGACGTGCGGAGGCAGCTCGAGCCCGAACTCGCGCAGCACGCCGCGAGGGTCGAGCACGGCGCGCGACCGATACGGCGCCGACTTGTACCAGACGGGCGGCAGCCCGAGGACAGGCCACGGATAGCAGGAGCAGAGCGTGCAGACGACGACGTTATGGATCTTCGGCGTGTTTTCGAGCGCCATGATCTCCTCGCCCCCGCGGCCCTGGTACCCGAGCTCCGCGATGGCCGACTTCGCGTCGGCGAGGAGACGAGCTCTGTAGGCAGGGTCGACCCACGCGCGGGCGACGACCCGCGCACCGTTGCGCGGCCCCACCTTGGTCTCGTAGGCGTCGATCAGCGCGTCGAGGGCCGCCGGGTCTACCAGTCCCTTCTCCACCAGGAGGGACTCGAGCGCCCGCACGCGGAGGTCGGTGTCTGCGAGCGGCGAGCCCGGCTCGCCCGGGTGGTCGTGGTCGTGCTCGTGCTCGTGGTGGTCGCTCATCCCGCGGTTCCTCGCTCCTGCAAGATGGACATCCGCCGCCAAGCATAGCAGACTGGCGCAATGCCGCTCGCCGCGTTGCTGCTCGTGCTCGGCGCGGCCGTCTGCCACAGCGCCTGGAATCTCCTCGTCAAGACGGACGCGCGTCGGCTCGAGATCCAGTCAGGCGCGCTCGTCGTAGGAGTCGTCCTCTGCTCGCCCGCGCTCTTCATCCATCCGCTCACGGAGGTGAGCCGAAGCGCGTGGGCAGCGATCCTCCTCTCGGGCGTCTTCGAGACGGCGTACGTCTTCGCGCTGACCGCGGCGTACGGGGCCGGCGACCTCTCGCTCGTCTACCCGGTCGCCCGCGGCACGCCGCCGCTCCTCGTCGTCCCGCTCGCCGTCGTCCTCCTGGGCGAGCGCCCGTCCGCGCAGGGCCTCGCCGGGATCGGCCTGGTCGTTGTCGGGATCTACGCGAGCCACGCCGGGCTCGTGGGCGGCCGGCCCGCCACGCGCGCGAACGGCCGGGCGCTCGGCCTGGCGCTGCTCACGGGAGTCTTCACGGCGGGCTACTCGCTCGTGAACAAGCTCGGCGTCGGCCTCGTGCCGGTGCCGCTCTACGCCTTCCTCGTCTTCGGCGTGGACGCGACGCTCATCCACGTGGTCCGGTGGGTGCGCGGTGGCCTCACGCCGCCGCTCGGGCGCGACGCGCCCCGGGGACGGACGGTCGCGGTGGGCGTGTTGATGATGGCCGCGTACCTCGCGGTCCTCGCCGCAATGACGATGGCGCCGGTCAGCTACGTGGTCGCCGCGCGCGAGGTCAGCGTCGTCGTCACGGCCGCCCTCGGCGCGCTCATCCTGCACGAGCCCCATTCGGCGGAACGGATCGCGGGCGCGGCGGTGATCTTCGCAGGCCTCGTCGTCATCGCGCTGGCCCGCTGACGGCTCGTGTCGGCCGCATCGGCCCGACCCGACCCGAAGTCGGCGACCGTGTGAGAAGATGAGCGAGGAGGAGCCCCGATGCCGACGGTCGAGCAGGAGTACGCGGAGACACGCCCGACGTCGCGCGCGCTGCACGAGCGCGCGCTCCGCAGCATGCCGAGCGGCGTCGCCCACGACGGGCGCGCCTTCAGCCCGTTCCCCTTCTACGTCGAGCGCGCCGACGGTGCCCGCAAGTGGGACGTGG
>WNFW01002488.1_pt1 | contig 12833 bp, 10 predicted proteins | sample 5400131 | NCBI WGS metagenome assembly WNFW01 (sample SAMN13153362, study PRJNA577476) | soil metagenome | isolation source: 20 cm soil or saprolite under grassland replicate 1 | place: USA:California | collected 2016-06-15 | reverse complement strand
CAGCCTGGAGTATTCTTCCCCCGATACTACGCTACCTGGATCCTTTACACGCTTTAATGCATGGCAAACTTCCTCAAGGTGGAGGACCATGGTGGTCACGTATGACCGGTACAAGCCAGATGATACTTTTCTTTGTTGCTCTTACTCCACTTGACTTCCAGAAGCGCAAGCAGCTACTTACCACACTCGCACTCTCGGTAAGCAGCGCACAATGTGCCGCTGTACTTGTCCTGATTAGGAAACTCCGAGAGAACTGGTGTCCTAAAACAGTAATAACATGAGCTATTCTCAATGTCAATCAAAAAGCCCGTATCACGTCACTGATACGAGCTTCTTTCTTGCCTGTTAAGGACCTAGCGCTTCTCTTCCTTCCTTATCTGCAAATGCAATTCTCGTAACTGTTTTTCATCTACAGGTGTAGGTGCGTTCATCATCAAATCCTGGGCGCTTTGTGTCTTAGGAAACGCTATGACCTCACGGATACTGTCTTCGTCAGCGAATAACATCACCAGGCGATCGATACCAAGAGCGATGCCACCATGGGGAGGAGCGCCATATTCAAAAGCTTCGAGCATATGTCCAAACTGCTCTTCGATTTCTTCTCCACTTAACTTCATGAGGGAAAAAACCTTTTGCTGAATCTCAGCAACATTGATGCGCACGCTTCCACCACCAATCTCGTAACCGTTGCAAATGATATCGTATTGCTTCGCGCGAATATTCAAAGGATCACTGTCAAGTCGTTCAACGTGTGCCTCATCCATGCCAGAGAAAGGATTGTGTTCGGCCTCGTAACGCTGACCCTCTTCATCATAGTGCAAGAGTGGAAAATCAACCACCCAACATAGAGCAAGTTCATTTGGATCAATCAGATTCAAGCGCTCACCGAGTCTAACACGCAAACGGAAGAGAACATCATTGCAAACTTTAGAGCTATCGGCAACAAACAACAGCAGGTCACCTGGCTCACCTTCTAAACGATCGATAATGGCTTGAACCACATCAGTCGACATGAACTTGGTAAGTGGCGATTTAACCTCGTTAGCAGGACTAATAGCAAGTGTTACCAGGCCCTTCGCTCCCAACATGCGTGCAAATTCGCTTAGTTCCTCGATTTCTTTACGACTATAACCTCCTGCCCCAGGGACACGTATTCCTTTGACCATGCCATTCGCTGCGAGTGCATTCTGGAACACACCAAAACTCCCTTCGGACGCTAGATCCGATACCTCAACAAGCGGAAGTTCAAATCGTAAGTCAGGATGATCAGTACCATAGCGATCCATCACATATTCATACGATAATCGAGGAAAAGGCAGTTCTTTCATGCATTTATTGGTTGTCTCTTCTATCAGGTTAATTAATAACCCTTCAATGAGAGACATCACATCTTCCTCAGCTACAAATGCCATTTCCAGATCCAACTGCGTAAATTCAGGTTGCCTGTCGGAGCGTTGATCTTCATCGCGAAAACAGCGTGCAATCTGGAAATAACGATCCATGCCTGCTACCATCAGTAACTGTTTCAATTGTTGGGGTGATTGTGGTAACGCATAAAATTCACCTGGGTAAAGTCGGCTTGGAACAAGATAGTCACGTGCACCCTCAGGAGTGCTCTTCATCAATATTGGTGTCTCGATTTCCAGGAATCCACGCTCATCCAGGTAATCACGAATTGCTTTGACTACGCGATGACGCAATATCATATTGTTTTGCATCGAAGGTCGACGAAGATCGAGATAACGATATTTGAGCCTGAGTGACTCGTCAACTTGAATATTGTCGCTAATTTGGAAAGGAGTTGTCCGAGAAGGATTCAAGATTGTTATAGCATCTGCAGCAATTTCAATCGCTCCCGTGCTCAAATTTTTGTTTTCTGTTCCAGCCAGACGAGCTACAACCATCCCACTGACCTGCACTACATATTCCGAACGTAGTTCCGAAGCGATTCGATGTACCTCAGGAGAACGTTCTGGATCGGAAATCACCTGTGTTATGCCATATCGATCTCGTATATCCAGGAAAACGAGGCCACCATGGTCCCTACGTTTATTCACCCAACCTGACAGTGTAACCTGTTCTCCAATATTGCTTACATCTAACTCTCCACATGTATGCGTGCGATAATATACCTCAAAACCCACAGCTATCACTACTGCCTTTCTAAACATGTTCAAATGTATTGATTGCGGTGAAAACGTCCGCACACCGCACGGGTTCGCCCGTGTGTGGCCCAAGCCGGGCAAAATACCGTTGGAGGATATTCACAGCAGAGTTCTCGTCCCTGTCCATGACTAATCCACAGGCGGTACAGCAAAAGGTACGCTTCCAGAGAGGCATGGCTTGAAGGTGTCCACAACCACTACACGTCTTGGACGTATTCCTTTCGTCTAGGAAAACCAACTCTTTCCCATACAGCACACACTTGTATTTGAGCATTTCGAGAAACGTATACAGTCCCCACTCATTGTAGACCGCTCTATTCAAGTGCTTGTTCCGCTCCGCATGCTCTTTCATGACCATCTGGCGTTGGGAAAGATCACCTACCACAACAGTACTCGCAACCAGTTTGTGGCTTATCAGGTGTGACGCCTTATGCAGACTGTCTTTCTGTTTGTTGCGTTTCTTCTCAGAAACGCGCTTGTAGACTTGAGACAGATGGAGGTAGCGTTTAGATTTCTTCTTGCAGTGATCTCGCTTGGAGCGTATCTTATCCAGTTGCTTGTTATACCACCGTGATCCCTTGAACCCCCCGACGTGATAAACCTTACCTTGCTCATTGACACCTGTTGCTAGTGTCTTGATGCCTAGGTCAAAAGCAATCACACCTGCATGAGTTGTGGATTGTTCATCCCGCTCACTCACAAACGAAGCGTAGTAGTTGCCTCTGGCATCCCTGGTAATCGCTACTTCTCTAAAGTGAGCAGGGACTTCTTCTGTGAGTCGAGCTACGATGTTGGGGGAACATTTGTTGGTGCCCTTGCCGCCCGTTGGCAGAAGAAGCTTATCACATTCTACCTTGATGTACATTGCAGGATAGCAGAGCGTAAAGAACTCATGACGCGAGCGAAAACGTGGAAAACCTGGCTTCTCACCTGCTTTGAATCTGCGATAGAATGCTGTCATCGCCTTATCTAAGCGAAAGTAGACCTCGTGCAGGAGCTTGCCATAGACACATTCCAGTTCAGGGTCATGCTGCTTGGAAGATTGCAGCGTCTTCTTAGCTTCGTACATGCCAGGCCAATACTCACCATCTCGAAGCTTGCCAATCCACCAATTGTATAGACCTCTGCACTTGCCTTGCATGAACTCTAGTGTAGTAGCATCTTGCTCTGAGATTTCCAGTCTAATCTTTTTGCAGAGCAGCATCTTTAATTACTTTCCTTTAGGAACGCAAGCCATGAAGCTTGGCACTAAACACCGTGACAATGGCTATCAAGTCCCGCACTAACTCTTGTTCAGGTGAAAGATTCTCGCCATTAATGAACACGATCTCGATAGGATGACGCTCGCAGAACGCCTCAAAGTATCCATAGTCGAAGCATACCAGCCGATCACAGTGAGCTATGATAAGGCTTCTCACTTGCCCCAGTTCAATCAGTTCCATGAGTCGATTAAACTGCTTGCGCTTGTAGCTGAGACCACTATCGATATCAGACATCCATTCATCATAATCGGCCTTATTCCATGGCTTTCACGATATACCCACTCATTTGTACATTTCCATTATCGGCCCCAGAGGCTATTCCGATACCCCACATAATGAGTGAAAAAGCATAATCCCCGATCCTGATGAGAGAATTGCTTATGCCGTCGGACAACTTCCAAGTACTCCATTCTGTGTACCTGTTTGAATTGATACCAGGTTCGCCATTGAGGGAGGAATTTGTGATACAGCAGCAAGTTGTTCGCCCTGCCGATCAACAGCAAGGCTCTTTACCTGTTTGAAGTCCGTGTATGAAACATACTGCTGGTCCAATTGGAGTTTAGTGCTATTGTTTGTGCCAGTTGTTGGGGTTATTAACCCTCCATGACTGGATTCCAAATTGAGGATGCGATGATTCGCCGGGTCCCCGATGTACAGATGTGACACACCATTGATCTGACCTGCCGTTAACATAGCCGGATTCGTTTGCGATATGCTGGGTATCGATAAAGCTGTGCTCCCACTCGGGTCAACTGCTGTCACAGTCGGTACAACAGTTGTTGCTTTATAATCCTTTGCGGTTGTCGCCAGTGGTGGTGCTATCTGCGACTGCACAAACACTGGCATCGGTAGAGAGGAGGGCTGACTCCCTTTCACTAAGGATAAACTCTGCACATCTCCACTTGACAACAACAGGAAAAGTTGACTCGAGAAAGCTGCAATACTCACAAGCGGTGCCGAGATTGAAATCTGAGATTCTTTCGGTGTGCTGAGATGCTCTTTGGTATCTAGCACATAACTCAATATACGGGGATTGCCTTGCTCTGTCTGTGAAGAAAGCACCACATGTACGGTGTTATTCCAGGCAGTAATAAATAACGGCACATATCCATTGTTGGTAAAATTCGCACCGATGTGAGACGAAGAGATTGGAACAGCCAATCTTCCCTGCTGACCGGGTTTATAGACACTAAGCGTATATGCAGCTTGAGAATTGCCATTCCCTTGCTTCTGTATGAGAAAAAGCAATGAGCCATTACTCGCAAGATTAGAAAATTGAGGAATGGTCTTACCAAACGGTAGGGGGCTCTCCATACCATATTGACTATTGACCTGGTATAAACGGTTATCAAGCCCCAAAGTGTAAAGAAAGAGATTGCTCGTGAATCCATCAGCCAAAGCGATACTTCCAGGCGAGGTATGCGAGCTTGTATTGTCAATAGGATGGCTCGTGCTATTGCAAGGAAGAACGGTGATGTTGGCTTGTTGGTTGTAAGCAGAAATTGCATTTTGTACATGACCAACAAGATCATGCTGCAGTTGGGTCAATCTCTGCATCTGAGCGTCAGTGAGCTGATACTTTTTCTGCACATTAACCAGCGTCTTTTGCGTCGTTGCCAGAATATTGAGAGTAGACCCAGGGGATGTAGTAGTTACATTCATAATTTGTTGTTGCGCAGCATCCAAAGCCTGATTGGCAGCCTGGCTCTCATTCGATCGTAACAAGTAGAAAGCTCCTCCTCCAAGGAGCGAAATTACCAGGAGAGATATGACAGCAAGTGTTGCATAAAAAAGATGGCGTCGACCACTTTGACGTTTTCCAATTGCTGGTTGAGGAGCAGTAATGCTATTAGGAGAAGGCATTAATGGTCCACTACTTAGGCGCAATGGTCCACTCGATACTGCTATTTTTCCATTACTAGAACCTGCTCCTAATGCAGAATCAGAGAGCATTCCAAGCGTAACAGTGTCTTCACCCATCTCGCGACCACCCACAACAACAGGATAACGTACGCCTGGTGGCTCTTCACCAACCTCTTGAACTCGCACGACAATAGCCGTTATATTGTCTGGCCCACCATTTTCGTTAGCCTTTTCCACAAGATGATAGACGCTCTCTTGAGGCACAAATTGATCGACGATGCGTTGTAGCTCTTCATCGCTGACTAATCCTGACAATCCATCGGTACATAGTACCAAACAGTCTCCCTCGTGCAATTCTTCGTGAAAGACATCGACATCGACTTCTGCCTGAGTACCGAGACAGCGCGTTATGACATTACGCTGAGCATGTGTACGTGCCTGCTCCTCCGTAAGCAAACCCGCTCGTACCTGCTCAGCCACCCAGGAATGATCATGTGAAATTTGCTTTACCTGGTTTCCTCGGAGAAGATAAGCACGACTATCACCTACATTTGCTATATACGCCATATTTCCACGCAACACTGCCGCAACACATGTTGTTCCCATGCCAGTTCTTAACAAGTTCTCTGCTGCTCGTTGATGAATAGATACATTTGCGCGTCTAATAGCGCGGAGTAGCGAAACAGCTACGTCATTGCTGTCTTCCTGATAATACATATTGCTCACTGTGTCAACAGCAATTTCACTCGCCACCTCCCCCGCTGCATGTCCTCCCATACCATCGGCCACAATGAACAATGCTCCTTTGCTTGCCATCACCTGTGAATCTTTAGGGATGACAAAGGCCATATTATCTTCATTATGTTCACGTTTGCGTCCCACATCGGTTAGCTGTGCAACATCGAGACGGAGTTGTTTCGCCAACACACTTCTCTCCCGTAAAGCTGGGACAACCGTAACGATTGCCCACTTGATGTATGCTTTTCATGCATTCTGGAAAACTTCAAATTGAGCACAATGCAATTCAGAAACATTGCGCATCTTAAAAACTTTCGGCTATAATACACCGACGCAGAGAAAAACGCAACGCGCCCTTGTTTTCGCCTATTATAATCTTTCAGTTTCCTTCTTTGCACCATTTTGAATGAGTATACTCTTTCATTCTTAAGCGCGCAAGGCTGTCTTTTTCTAAGCTCTCCCTCCTGTAAGGGCGAGTGTGGTGTGGCCGGGTGGGCCTTTATGGTCGCACGCTGTCTTCTTATTGGTTGGATGAGGATATTCTTTATACAAGGCTTTTCGGATGAGGTGAACAATGCAACTTATAGAACTTCAGGAAAACATCTGGGTAATTCAAGGCGGAGCAAACATCGGCGTCATTGCTCATGAAGGCCGCTGCCTCATTATTGATAGCGGAATGGATAAAGACACTGGCCAGAATATACTAAAGCAAGTAAAGAAACTGGGGCTAACACCGACAGCATTGCTCATTACCCACGCTCATGCCGATCACTTCGGGGGAGCGCACCACCTGGTTCAACAAACAGGCCTTCAAGTCTATGCTGCCCATGTTGAGGCATCCGTTATATCCGGCCCCATTCTGGAACCTCTATACCTCTTCGGTGGAGCACAACCGCCAAGGGAATTACAGCACAAATTTTTTCTAGCAAAACCTTGTAAGGTCGATGTGATCCTCGAAGGACATGAACTATCGGTGGATCAAATACCTCTGGCAGTTCTTCCCTTACCTGGACATAGCACAGAGCAGGTCGGTGTAGCCTTTAAGGACACGCTGTTCGTGGGTGATGCCTTTTTGACACCCGAGATTCTGGATAAACACCATATTCCTTTCTATACTGATATACAGGCTGGACTTAATACCCTTGGTTTCCTGAAAGAACTTGTCAAGAGCCCCGATACATTCAGTCCCGATGTATTAACATCATCGAGCGGAAATGTACTGAATACAAAAACCACTCCATCTAAAGCGGTAGTCGCTGGACACGGCGAGGTGTATAGCTCGTCAGATCAAGTGAATCAAGTTATTGATTATACTGTTCAGCGATTAACAAGCATACTCGAACAGGTGCGAAATTCATTTGACTACGGAGAGCCTCGTAGCACATCAGAAGTGTTAAGTTCAGTTGCCGCTACACATGGTGCATCAATAACCACTCTTTCTCAGCATGCACTTTATAATACGACTGTGCAAGCAGCATTAAGTGCACTCTACGCGCAAGAAGTGATCCACCCTATATTCCAGGATAATCGTCTCTTATGGCAAAGAACCCAATAAATATCCCGGGTTGTTACCTGAGTAATTCCAGAGACGTTATACAGCCATAGGAACTACCTTGTAGCGCTCTTGATACAATATGTAGCACGTTTGTAATAGTAATTAATGTTTCTTTAGAAGAACGATCTTTCAAAGAAGTAATTCATATGCGCATCGGTATCAATGCCCAACTGCTGTCATTTAGCCAGAATTATCGAAATGGCGGCATCAGCCGTTACATCCGTTATCTGCTAACTGCATTAGCAAACCTATCAGGGTCGCATGAATACACGATTTTTGTGAATGGTCAGGATGTGATAGATCATCTATGTGATTTTGCAGGAAAAGATGTAACAGGCCGCTCTGGACAAACTAAAATTACTTACGTTGCTGAATCCTGGCCTGAATCAAGACCCATCTCAAGAGTTACCTGGGAACAATTGAAACTCCCTGGACTCCTTCGTGAAAAGCGTATTCATGTGTTCCATTCGCCTGCGAATGTGCTACCAGAAAGGTTGCCTCATAGTTGTGCAGGAGTAGTAACTCTCCATGATCTGGCTTTCTTACGCTATCCGCATGTCTTAACTCGCTCAAAACGCGTCTATCATCGCACCTTTACCATGCGTAGCTTGCGTCGCGCAACGATGATCATTGCAAACTCACATAGCACGAAACAAGATGCTATAGAACTGGCAGGTATATCGGCAAATCATATACAAATGGTCTATCCATGCATCGAGAAACGCTTTTCTAACGTTATACTTGATGAGGAAATACAATTTTTTCGCCTGGCACATGGACTAACAATGGGATACCTTTTCTATCTTGGTACATTGGAGCCACGCAAGAATATCACAACTCTCATTGAAGCATATGCGCAATTGCGAAAAATCTACGGTCGAGAAGAGAAGCTTGTGTTAGCAGGCGGTAAAGGTTGGCTATTTGACTCGATTTTTCAAAAAGTCCAGGATCTTGGATTAGAATCTGAAGTTCTATTCCCAGGCTTTGTGTCAGATGCAGAGCAATTACTTTGGTATCATTCTGCATCAGTTTTTGTATATCCTTCGTTGTATGAAGGGTTTGGCATGCCTGTGACAGAGGCACTTGCATGCGGCATTCCCGTCGTCACTTCTAATGTCTCAAGTTTGCCTGAGGCTGGAGCTACATTGGCATTGACTGTAGATCCACATGATTCAGATGCAATGGCCAGAGCTATAAATAAAGCACTGACCGACGAAACTCTACGCAAACAATGCCAGGCAAAGGCGGAAATGGTCAGACAACAATTCTCAGCTCAAAGAATGGCTGAACAGACCGTCGCTGTCTATGAGCAATCAGCGGCATTACATGCATCTCAGCATCTAAATAAGCGTGTTTCTTAATAGAAGGTAAAGGCGAGTTCTTGAACGCCGACAAGGCTTCAAGCTTGAACAACAAAACAGTGTCACAAACAACCAAAAATACGAATACAACCGATCACAGTACACAGGAAGCGCAGGTAACAACTACTGAATCGCCAGGCGGATCAACAGGTCCAATTACCAAAGCTATCTCAGCCCGCCGCTCGCATCGACGTCAGTGGCGAATGCTCGAATGTATCGCTATGATCTTGCTTGATACGATTCTGGTGATTGTCTCCTTTCGGCTAGCCTATCACCTGCGTTATGATACCTTTTTCAACAATCCATTGCTTACAACTTTTCGCTATAACCTGCTTGGCATAGAGAATAATTCACATGCCCCACTCAAAATAACACCAGATGCGCTGTCACCCTTTTCTTATTTCCAATCCCTTGAAATCGGCATTGTGATCGGTTTGATACTCATTTTCACATTTAGAGGTCTGTATAAAATTCGTTTGACCGGAACATGGTTTCGTCAGGTATGGACAATTGTCAGTTCCACTACGTTGGGTATGGCTTTTCTAATAACCTACTACTTCATCTTTCAACCGATTTCAAATTCTCGTTTGCTGGTACCATTCGTCTGGGCAACCGCTATACTTATTCTCTGCTTTGCCAGATTAATCGTCTCTTCAATAATGGGTATACTTTATCGACTTGGACTAGGTGAAACTAGATTGCTTGTCGTAGGCTCTGGCCGCTTAAGCAAAATGATCATGCAACATATCGTTGCTAACCCTAACCTCGGTTACAACATAGTTGGCTTCCTCCATGACATGAATGAGTCTCCAAGTGATTTCGGACGATTTAAAATGCTTGGCACACTGGATGACCTGGGGATGGTAATTCGCTCGATGCAAATTGACGAAGTCATCATTGCTTTACCCTCGTATTTGCATCAACAATCAATTCGTAGTGTACGTTTATGCGAACGTCTGGGTACATCTTTCAAACTTGTACCCGATTTGCATGAGTTAAGCCTATCGCGCATTGATATGGAGGCAATTGAGGGTATTCCATTAATCGGTATCAAACAGGTATCCATCAACTCATTACAAGGATTTGTCACACGCGTTGTCGATATTATTGTAGCTTTCCTCATTTTGATTATAGGTTTTCCACTTTGGCTTTGCATTGCTTTGGGAATTGCAATCACTTCTTCCGGAGGTATTCTCTATAAGCAAACACGCATTGGCCTTGCAGGGCGGCCATTCAAAGTCTACAAATTCCGCTCCATGTATAAAGATGCGGATGCCCACCTCGCCGATCTAATGACACTGAATGAGGCTCAAGGGCCTCTCTTCAAGATCAAGGATGACCCTCGCATAACACTAATAGGAAGATTTCTTCGCCATACAAGCTTCGACGAGATTCCTCAACTTTTCAATGTCATCATAGGTGAAATGAGCCTTGTAGGTCCTCGACCTGCGCTCCCACATGAGGTAGCTCAATATGATGAGTTGCAAAGAGAACGATTAACCGTCAAACCTGGTATGACTGGTCTTTGGCAGATTCGAGGTCGGAGTGATATTAGTTTTGATGAGGGTGTTTTGATGGATTTGTATTACATTGAAAACTGGTCATTACGTCTCTATTTCCAAACACTTTTACGCACTATTCCGGTTGTCATATTCGGTCGAGGAGCTTACTAGATGAAAGTTGCCCTTGTACATGATTATCTGAATCAAATGGGTGGCGCTGAACGCGTTGTTTTAGCACTACACGAAATGTTTCCTGAAGCCCCTCTTTATACATCAATTTATGACCCGTTGCGGGTCGACATCGCTTTCCAGAGCATTGATATTCGCACTTCCTTTATGCAGAAATTTCCACTAGTAAAGAAACACCATCAACCGTTTTTGCTTTTCTACCCATTTGCAATGGAACAATTTGACCTGCGTGGCTACGATCTTGTTCTCAGTAGTTCTAGTGCCTTTGCCAAAGGTATTATTACTCGACCAGAAACTATGCACATCTGTTACTGCCACACTCCAATGCGTTGGTGTTGGAACTATCATGAATATGTCGAACGCGAGCATTTAGGTAGAATACCAAGAAGTATATTACCTTTTTTCATTTCAGGGCTTCGAGTTTGGGATCAAACAAGCTCTATGCGTGTAGATCACTTCATCGCGAATTCTCCTGTGGTAGCTGATCGAATTCGCAAGTACTATCGGCGTGATGCAGTGGTAATTCCCCCTCCTGTTGAAGTCAGTCGCTTTACTTTTAATCCAACAACGCGACCGGAAGATTACTTTCTTATTATCAGTCGCCTCATGCCATACAAGCGTATCGATTTGGCAATTGAGGCATGCAATCAGTTACAATTATCACTGGTAATTATCGGCAGCGGACGCGACGAAAACCGTCTAAAACGTATAGCCGGTCCTTCAATTCGTTTTATGGGACGACTGTCTGACCAGAAAGTCTTATATTATTACGCTCACTGCCGCGCACTTATACTGCCTGGAGAAGAAGATTTTGGTATTACACCTCTAGAGGCTCAGGCATCAGGTAGACCCGTAATAGCTTATGCTGCGGGAGGCGCGCTGGCCTCGGTCATTGATAATGTCACGGGTACATTTTTTCATAAACAGACTGTAGAGAGTCTGATGGAAGTACTGGCATCATTTGATGAACAAAGGTATGATCCACAAACTATTTATAATCATGCATTAGAATTTGATCAGCCTCGCTTTAGACGCCGCATACAGCAGTTTATCGCAGCGAAAATGAGTGAAGGAAAAACAAGAGACGTACGCACACCTTCAAGCGAACTAATACGGTAAGAGTGAAAAGGATACATAGTTAGCAGGAGACAAGTCTATGCAAGGAAGACAGAGCCAAGGATCATATTCTTGGGGTCGATCCTCCGATCAATTGCTTGCTGCCACGAATGGACACGATAGCGGGAAACAAAGAGCTATCCCTCAACGGCCTCCACGTATGCCAAGAGTAGAACACCCGCCAAAGACAACCCGAGTAGCTCGTCCGCAACGCCAGTCAAAACCACCAAGAAGTTTGTGGCGTCGGCTCCTTTTCATTGCAATTATTTTTGTAGCTTGCGGAGTGATAGCAGGCATCATAGGTTTCGCGCTGGTTAACTATTTTACTGGAATTGGTAATAGTGCAGGAGCTGCGAATACGGCAACTGATTTTATGCTTGCTCTAAAGAGCCAGAATTACGATCAAGCCTATGACAATGACCTTGATGCAAAAATCACCATTTCAGTTACCAAAGATGAATTCAAACAAATGGCTCTGGCAGACGATCATTGTTTTGGTCTGGTTACCGATTTTAACGAAATACCGGGCAGTGCAATTGCATCAACCAATGATTCTACACAGAGCTATACGTATAACGTTTCTCGCAACCATCTTTCAAAAACGTATAAGCTCACTTTAACATTGCAGAAAGATCCCGATGGTAATTGGGATATTACCAGTTATGGGGGAGATCTTGGCCCAACTACTCCCACTTGCAGGTAAACATCCACACTAAGTATTGGAAGGATAAATCCTATTGATGCCCGTTACAAATGATGCAACTGTTACAAGTGATGCAGATACTGCTAGCGAAATCGATGTTCACGCTTGAAATGGTGCGCACTTATGCTCAAAACGTGCATGGTTTTGTAATTCGCCAGCAGTACCTGTTACAAGTGATGCAATCGTTACAACTGTTACAAATTACATCCAGGATCCAAACTCAGATTATCTCACGAAATCGCATTTAATCCAGTGATTGCTTGACCAATCACGAGTGTATGAATATCGTCTGTGCCCTCATATGTGAAGACAGATTCCAGGTTATTCGAGTGGCGACTAATCGGATATTCAAGTGTAATACCATTAGCTCCAAGTACGG
>WNFW01002365.1_pt1 | contig 12840 bp, 14 predicted proteins | sample 5400131 | NCBI WGS metagenome assembly WNFW01 (sample SAMN13153362, study PRJNA577476) | soil metagenome | isolation source: 20 cm soil or saprolite under grassland replicate 1 | place: USA:California | collected 2016-06-15 | reverse complement strand
CAACCCAGGGTCCACGAGCCGGAAGCCGCGCTGCTCGATCTGCGCGACATCAAGGGACAGGAAAGCGCCAAGCGCGCGCTCGAGATCGCCGCGGCCGGCGGGCATCATCTCTTGATGATCGGCTCGCCCGGCGCGGGCAAGTCGATGCTCGCGGCGCGGCTGCCCTCGATCCTGCCGCCGTTGTCGCCATCCGAACTGCTGGAAGTGTCGATGATCGCCTCCGTCGCCGGCGCAATCCGGGACGGCGCGCTCACCGCGCGGCGGCCGTTCCGCAGCCCGCATCATTCCGCCAGCATGGCAGCGCTGACCGGCGGCGGCATGCGCGCAAAGCCCGGAGAAATCTCGCTGGCGCACCAGGGCGTGCTGTTTCTCGACGAACTGCCGGAGTTCGATCCCCGCGTACTGGATTCGTTGCGCCAGCCGCTCGAGAACGGCGAGGTCGCGATATCGCGCGCCAATCATCGCGTCACCTATCCGGCGCGCTTCATGCTGGTGGCGGCGATGAACCCGTGCCGCTGCGGCCACGCCTATGAGCCCGGCTATTCCTGCAAGCGCGGGCGGATCGACCGCTGCACATCGGATTATCAGGCGCGCATTTCAGGTCCGCTGATGGATCGCATCGATTTGCGCATCGAAGTGCCGGCGGTGACCGCCGCCGATCTGATCCTGCCGTCGCCCCGTGAAGGATCCGCTGAGGTGGCCGCGCGCGTCGCAGCCGCCCGCGACATTCAATTGGCGCGTTTCGCCGCTGCTGGCCTGCCGCATGTCCGCACCAACGCGGAAGCGCCGGCCTCGCTGCTGGAGAGCATCGCGCAGCCGGATGCACAGGGCTTGAAATTGCTGCGCGATGCTTCCGAGACCATGCGGCTGTCGGCGCGCGGCTATCATCGCGTGCTGCGCGTCGCCCGCACGCTCGCCGACCTCGACGGCGCCGACAAAATCGGCCGGCTGCATCTGGCCGAAGCCTTGTCGTATCGCGCACTTGCTGAGGATCTCAGACGCGCGGCGTGAACTCGTCGGCGAAATCCCTCTTAACGCTTTATCAACCATGTTCTCATCGGGCGGTGCAATGCGCGCGGCTGCAAGCACTTTTTCAAGATCGCCGCCGCATCGTCGCCGTCAACACATGGCATCGGTCGAGGCAGTCTCGACGCCGGTCGCGCGACGCGGTCGCTTGGGCTGCAAGGCAATCTCAGGGTGGTTGGCGATGGGGCGGGTTTTCAGGATCAAGATACGGATACGCCGCTTCACCCGAAATCATCCCTGGCTCATCTTCTCCGTCCGCTCCTTCATGATCTTTTCCGCCGCGTTCGGCGGGGCCTATGGCTTCATCGCCGGAAGCCGGTCCGAGGGTTCGGGCTATGACCCCCACGCATTTGCGATCGGCGCCAGCTTCCTGTTTGCGCTCGCCTGCGTGGCGCTGGCGACGCTGAGCTTCCGGCTGCGCTGGATGCGCAGGAAACTCCGCAAGATCGCCCTGCATAACGAAGCGCTGGCTGACCGCAACTGGGAACTGAAGGAAGCCGAGGAGCGCGCCCGCAGCCTGTTCGAATCGCAGGGCGACCTGATCGTTCTGCGCGATGCCGACGGCCGCATCACTTTTGCCAACGACGCCTATTGCGAACTGGCCGAGCGGCCGCGCAGCGCGCTGATCGGCAGCCACTTCGAGCTCGATGTCCTTGAACAAGGTGACTCTGCGCTTGAGTCTAACGGCACGAGGATTCACGACCAGAAGGTCGCGACCGCGCTCGGACCGCGATGGATCGCATGGCGCGAGGGGCTGGTTCGCTCCGATGCCGGCCGCCCCGCCGAGATGCAAAGCGTCGGCCGCGACGTCACCGACCGCACCGAGACCGAACGCGCGCTGGGCGAGGCCCGTGACCACGCCGACGCCGCCAATCGCGCCAAGTCGCGGTTTCTCGCCATGGCCTCCCATGAAATCCGCACCCCCCTCAACGGCATCATCGGCATGAGCGGGCTGCTACTGGATACGTCGCTGACGCCGGAGCAGATGACCTACGTCAAGGCGGTCAAGACCTCGGGCGACGCCCTGCTGTCGCTGATCGAGGAACTCCTGGATTATTCCAAGATCGAAGCCGGCAAGATCGATCTCGAACATCGTCCGTTCCAGCTGGCGGCATTGATCGAGGATATCACCGAACTACTGGCGCCGCGGGCGCAGGCGAGACAGCTCGAGATCGCGGCCTATGTCGACGAGCGGCTGCCGATGGAAGTGGTCGGAGATGCCGCAAGGCTGCGGCAGGTGCTGCTCAATCTCGCCGGCAACGCCATCAAGTTCACCTCGACCGGCGGCGTGGCGCTGATCGTCGAGCCGGGGATCTGGCCCGATGAAATCAGCTTCCTGGTGCGCGATAGCGGCATCGGCATCGCGCCCGAGGCGCAGCAGCGGATTTTCCGCGAATTCGTACAGGCCGATGACCGCATCGCCCGCAACTATGGCGGCACCGGCCTCGGCCTGAGCATCTCCGAGCGCATCGTCAAGCGAATGGGCGGTCGCATTACGCTGGAAAGCCAGCCGGGCGTCGGTTCGACCTTCGAGGTGGCGATTCCCCTCGCCGCGTCGGACAGCAACAGCAGCGAACAACGCGCGTTTGCGGCGCCGGATTTGACCGGTCAGTCGATCATGCTGGTCGCACCGCAGAACATCGAGACATCGCTGGTGGCACGGCGGCTGCAGCGTTGGGGCGGTCACACTTGCATGGTCTCGGACGTCGCGGTCGCGCAGGCCTTGTTGCCGGAGCGGCCCTGGCACGCCGTTCTGCTCGATCATGCCCTGGGCGCTGCCGATATCGGGCTGCTTGGCGAGTCCGCGCGCCCGCACGCGACCCAGCGGATCGTGCTGTTCACGCCCGCGGCGCGGCATGAACTGCAACCCTCCCCCACTTCTGCTTTCACCGGCTATCTGGTCAAACCGTTGCGCGCGGCGTCGCTCGCGGCCCGCTTGACGACGGCGCCGGAAGTTGCCGCGCCGAATTTGGCCACTGAGGCGCCGATCGAAATGCCCGATCATGCCGAGACGCCGGCAATCGTACCGGCACAAGGCCTTTCCATCCTGGTCGCGGAAGACAACGAGATCAACGCGCTGTTGATGCGCTCGCTGTTGAGTAGGCTCGGACATCGCGCCGTGATCTGCACCGATGGCGAAGCGGCGCTGGAATCCTGGCTCGGGGCCAAATCGGCCGATACGCCTTACGATCTGGTTTTGATGGACGTTCAGATGCCGCAACTCGACGGCATCGAAACCACCAAGCGCATCCGCGCCCACGAGGCCGGCCAGCCCGGCCGCCAGACGCCGATCCTCGCGCTCACGGCGAACGCGCTGGTGGAGGATCGCTATGCCTGCTTCGAAGCCGGCATGGACGGATTCCTGATCAAGCCGCTCGATCGGGAAAAACTGGCCGATGCGTTGGCGGGCCTCGCTGCCTCGCGGCATCTCGCCGCCTGAGAAGGCCGCACCCGAAGCTCCATCGGTTCACCGCGCATTTCACGGCGCGCCACGGACAAGGCGCGCTTGAAATCGTCGACGGCTGTCGACACTATCCGTTCCGAAAAAGTCCGATCCAAGCGCATCCCCCAAACGAAGGAAGAGAAAGATGAAAGCGCTTCACATTGCCTGTGCGGTACTCCTGCTGCTACTTGGCCGTTCCCAGCCTGCCGAGGCAGATTCGCGAGAACTCATCTCAACGCTGAAGCAAGGCGGTTACGTCCTGGTATTCCGCCATGGCGCCACCGACGAAAGCCAGAAAGATATTTATCCATTTAATTTCGACGACATGAAAGCCCAGCGCCAGTTGAGCGACAAAGGGCGGGATATGGCGCGCCAGATTGGTGCCGAGATCAGGAAGCTCGGCATTCCCGTGGGCGAGGTCTGCACCAGCAGGCTCAATCGGGCGATTGAAACCGGCAAACTGCTGTCCGACAAGGACGTGAAACCCGTCGATGCATTGACGGACAGCAGCGCAGCAAGCGCGTCCGGGATGGCGAACCCTGCGGGCGGAAACGCGAAAGCCGGGTTAGCGCTGCGGCAATTGGTCGATGCCTCCCCCAAAGCCGGCACCAACACTTTGCTCGTTACGCACAAGACGAATATCGCCGATGCCTTTGGAAAAGAGGCTGGCGACGTGCAGGAAGGCGAAGCGTTCGTCTACAAATCAGAAGGATCGGGTGCTTCGGCATTCGTCGGCCGCCTCAAACCGGCAGATTGGATTGCGCAAGCCGCCAACTGAGCGTCGCTGCGTCAGATGAAGGGTTTCCTCGACGAACACCATCCAGGGGCACCTCGATCGTGCTCGGCAACATTCCCGCTCAGGGCTGTCATATACCGGCCATGGCGATGTCACATCGCTGTTGAAAGTCCGTGATTTCTCACGCCTCGAAGGCCGCATCGATTCGCGTCAGATGCATGCGGCCGCGAGGATGTTGATGCAGAACGGCGAGCTTGCGCGATCGACGCAGCGTTTCATTGCGATGCTGCGGCCGGAGAATGTCGGGACCGCGGCGCAGACGGCGATAACCTGGCTCAAGCCGCAGCCCTTCCCGCTTGCTGTAAAGCCCATCCGCTGCTTTCCGGATATTCCGGCCACGCTTGGGCGGCTCGGTTCGCTCGAGGTGCGACTTGCCCGGCAAAAGCGCGACGTGAAGCGGGCGCAGAAGCTGCGCTATCGCGTGTTCTACAAGAACGGTACGGCCATCGCCGACGCCACGACCCTGCTGGCGCGCCGCGACAAGGACGCGTTCGACAAGATCTGCGATCATCTGATGGTGATCGACCACGCCGCCAAACCATCGATCAGCGGCAGGCACCCGGTGGTCGGCACCTATCGCCTGCTGCGCCAGGACGTGGCGGCAAACCATGGCGGCTTCTACACCGAGGATGAGTTCGACATAGCAGGCCTGATCGATCGTCATCCGGATTTGAGTTTTCTCGAGCTCGGACGGTCCTGCGTGCTGCCGCGCTATCGCAACAAGCGCACCGTCGAATTGCTGTGGCACGGCATCTGGAGCTATGTCCGCCAGCACCGTCTCGACGTCATGATCGGCTGCGCCAGTTTCGAAGGCACCGATCCCGAGCGGCTGGCATTGCCGCTGTCGTTTCTGCATCACTACGCGCAAGCCCCGGAGACCTGGCGCGCAACTGCGCATGCCTCACGGCGGGTCGAGATGAACCGGATGGCCAAGGAAGCGATCAACCCGAAGGCGGCACTTCACGAGTTGCCGCCCTTGATCAAGGGATATCTGCGGTTAGGCGCCTATGTTGGCGATGGCGCCGTGATCGATCATCAGTTCGGCACCACCGATGTACTGATCGTGATGCCGGTGTCGGCGATCAACGCCCGCTACATCGAACACTTCGGTGTCGATGCGTCGCGGCACGCGGCGTAACTGTTTCGTTTGAATTGTAGGGTGGGCTAAGCGAAGCGAGCCCACCACCAGCTGCAAAGAAAGAATTGGTGGGCACGGCGCAGATGCGCCTTTGCCCACCCTACGAATCTGGTGTCGAAACAATCTCGACGTCGTCCCTGCGAACGCAGGGACCCATTACCACAGGCGCTCGCTCTCACGATAGGTATCAACCCCCACCGCTCAACCCGAGAGGTCACGGCGTATGGGTCCCTGCGCCCGTGCGCAATTGCGCACCAGGCAGGGACGACCCGGAGGCTAAAGCCGCCGCAGCGCCACGGTCTCGACGACGTGGTCGGCGCCCTTTTTCAGGATCAGCGTCGCGCGCGGCCTTGTCGGCAGAATATTGTCCTCGAGATTGGCGAGGTTGGTACGTTCCCAGATCGCCAACGCGGTTGCCGTGGCTTCCTCGTCCGACAGCGGCGCGTAACGATGAAAATACGATCGCGGATCGAGAAACGCGGTGTCGCGAAGCGCCAGGAAACGCCTGATGTACCATTCGCGCAGCACGGATTCGTCGGCATCGATATAAACGGAGAAATCGAAGAAATCCGAAACCACGGGAACGGCCTTGCCGTCGCGCGGCAGCCGGCCGGTCTGCAGAACATTGACGCCCTCGACAATCAATATGTCCGGCCGGTCGACCTCGGTCCATTGGTTGGGAATGATGTCGTAGGTCAAATGCGAATAGACCGGCGCCCGCACCGGCCGCCGCCCTGCCTTGATGTCGCTCAAGAACGCCAGCAGCGTCGGCAGATTGTAGCTCTCGGGAAAGCCCTTCTTCTGCATCAGGCCCTGCCGCTCGAGCACGGCATTGGGGAACAGAAATCCGTCGGTGGTCACCAGATCGACCTTGGGCCGCGGCGACCATCGCGCCAATAGCGCCTGCAGCACGCGCGCGGTGGTCGATTTGCCCACCGCCACCGAGCCGGCGACGCCGATGATGTAGGGTACCTTGCGATCGCGGATACCGAGGAATTGGCGCTGTGCCTGATAGAGCCGGTGGGTCGCGTCGACATAGATCGACAACAACCGGGACAGCGGCAGATAGATGTCCTCGACCTCTCTCATATCGAGGCGGTCATGCATCGAACGCAATCGCTCGAACTCGCCCGGCTCCAGCGTCATCGGCGTATCGTCGCGCAGCCGCGCCCATTGCTCCCTGGAGAATATCCGGTAGGGATTATATTGCTGCTCCGGCGTCCGAATATCCATGAAGCTGCCTCTAGCCATTGCCCTGGGGCATCATGCCCATTTTTTGGCGCATGATCTTGTCGGAAAACCGGCCCCCCGTCGGGTCGTAACCCGAGCGCATGCTTTTCCGGATCACGCCCTAGTCGCGTTTGCGCGCCGCCTTCTCTTCCAGTCCGGACATTGAGGTACGCAGCGCAAGCGCGGCTTCGACGTCCTCAAGCTTCACGCCGCGCGATTTCAACAGCACCAAAAGGTGAAACAGCAAGTCTCCGCTTTCAGCGATCAAGCGGTCCCGGTCGTTCTCGACCGCGGCGATCACGGTTTCCACCGCCTCCTCGCCCAGTTTCTTGGCGCAGTGCTCGGCGCCCTTGTCGAGCAGCCTGCGGGTATACGACGCCTCTCCGCCCGATGCCGCGCGGGCATCGATGGTGGCGGCGAGATCATGGATCGTGAAACGCGGCATCGGTCCTGCTCAACACGCGCCCGTAACAGCCGGACGCCACTCACCTTTCCGGATTTAGCACTTTTGCGGCCGGGAGTCGTCAGGGATCGAGCCGCATCGGCAGCCCGGCCCGCACCATGTGATCCTTGGCTTGGCGTATGGTAAATTCCCCAAAGTGGAAAATCGACGCTGCCAGCACCGCGGTCGCATGGCCTTCACGGATGCCGTCCACCAGGTGGTCGAGATTCCCCACCCCGCCGGAGGCAATTACCGGCACCGAAACGCTGTCGGCGATTGCTTGCGTCAGCGCAATGTCGAACCCCTGCCTGGTGCCGTCGCGGTCCATGGACGTCAGCAGGATTTCACCGGCGCCGAGCGAGACCACTTCCTGGGCATATTCGACGGCATCGATCCCGGTGGAATTGCGCCCGCCATGGGTGAAGATTTCCCAGCGCTCCGATCCGCCGCCGCGCTTGACGCGCTTGGCGTCGATCGCGACCACGATGCATTGTTCGCCGAACTTCTCGGCGCCTTCCCTGACGAATTCGCGGCGGGCGACCGCAGCACTGTTGATCGAGACCTTGTCGGCGCCGGACCGCAGCAGCACGCGAATATCCTCGACGGTGCGCACGCCGCCGCCGACCGTCAGCGGCATGAAGCAGGCTTCCGCCGTGCGCCTGACCACGTCCAGCATGGTGCCGCGATTTTCATGCGTCGCCGTGATGTCGAGAAAGCATAATTCGTCCGCACCCGCAGCGTCATAGGCGATCGCCGCTTCGACCGGATCGCCGGCATCGCGCAGATCGACAAAATTGACGCCCTTGACCACGCGGCCGTCCTTGACGTCGAGGCAGGGAATCACGCGCACCTTGAACATCACGAAAACTCCTGGGCCGCCGCGGCGCGCGCGTTGCGGATCAGCGCCAGTGCCGCCTGCGGATCGAGGCGGCCGTCATAGAGCGCACGGCCTGCGATCGCGCCCGCCAGCTTCCTGGCGCGCGGCGCCAGCAACGCCTTCACATCGTCGATCGAAGCAAAACCGCCTGACGCGATGACCGGGATCGAGATGCGTTCGGCGAGCGCAATGGTGGCGTCGAGATTGAGACCCTTCAAGAGACCATCGCGCGCGATGTCCGTAAAAATAATCGCAGCGACGCCGGCATCCTCGAAACGCTCGGCGATTTCGAGCGCGGTCACCTGCGAGGTCTCGGCCCAGCCTTCGACCGCCACCTTGCCGTCGCGCGCGTCGAGACCCACGGCGACGCGGCCGGGGAATTTTTTCGCGGCGCCTTTCACGAGCTCGGGATCGCGCACCGCCGCGGTGCCGATGATGACGCGCGCAACGCCTTTTGCCAACCAGGCTTCAACAGTGTGCAGGTCACGGATGCCGCCGCCGAGCTGCACCGGCATCGTGACCGCCTCCAGCATCGCCTCGACGGCATGCGCGTTCATCGGCTTGCCGGCAAAGGCGCCGTCCAAATCGACCACGTGCAGATATTCGAAGCCTTGGGTGGCAAAGGCGCGCGCCTGCGCCGCCGGTTCGAGGTTGAACACGGTCGCACGCGCCATGTCGCCCTGCTCAAGACGAACGCATTGGCCGTTTTTCAGGTCGATGGCGGGAAACAGGATCATGAAATGATGCCTACTTCCTCCCCCGTGCGGGGGAGGTAACAAGAGCCAACTCACGAGCAGCCATCACGGCTTCCACTTCAGGAAATTCGAAATCAGGGCCAGCCCGAAGCGCTGGCTCTTCTCCGGGTGAAATTGCGTGCCGACAGCGGTGTCCCTGCCGACGATCGCCGTCACCGGTCCGCCGTAGTCGGCGCGCGCCAGCACGTCGGCCTCATTGGCGGCGTTGAGGTGATAGGAGTGCACGAAATAGGCGTGGCGGCCCTTCGGCCCCAGCGCCAACCGTTCAAGCACCGGATGCTCGCGGACCATATCGAGCGTATTCCATCCCATATGGGGGATTTTCAAATTCTCATCGCGCGGCGAAATCTTTTCGACGTCGCCTGCGATCCAGTTGAATCCATCCGTGGTGATGTGCTCCTTGCCGCGGGTTCCCATCAGCTGCATGCCGACGCAAATGCCGAAGAACGGCCGCGCCTTGGTTCGCACCGCCTCCGTCATGGCGTCGATCATGCCGTCGAGTGCGTCCAGCCCCCTGCGGCAATCGGCGAACGCACCGACCCCGGGCAGCACGATGCGATCGGCGCGGAACGCCACTTCGGGGTCGCGGGTGACCACGATCTTTTCCGGATTTTCCATGCTCCGCGCCGCGCGCTCGAACGCTTTCGCTGCGGAGTGCAAATTGCCGGAGCCGTAATCGATGATGGCAACGCTCATCGCGATCCCCCAGGCTCCGGGAACAATCCAATGATGCTGCTCTCCGGCAGCGGCGGCGGCTTGGAAAATGCCTGGCCAGGATTATCCCGGGTCGGCGGCGGCGCACCGCGATCGACCGCCGGTTGATCGTTGCCGAGCCCGCGCTGCTTGGCGGTCCAGCGGTCGAAAAACCGCCGCTCGGCCGCCTCCTCGTCCTCGGCCACCACGATGTCGAGCTGACGCCAGTTGCGGCGCGACAAGGTCCAGCGCCGCAGGCTCGCCGCTTCAAATCCCATCAGCAGCGCAATCAGGACATTGGCCCAAAAAATCGCGCTGCGGCCGGCGCCGAGCGCCGCCATTCCCGCATCCATGCCGAGCACCACGATGATCCAGCCGATCAGCGCCAGCCACAGCCGATGCCAGGCGAACCAAAGCGGGCCGGCAAGCGCCGCCCAAACGTGAAACCCGTCGCGGACGAACGCGAACTTGTCGGCCGCCTCGATACCCACGCTAACCGCCACCGGAGCATGAACTGTATAGACCGGCATCGCACCTCTCCGCCGATAATAAGCAATCAGCCGCCGAGCTGACCCTTGGTGGATGGCACTTCACCCGCGGCGCGCGGATCGATCGCGACGGCCGCACGCAGCGCCCTCGCCAGACCCTTGAAACAGGATTCGGCGATATGATGGCTGTTCTCGCCATATAAGGTCTCGACGTGCAATGTCACGCCGGCATTGATCGCAAAGGCATTGAACCATTCGCGAACCAGTTCGGTATCGAAGGTGCCTACCTTGTCGCGCGGAAACCCCACCTTGAACACCAGCACCGGGCGGCCCGAAATGTCGATCACGACGCGGGACAAAGTCTCGTCCATCGGCATGTGGATACTGGCGTAGCGGGCGATGCCGGCCATGGTGCCGAGCGCCTGCTTCACCGCTTGTCCCAGCGCGATGCCGACATCTTCTGTCGTGTGATGGTGGTCGATGTGAAGGTCGCCGACCGCCTTCACCGTGATGTCGATGCGGGAATGCCGGGCCAGCAGGTCGAGCATATGGTCGAAAAAGCCGATGCCGGTGGTGACATTGGACACGCCGGAGCCATCGAGGTTCACCGTCACCTCGATATCGGTCTCCTTGGTCTTGCGCTTGATGGTCGCTATGCGCATGAAAACAGCTTTCCCTTGGCCGCTCCTTGGCCGCTCCTTGGCCGAAAACGCGGCCGTTTTAACAGGCCAATGTCGCCTTCGCTACTGCGGGAAGGCATGCCGGGGCCGATCTTTCGGGCTATGGTGACCGGAAACCGGCGCAGGAGCCTTTGATGCAAGGCTCCAGTCTTTTGTTTTGACGTGTTTTCTCGATGCGAACCGGTACCCACCCCCGGACCAAGTCCGAGGGCATGCTTCGCGCTCTCAGCCGCCACGATTGCAACCCCGCGCGGCAATCCCTAAATCCCCTGCCAACGCGAGGTTTCCATGCAAGCATCCCAATCCCCGTCGCCGGTCTGGCACGGCACGACCATTTTAACCGTCCGCAAGGGCGGCAAGGTGGTGATCGGCGGCGACGGCCAGGTCTCGATCGGCCAGACCGTGATCAAATCCAACGCCAAAAAGGTCCGCAAACTCGGCAAGGGCGACGTCATCGGCGGCTTTGCCGGCGCCACGGCGGATGCCTTCACGCTGTTCGAGCGGCTGGAGAGCAAGCTCGAGCAATATCCGGGGCAATTGACCCGCGCGGCGGTCGAGCTCGCCAAGGACTGGCGCACCGACCGCTATCTGCGGCGGCTGGAAGCGATGATGATCGTGGCCGACAAGGACGTGTCGCTGATTCTGACCGGCACCGGCGACGTGCTGGAGCCGGAAGCCGGCGTGATGGCGATCGGCTCCGGCGGCAATTACGCGTTGGCGGCGGCGCGCGCCCTGGTCGATTCCGACAAGGATGCCGAGACCATCGTACGCCGGTCGCTCGATATCGCCGCTGACATCTGCGTCTATACCAACCGCAATGTGACCATCGAGACGTTGCAGGGCGGCTGATCGATGGTGCCGGTTTACGGTTTTCGGCCGATGACATCTGCCGATCTTCCGCTGCTACGGCGCTGGCTCGCATTGCCCCATGTCCGGGAATGGTGGGGCGATCCCGAGGAACAGTATATGTTGGTCAGCGGTGACCTCGATGAGCCGGCCATGGACCAATATATCCTTTCGATCGCCGGCAGTCCGTTCGCTTACCTGCAGTGTTATGATCTGACCAAATGGAATTCGGGCTTCGGACCACAGCCGCCGGGCACGCGCGGCATCGATCTGTTCATCGGCGAACCCGACATGATCGAACGTGGTCACGGCTCGGCGCTCGTTCGCTGCTTCGTCGACGATCGGCTGCACAATGGCGCGCCGCGCATTGTCACGGATCCCGACCCGGCCAACGGTCGCGCGATCCGCGCCTATGGCAAAGCAGGGTTTGAGAAGGACCGCATGGTAGAAACACCCGATGGTCCCGCCCTGCTGATGATTCGCAACCGATGACACCGGATCGCAACTCCCCGGCCGCTCCTGGTCTTTCGATGTGGCACTGGTGGGTGATTGCGGGCGGCCTGCTCGCGCTGCAGGCCTCCATCCTGTTCGCGATGGGCCGGCTGCCGATCTGCGCCTGCGGTTATGTCAAATTCTGGCACGGGGTGGTGCAGAGCTCGGAGAATTCACAGCACATCGCCGACTGGTACACATTCTCGCACCTCCTCCACGGCTTCCTGTTCTATGCCGCGACCTGGCTGCTGCTGCCCCGCGTGCCCTGGCCCGGCCGCCTGATTGCCGCGATGATGGTTGAAGGCGGTTGGGAGCTGGTTGAAAATTCCAACTGGATCATCGAGCGATACCGAACCGGCACGGTTTCGCTGGATTACTTTGGCGACAGCATCGTCAATTCGGTCTCGGACACGCTTGCCATGGTCGCAGGCTTCTTGCTGGCGCGAAACCTTCCGGTTGCAGCGACGGTTGCGCTCGCACTTTTATTTGAACGGGTGATGGCGCTTCACATTCGCGACAATCTTGCCCTCAACATCATCATGCTGATCCACCCGTTCGAGGCGATCCGGCTATGGCAGTCGGGCCCGCCGATTATCTGATGGCTTGCATCTGGTGGCTTGTGTCAGCAGCGTTTAGAACCTAGCTAGAACCCATGACCGACTTCTCCCCCCGCGAAATCGTTTCCGAACTCGACCGCTTCATCGTCGGCCAGACCGACGCCAAGCGCGCGGTCTCCATCGCGCTGCGCAACCGCTGGCGGCGGCTGCAGCTCACCGGCTCGTTGCGCGAGGAAGTGCTGCCGAAGAATATCCTGATGATCGGGCCGACCGGCGTCGGCAAGACCGAGATTGCCCGCCGGCTGGCGAAACTTGCCGGCGCGCCGTTCATCAAGGTCGAGGCCACCAAATTCACCGAGGTCGGCTATGTCGGCCGC
>WNFW01005218.1_pt1 | contig 12841 bp, 11 predicted proteins | sample 5400131 | NCBI WGS metagenome assembly WNFW01 (sample SAMN13153362, study PRJNA577476) | soil metagenome | isolation source: 20 cm soil or saprolite under grassland replicate 1 | place: USA:California | collected 2016-06-15 | reverse complement strand
CGATCCGAGATTGTGAAGAGTTCGCGGCCGGTCTTGCCAGTCGAAGCAATGATCGCTTCGTCCCCGGCGAGAGCATCGAGAATAAGTTCGATTGCAGCTGTCCGCGTGAGTCGCTCATTCTCCTTTGCTGAGAGGTTTTCTTGCAAATCGGTCTTGATCGACTCGGACTCGAGGTGACCCGGCACAGCGTGCGGGGCAACAGAGCCTTTTTGCATAACCAAAGCAAACGGCCGCTTTCGTTGCTCCATGCTCGCCTCGGCCTGCGCCATTGTTTGGGCAATATCCGCTTCGCTGCGAGGAAAAGGCAGACACGGTATTTCCAATGTCTCGAGCAAACGGTGCAAAATCCTTCCCATCTGTTCATGTTGGGGTTCGTCCTTTACTTCGGGCTGGCCGCGCCAGGTAACGATCAGCAGCGTCGGGACACGAAACGGATAGTTGAGCGAGGTGAGAGGGTTCACCATGTTACCGAGGCCGGAGTTTTGGCACATGGTCACCGTTTTCCGCCCGGCCAGAAACGCTCCGAATGTGATCCCAATTGCCTCGCCTTCGCTCGTGGCGCCGATGTAATCCAACGCGGGATCACCGCTCACGTAGTTGATCAGAGAGGTCAAAAAGGAACAAGGCACCCCGGCATATTGTGAATAACCAAGACCACGCAGTTGATCGACGAACGAGCAAGCGCTGATCATTTTTCGAGGCGTCGGGCTAGCTAGGAATTAGAACGCTTGGGCTCTCGCGAGATCGTCGATGTCGTCCACATCCAGCCATTGTCCAGTAATGTAAAGAACCTGTATGCGTTGTCCCCCGCCTACGAGATGATTGAAAAGATCGTCGAAGCGCAATCGGCCAAAGTCCGGGCGCTTGGATAAGACATCTAACGCGCCGCATACTCCCGCGGATCCACGCGCTGTCGTTTTGATCAGGCCGATCCATTCGCCATGGATTTTCTCGACCGCAAGGTCGGGTCCTATCTTCGCCAGGAACGCATCCTCTTCCTCATAACGCAACGAGTAGGGCCGCGTCGCAGTGATATAGTCGATGTATCCATTCGCCCCGCGCTTGCGTCGCCGTTCCCACATCGCATCCACGGCGATAACGATATCGTGTTCTTCCGCGAGCAGGTTGTTCAGAATATGCTGGCGAAAAAGGATGTCTCCAAAGGAAATGATCACATCGCCATCGATCCGATCGCGGGCCTTGTGCAGTGAAAGCAATTCTCCAGTGCCTTCGAAATCCTCGTTCTCTACGAATTCCACGTTGGGGGCGTGCACCTTCTCGGCCGCATAACCCCGCACTACCGTAATTGCACGAACCCCGGCCGCGCGAAACTGGGAGACGAGCTTGTGCAGCAGAGGTATGCCGGAAACGGGAACCATTGCTTTGGGGACGCCGGCCGTGACCTCTCCCAGTTCGTTGCCGCGACTCGCAGCGAGAATAATCGCGCGCGTCCAGGCCCGCCTTTTTGGCAAATAACGCTCCTCGGCAAGCAACAATTCTTCCGCATTCTGAAGCCGGAAAACTTCTTTCACCGGAGCAATTCCATCTTCGACGTTTTGAACCGTGCGCTCAGTGAAAATACGGCGGGTCGTTTCTTGCATCGCCGCGATTGCGCTACGGACATTTTGATTTGCCCAGATCACGATTCTGATGCCCACCTGCTCAAACACTTCGACCGGCGTACTGTAATAAGTGGTGGGAGCAATCACGAGCGGACACTTATTCGCCCACGCTTTCGCGAACGTGAGCACCTCATCTGGCGTCACTTTTTTGCTGTGAACCAGAAGCGCGTCCGCTCCCGCGAGATGATAGGCTTCGGCGCGGAGGAGCATTTCATCGATCCCCCAACCCGCTATAAATCCCTCGAGTCGTGCCACCAGACAAAAGTCTGGATCCCTTTGAGCATCCTTGACTGCTTTAATCTTACCAGTGAATTCATCGATTGTGGCGAGCGGCTGACGTTCGCTCGTGATGAATGAATTGGTCTTGGGGAAAAGTTTATCTTCAATGCAGACGGCTGCCACCCCGCGTTGCTCCAGTTTTTTCACAAGCCGTCGCATGTTGTTGAAATTTCCGTAGCCAGTATCACCATCAAGCAGGATTGGAATGTGAGTGGCGTCGCTCATGAATTCGAGGACTTCCAGTACTTGCGTCCAGCTCGCTTCATTGTTGTCGCGTACGCCGAGGGCAGCGGAGATCGAAAGCCCGCTGGCCCAGATTCCGTGAAACCCGGTTTCCTCGACGATACGGGCGCTCAATCCATTGTGAGCCTCCATCAAAAACTCAAGCCGTTTGGATTGCAGGATCCGTTTGAATTGCTGCGTCTTACTGATTTCGCCGTTGGTGGAGGATGTCATGATGCACAGCAGTCTAAGATGAGAACAATTGACTTTCTGGCTACTTAATACCAGTAATTAGTTTCCACGCTTGTTTTCTGTTCTTCGCAAAGGCGTGCTTTCAGTCCTTCTTCGTTCCATGCTCACAACTGCCACCGCAACAATCAACGAATTGATTTCTGATTCATTGAGAAACAGATGAAGCGAACCTGCGAAGAAAGTATTCCGAGCACGATGAATTCGTAAGCGTGGACGATTTCATGCCTCTGAAAATGATAACGAGATGGAAGTGGAAACACTCAAGCCGCACGTGCATCGCAATTATCTTCCCGGACACAAGAAAGGGCGGCAGCGCCGCCTACCAGAACTTAACGCGCTAGCGCCGTCGGTCTCCGAAATGAAAGATGCGGTCGGCAAAGGCAAAGTGCGGTGAGCAAAGTCACCGCCATCCTCGACTGTGTCGCTGAAACGAATGACGTACAGATCGCGGGATTGAGCCTGCTCGATCGCTTAATCGTAACCGTCCATCGCGCGGGTTGCGCTCCCATCTGCCTCATTACAGAAACGGGTCCGGCGACTCCCCGTGCCCGCGCCCTCGGAATCAATATAACCCTTGCTTCAGCAATACCAGAACTCGATGAACCCGCCCTCCTCATTAACGGAGGTGTGTTGGTCGAGACCGCGGATCTTCAGCAAGTAATAAAAAGTGGAGGGCAGCTGTTTTCGACTGATTATGTTCGTCTGCCGGTTGCGATGACGGCGGGTGGCGCCGGACCGGTGAGCGCAGGAAAAGTCGCCACGCCAGTTACTGACTCCGCTTCGGTACGCGAGGCCGAGCGCCGCCTTTGGGCATCGCTCGGTAGCAGTGCGGATGGAATCGTCGATCGATTTCTTAATCGTCCACTCGGCCGGTACCTGTCGAAAATCCTTATCCGTGCTCCATTTTCGCCCAACCAAGTTTCGATCGTATCAACGCTTGTTGGCATTTTGTCGGGGTGGTCTTTCGCCAGTGGATATTTCATCTCGGGTGCGCTTCTACTGCAGCTTTCCGCCATCATCGATTGCGTGGATGGTGATCTTGCGCGGGTACTTTATAAAGAATCGCGCTTGGGTAAATGGCTCGACCTTGTGGGTGACCAGTTGGTGCACGTCGCTGTTTTCGCTGGGATCGGCTTCGGCTTGGCCCGGAGCGATCCGGCATCGCCCGCGCTCGCGCTCGGAATCAGCGCGGTGCTCGGGACAATCGCCTCCTTCGCCGTGATCGTGCGCGTCATGCAACGCAAGAGCCGTGGCAAAGCCTCAAGTCTCGAAAAATTGATTGATGCTACGACCAACCGCGACTTCTCGTTGCTGGTGTTGTTGTTCGCCATAGCCGGCCAGCTCGATCTATTCCTCTGGATGGCCGGAATAGGTGTTCATCTCTTCTGGATCATTGCGCTTTGCTCGCAGTGGCAAGACGCCGGACGTGCGCCATCGATCTCGGAGAAATCCGCGTGAAATTGACGTTAAGACTGATTATCGCCGGGGCAGGCCTGGTGCTGTTTGCGTGGTTCGTACACCGAACCGGCGTGAATACGATCTCGCGCGCCTTCACCACGCTCGGCTGGTCGGCTCCTCTTATTCTTCTGCCTTACGCTCTTGTTTATCTTCTCGATACTGTTGGGTGGCGTTTGTGTTTTGGCCGCACGCTTTCGAAGGCGATCAGCTTCGGAACGCTATTCCGCATTCGGTGGGCTGGGGAATCGCTCAATAACGTTGTCCCTTCCGCTTATCTCGGGGGCGAAGCCGTGAAAGTCTATTTCCTCCATAAACGCGGCCTCCCGGTTGTCGAGGGGGCATCAAGCGTGGTTATCGGAAAGACAGCGCAAGTTCTGGCTGAAGTGATTTATATCGCGCTTGGAGCCGTGGCCGGCTCTTCCATTCTGCCGGCCAATTCGCCCGCCCGCGCCGGTATGTTCGCAATTAGCGGCGCGGCAACCGCCTTCATCGCGATGCTCTTCTGGCTCCAGCATCGAGGAATGTTCAGCACACTCCTGGCGTTGACCGGGCGATTGCGGTTGCGCATTCGCGCGCTTACGTCGCGAGCTGAAAGTTTGCGCCAACTCGATCGGCGAATTTTCGATTTCTATCGCAACGATCGGCGGCGCTTTCTTTCCAGTGTGACATTTTATCTGCTCGGGTGGATCGCCGATTCATTGGAAATTTTGCTCGTCTCGCGCTTGCTTGGGATGCCGTTGGATTGGAGTCAAGCAGTGGCCTTCGAGGCATTCATCGGCGTAGCAAAGGCACTCGGGGTTTTTGCCCCCGCCGCGCTCGGAGTGCAGGAAAGTGGTATTATTTTCCTCTCTTACCTTTTCGGTTTCCCGCCCGCGCTTGCAGTTCCCTACGCCATCATCCGCCGTGCGCGCGATCTGACGTTCGCACTGATCGGTGGCGCGCTTCTCTATGCCGAGGAACCGGCGCTCCGCGGTTTCGCGCAGCGCGTCGCGCGAGAAGTTGAGGCGCCGGCATGAAAGCCATTATCTACGCGGCGGGACGCGGAACTCGATTGCAATCGGACTCGCCGAAAATCCTTCTCGAATTCGGAGACACCACCCTGCTGGAGTGGCATGCGTTGCGACTGCGCGAGGCCGGCGTGCGTGAAATCGTGCTGGTGACCGGCCACCTTCGCGAGCAGGTTGCAGAAGTGCTTCCCGACATTTGCGCCCGGCATGACGTTGCGTTACGCGAGATTGTGAATCCGCGCTTTCACGAGGGTAGTTTGCTTAGCCTGAAAGTCTCGCTTCCAGAAATCGAAGAGAGTTCCGAGCCTCTTCTGTTGATGGACGCCGATGTGTTTTATCCGACCGGGATGCTCGACCGTCTGACCGAATCAGTGCACGGCACCGCGTTACTGCTGGATCGTGAATTTTCCACCAATGACGACGATCCCATGCTCGTGCCGGTAAAAAATGGGCGACCGATCGACTTTCGCAAGCACTGGAGAGGTGAGGCCGATTTCGTGGGCGAATCAATCGGCTTCTTCAAGATCGCTCCGACTGATTTTCCGCTCCTGATAAAGGAGACAGAGGCGCGAAGCCGTGGCTCCAGTTGCGCGGATTCCTACGATGATGTCTTAAGGACGCTAGTGCTTGCCGGACGATTCGGATACGAAGACGTGACCGGACTGCGGTGGATCGAGATCGATTTTCCGGCGGACGTCATCCGTGCTCGAAATCAACTGGTTCCAGTGATTGTTCGCTCCGCATGATCCCGCACGACCTTCATCATTTTTTCGCCGGACAACATGTCTTCGTCACAGGCGCATCCGGCTTTATCGGCAGCCATGTGGCGTCGTTGTTGGTTCAGGCGGGCGCTCATGTTCGAGCGTTGACGAGATCGATAAAAGGGCGCCGCCATAATACGATCGATTGGGTGGAGGGAGATCTTCTCCGTCGGGATTCGATTGAAGCGGCCATGAAAGATTGCCGATACGTCTTTCACGTTGCTGGCGACTATCGGTTCTGGGCGCGCGATCCGCGTGAGATTTTTGCTAACAACGTGCAGGGAACGATCAATCTTTTGGAAGCAGCGAAGCGCAGCGGGGTTGAGAAAATCGTGTGCACGAGCACGACCGGAATTCTCGAACCGGGAACGCCGGAGAGGCTGGCAACTGAAGAGCGTCTCGCTTCGCCCTCTCAATTCAAAGGACCCTATAAACGCTCCAAGTTTCGGAGTTACCTCGAAGTGAAACAAAGGGCGGACGCAGGCTGGCCCATCGCGACCACGCTGCCCACCGCGCCGATCGGCCCACACGACGTGAGACCGACGCCAACTGGAATGATCGTAGTCGCATTTTTAAACGGACGAATCCCGTTGCTTGCCCGCACCGGACTCAACTTTGTCGATGTACGGAACTGCGCACTCGGCCATCTTCTGTCAATGGCGCGGGGCAAGTCGGGTGAGCCTTACTTGTTAGGCGGGATCAACATGTGGCTGCGCGATTTTCTAAAACGTGTCGAACCCTACGCGCGTTACCGCACGCCACGTTTTTATGCACCACATGGGCTCAGCTTTCTCACCGCTTGCGCCAGCGAAACCGCCGCCCGGTTTTGGCCGAACTGGACTCCGTTTGTGACGCGCGAATCCGTGCGAATGTCGCGTGGTCCACATTTCTCCAGCAATGCAAAAGCAGAAAACGAACTCGGTTATGTTCCTACCTCCTCGATAGATCCTGCCATTCATGATGCGGTCCAGGATTTCGTCGCGCGAGGTCTCGCGCCAGTGGCTGGCGGCCGATTAAAATGCCACGACTTGGCGTTGCGAAATCCGGACGACCGCGAGAAGAACCATGAGCATGTCGCACGACTTGCTCGGCTACGCTCCCGATCAACACATGCTGCAAACCGGTAACCCCATGCGTTGAGGTGATGATCAGATCGATATCGCGGTCTTTTGCAAAAGCCCAAACATCCAGGACCGGCGAGCTACTCGGAAGCACCGAATTTTACTCGCCCGAATTTCGTCTCCCGCACAAGCTTTTGCATTTGGTGCTCGGCATTTTTGCGAGCAGCTTTCTCTAACGCAGGAACAAACGACTCGCCACATTAACCGATAAGGAAGGCAAGATCGACACGAATTTGGCGTGGCAACGCCCGAAGACGCTGCAGTCCATCCGACGAGATCTAACATTGAATGGGTTAAGGAATGACCGTGAATGGCCGCACCATGTCGTTATCTTCGTGCTCGACCATGTGACAGTGATAGACGTAGGTCTGCGGCGCGGTAACGCCGGTCGGCAGATCATATTGAGCGCGGATAGTCGTGAACTGTCCGGGATTGGCTTTGACTGTGTCCTTGAAGCCGCGCTCGGTCGGATCAGGTGGCTGCATCGGCCCGGTCGCAAACGGAGTTGGATCGATCCCGCCGGGGACACCGTTGGGGCCACCATAAGCCTCCTCATAGGCCTCCGCGTCGAACGGAGTCCGCCCGACTACTTGAAACGTGACAAGGTGGCTGTGCATCGGGTGCGTGTCGCCGGTCACGTTGATGTAAACCCAGTCTTCGATTGTCCCGACCGTCGGCGTCTCTGTTATAGGTGCCTCGAAGTGCATGGCGTTCAGATTAAGGAACCACGTGACCTCTTCCGGGTCGATCTCGTTAAGCGTGATGTAACGTGTGTTGACTGGACTACCCAGGTTGGCTGCTCGCCCAGGCAAACTCGCCGGAATGACGCTTGGCCCCGGCTGCGTAACCGTTCTTCCGACACGGAACTGCATCACCTGCGGTAACTCCGGTGCAGGGTTCGAGACCGGCCTTGGCGCTCTGTGATTCATCATCACCAATCTGGCGCCGGCAAATCTTGAGAAGTCCACGATCACATCGGCACGCTCGGCTGGACCCAGCACCAGGCGTCTGGTTCGGACTGGAATGTCCCACAACCCGCCCTCGGCTCCGATCTGCCAGAAGTCTGAACCGCTAATGTCGAGATTCAGGAAGCGGGCGTTGCAACCGTTCAAGATCCGGAAACGGTACATGCGCGGTTCAACGTTGAGATATGGCCACACCTTGCCATTGACCAGCATGACGTCGCCGAAATACTCGCCGATCCAGACCACACCTTCGATGTCGCTCGTTGGGTAAAAAAACTTGCCGTCTGTGCTGAATTGGCGGTCCTGGATCACGAGTGGAATTTCGTACGCACCGCCCGGAATGCCGATTGGGTTGGGTTCGAACCCAGTGTCGTACTGGTCGCGGAGGAGGTAGGCCGCGGCGAGGCCCGCAAAAACGTTGAGCCGCGTCGCACCCAGCGCATGATCGTGGAACCACAAAAGCGTTGCTGGCTGTTCGTTTGGATAGTCGACGCTTTGTGTGTCGCCAGGACCGAACCCGTCCGGTGTAATTGTAGGATTGCCGTCGCTGTCGGCGTTAACGAAGCCGCCGTGCAGATGCGTCATCATGCGCACGTGATTCCCAAGCGGCGTAAGCCGCGTATCCACTGGAATCCAGTCAGGATAAAATTCCGGAAGGTTACTGATGTAGCTGACATCAAGCGCCGTGCCGCTTTGCGCGACCACGGCCATACCAAACGAACCTGCTTGCCCGCCAAGTCCCGAACCATCGTCGTAAGCCCAGAACGGCGTCGGCGGCAGGTTGGGATGCAGTTGTCGTGCAATTTGCCGCTGCGTGAAGGCGTACTGATTGATTCCGCTTGGTGTCGCGACCACGATTCCAGCACCGGGCACTGGTAGCGGCTGGATATACTTGGTCAGCACACTGCGCGCTGGTCTCGCCGCAAACGCCGTCGCACGTTCCAAGGCAGGGCCAAAGCAGCGCCGGCGCCTGCACCGCATTTCAGAAAAGATCGCCTCGTTATCGTCATGACTATTTGCCTCCTATTGTGCAAATGCCCTGCCGAACACCCAGGCCACTCGTCCAACCCCTGCAACACAATGAGAAGCGAATGCTTGTTCTCCGCATACATCCGGTATTGAAGTTCATCCATCTTCTTCAGGTTCTCCTGAATCTCCGGCAAAGCCGATTTGTGTGATTCATGTTTGCCATGATAGTCGGGGTCGAAGTGTTTTAGCCGGATCTTGGATCCCGGGTTGACGACAAATTTTTTTCGGTAGTTGGACATGTTAGGTCTCGATTCTTAGGTTAGCGAACCGCCTCCGGCCCACGTGTCATAGGAACTCGAAGGGGCTGGAAAAGCGATGTTTTCCACGAACGGACCGAGTCCAGCATTCCATAGATCGCCAGCTTTACTATGTCTTGGACTATCATCCATACCAGGTTGTAGGCCCAAACAAAACCGATGATTGTCCAGGGAAGCGGTGGCACTAGCCAACCTTGACTGCACATGAGTACCGCGGCGATTTGGGTAACGACAATAGCAAAGAAAAGCTTGGTGTTCGGATACGGTGGCTTCCAAAAGGCTCTTCGAGTGCGGGTCACGAATAACAAGAGATGACCACCTGCTACGAGTTGCAGGAACATCATAGTTTGCAGCTGTGGATGATCTAAGTGATGAAGAGTGTCGCCCAGGTACAGCAGACCAAAGCTTTGAATAACTCCAAGCAAACCCAGAACCGAAGAGATGACTAACACACGATCTAACTCCCATTTGACAGGTTGGGTGGTACACTTGCGTTATCGAAGGCGATGGTCATAATAGGGACATCGTCCAGAAGAGCGAGCGCGCGATAAGCATAATCGCGGTCAGAGGAAAGAAGTGATAGTAGATCGATGCCAGCACTACAAATACCATGATGGCGATTGTCATCGCGATTCGATATAACACGTAACTCATCATTCGCTCGAAGATGCGCCTGGCTTCGGCGATCCCTTCGATGATGACTGAAAGACCGGGTGCAGTTAGAATTAATGCTGCTGCAGCTCGAGCTGCTTCGGTTGCTCCGGAAACGGCAATGCCTACATCCGCTTGCTTGAGGGCAGGAGCGTCATTCACGCCGTCACCGGTCATTCCTACGATGTGGCCGTTTTCCTGCTGTATTTTTACAATGGCGTATTTGTGTTCCGGGAAAACCTGAGCGAATCCATCGGCCTCGTCGATTTTCTCAGCTGCATCCAATGGGATCTGTCCTTTTGTAATGTCGCCGGGGAAGAGCTCCGTTGCCGGCTGGATATTTGTGCCCATATCCAGTTCCGAAGCGATCTGCCGTGCAATGGCGACGTTATCACCGGTAACCATCTTTACCTTCACTCCGTAGGCGCGAGCCCTTGCTATGGTGCTCTTGGAATCCGGTCGAGGCGGATCCAGCAGCGGAAGAATTCCCTTGAACGCCCAGGGACTATCGCCTTCCGCGACAGCAACACCAATAGTGCGATAGCCATGACTTGCTAAACTATCTACCGTCAGGCTGGCTTTCTGGAGGTCACTGTCGGAGAGATTTGCGAGTGCGAGGATCACTTGCGGCGCACCTTTGGTAACTCGAAAAATCTTACCCGAGGAGTCCTTGATCGTTGCTTCCGTTCGCTTGTTCACCGGATCGAACGGGACATACTTTTCCTGGTGATAGTCCTTAAGTGTGTTGGAATCTTTCAAACCGGCCAATATTGCAAGATCGATGGGATCGTTGTCTGCCGCGCGCGAAGCTAACGATGCCATGAGAATCAAAGTTGCCGCGTCAGTTCCGGCCCAAGACTCTGGATCACCAAGCGTCAGCTTGTTCTGAGTCAACGTGCCGGTCTTATCGGAGCAAAGCACATCAACACCCGCCAATTCCTCGATTGACTCGAGTCGAGAAACGATTGCTTTGCTTCTGGCTAGCATCCGGGCGCCCAGAGCCATCGTTACCGAGAGTACGGCAGGCATGGCCACTGGCACTGATGCCACCAAAAGGATAAGAACGATTTCGGCGAGCCTTAACAAAACCACGCGATCGTAGTGGCCGCGCAAATCGAAAAGGCGGCTGGCTACCAGGATCACTACCAAAACCAGCGCCAGGATAATCAGGAAGTTGCCGATCTTCATCACGGCCCGTTGGAAGTGCGAAACGTTTCCGGCGCCTGCCACCAGTTTTGCAGTGCGGCCAAAAAAGGTGTTCGCTCCGGTTGCAGTAATCACTGCAACCATTTCTCCCTCTTTGACGACAGACCCCGAGTATGCGTCATCGCCCGATTTCTTTGTGACCGGCAGCGATTCTCCCGTGAGCGCGGATTGGTCGATGCTGATGTAATCGCCTCGGATGAGCTTACAATCCCCCGGAACTACGTCGCCGAGGTACAAGCGAACAATATCTCCGGGGACGAGCGTTTGAGCATCGACTTGCTCCCATTTTCAACTCCGAAGCACGCGCGCCTTTAAGGCCAGAGAATTCTTCAGAGCGTCGAGCGCATTGGAAGCTTCGTGTTCCTCCCAAAACCCTAACAAGGCGTTGAATAACAGAAGCGAGGTAATAATCGTAAGGTCACCCCAGTCTCCAACAATCAAGGCCATGAGGGCCGCAGCCTCGATCATCCACGTATGGGTCCCCAAAAATAAGCGAGCAAACCGGAAAGCGCACTCTTCTTGTCTTCCGGCAGCGCATTCGGTCCGTACTTGCTCAGGCGCTCTTGTAGTTCGACAGAATTCAGACCGGTCTTCGGGTCGGTCCCAAGCTTCCCCAGAATGCCGACGACGCTGGGACTGGCGGATTCGGCAAGGTCAGAGGCTGACATGAACAACTCCTCGGCTCATTTGGCGGAAGACCTGATAACCTGGCCGGTCTTCGAAGACTAGAAAAAAGCTAACAGCAGCGATGGCGAAACGCGCCATTCGTGGCGACAAAGGCGATTACATCGCCTTATAGTCAACCGTAATGGTTCGGTAAAGCAGCGGGCCGTGTTGCGCAGAAAAATAAAAAAGCTCGAGCATCGTCGCACCGACCATCCATTGATAGCCAACCAGCGTCTGGACGACGTCGGTATCAGTATCGCGCGAACGTGACACCAGTTTTCCCGTCCCGTACTTCTCATCGAAGTATTTGCGAATTTCTCCCATTCGCTGGTTATATCGCTCGATTGACCAATCCGGGTATTCATATTGCAGCTCCACGGCAACAAGCGCTCTCTGCTTAAAAGTAAACAGTGTGCGCTTTAACCCGGGATGAAGCAGTCCTTCCACTGTCCAGACGTTCCGGTTCTCCTTTTTTTCTCGCGAGGTGATCTTCGCTTTCGCACCGTGCAGCACCGCTTCCACATGCGCCATCGAGTCGTTCCAACGAAAGCCGAACGGCGGCAACAACTCATCGACCGAATACGCCTGCGCAGTAGAAAGAAAAAGGCCAATAACGCCGGTCGACAGAATTCGGCGTATCGCTCTACTGTTCCAATTAGAGGTGCAATTTGCCTCGCAGTTCCCTATCTTCGTGTGCGTCGCCCGCATTTTCGATCTTTCAAAGGTCCCGTGACACTTTGGAGGCGAGAAAATTGCGTGCTCGAGTCGATTCGGTCAAATCGGAATGCCATCAGGGCGACGCGGATCGATTGATCGCTTCCCCATGGCCATTGCTCTAATGTTACGGACGAGCGCGCGCCAAAAATCAGCAGCGGGGTGTTCTTTTTGTTTTCTCTCCCGACACGCGCGCTTCTTTTTCTAGTCAAGAAAATTTTTGGCCGCGATGAAAATAAAATTTCAAATAAAGTTCATTTTTTTCTTGTCGATTTTGAAAGCGATTTCTAGTCTCAAGCCCGCTGGCGAGGCAGAACAAGACCGCATGTGAATAAGTTGTGAACATTTCTGAGAAACTCTTAGCAGCGAGAATGAACGACGCGCAGAAGGCACCGGAACAACGACAGAATATGCAACGCCACCTTAGGGCATCGAATCAATCGCTAACGCTCAGCGCAGTCCATTTTCCCTCGTATTTACGAACTTTTGACCGTTTTCTTCAGGATTCCTCCCGGAAGTTACGCTGGCGATTAGCTCGACTTTGCCTGGGTTTTACCCAGCGATTTTCCGCGCGATCAGCGAGTGTGGCGATTGTGTAACACTGTTAACAAGTCTGCTATGGACAAGAAAT
>WNFW01004576.1_pt1 | contig 12844 bp, 21 predicted proteins | sample 5400131 | NCBI WGS metagenome assembly WNFW01 (sample SAMN13153362, study PRJNA577476) | soil metagenome | isolation source: 20 cm soil or saprolite under grassland replicate 1 | place: USA:California | collected 2016-06-15 | reverse complement strand
CCACTTGGTTCGTGGGCCATGGTTCAAGGCTCGAACCAAGGCAGCCTGCTGCTAGCCCGCGTACGTAAGGGACTCGGGTCCGTCGTCGGCCACGTTGCCTATCCCTACCGAGTCGGCGTGGCCACGCGCGTTCGCGCCACCGCCGCCAATGGGATGCCGACGACAGAAGAGAACGCGATCTTGCAAGAGGTGGAGGGGCGCCTCGCTCACGCGCTGGAGCTTGATCGCGAAGCGGTGTTCGTGGTTGCCCTCACTACCAATGGAGTCAAGGAATGGGTCCTCTATACTTCTGATCCTGAGGCGACGAAACGCCGGATGCAAGCCTTCGCCTCGAGTGTCACCTCGCACAGACTGCAGATGGTCGTGGCTGAGGACAAACAGTGGGGCGTCTACCGGCAATTCGCAGGCGGCGGATGACCTCTGCGGCCGCCGTCAGCTTCAGGCGCGTGTTAGGCGGCCCCGCCTCTGTCGATGTGACCAATTCCCGATTCCGGTGGGTATCGGTGTTGATGAGCTTCTCAGGTAGATCTGTGCGTTTCGTGGGCAGCCTCGCGCTCGTTCTTGCGTTGGCGGCATGTGAGAAGGGCGTCGCGCCCATAGCCTATTGCGCCGCCCCACGGTCCATCGCAATAGAAGTGAGCGCGCTCGATTCCATCTCTCAGCTGTCCGTCGCAGATAGTGCTCGAGGAGTCGTGCAGAGCGGCAGCTACTTAGATTCACTGCGCCTCGTCTTTGGCGTGCTGCTGGGTGGTACCAAGCTGGGCACCTATGACGTAACGGTTGACCGTCCGGGATACCGCGAGTGGATTCGTGCCGACGTGCAGGTCACACGGCAGGGGCCGTGTGGCAACGTCATTCCAGTACAGCTCACCGCGCTTTTGCAGCCCGCTCCTTAAACGGTCGCTTGGGGCGCGCACAGAATCGGCTTGTCAATGGTCCCGAGGACAACGTGTGGCATTACTATCAGGTACTCGTTTCCGCGCACGGGAATCCCGCACCCCCAACTGAGCCTGCCCCTCATGAGCCTCCGCCCAAGAAGAGCCTGTGGCAGAGGATGCGTGGCGCCTAACACGCGCTTGAAGCTGGCGGCGCGCGTACATTGGGGAATGAATCTTTCACCAGCGTGCGGCAGCTTAAGCACGATCCGTTAGGCCGCCCGGATGATTCCCATCTCACTGCGAGGCTGGCCGCTTGTATCTACAATCGTCACGGTCGCTGCCTGCCACATGGATCAGGTCCACCACCACTATGCCACGTACCGCGAGGCCCTGGAAGCTGGCGAACGTAGGCGTGGGTGGCTCCCAGACTGGGTGCCGGCCTCGGCGGTGGATATTCACATGCAAGGCGACATCGATACAAACGAACGTTGGTTGCGGTTTGACATCGTGGGATCGGTAGCCGATTCACTCCGCCAGGAGCTCGTCCCTATCTCCGCGGACTCGATGCGCGGGCGGGCTCCGTCGCGCTCAAGCGCATGGTGGTTTGAGGGTCTGATTCAGCGGCAGCCTGCAAACGATGCCGCGCTGCACGCGGAGTTGTATCGGGGGAACAGCCGTCGTGTCGCCCGATCGGTCATGATCGCGTTCGATCGAGCCAGTCAGCATGTCTACGTGTGGTCGGGTGCTGACGGAATGATTCCTTGAGGGCGGCCTAACACGCGCCTGAAACCTCGTATCATCGCTCCTCGTTGAGGGCACTGCATGTGAAGATGAACTAGGAATCCTGCAGCGCAGCGTCTCGCCCGGAGGTAGCCCATGCAGAGTCCCGCACTCGCCAAGTGGATCTTCGCCGGCAACATCGTCATGTTCCTCGCTCTTGCCACGATCCTGCTTGGCGGTTTCAAGCGGCAGCAGCCTGCGGTCTTATCCGCCGAACGGATCAACATTGTGGAGTCAGACGGACACCTCGCGTTGGTGTTATCGAATGCGGCCCGGCTCCCGGGAATCACCGTGTCGGGAAAGGAGTATGTCCGGCCCCGCGGACGCCTCGGGAGCGCTGGGATGATCTTTTACAATGAAGCGGGTGACGAGGTCGGTGGCCTCATCATTAAGGGAGGTCCCGGAGCGCCGAGCGATACGAGCCGCGCGTTCGGTCACTTGTCTTTTGATCAGTGGAAGCAGAATCAAGTCGTGGCGCTGCAGTACTTGGACAACGGAACGAACCGGTCCGCGGGTCTGCGCGTATGGGATCGGCCAACAGGCAAGCCCGCCGAGCTGCTCGCGATCCTCGGGCAGCGAATCGGTATGACTCCGGCGGGTCCTGTGCAGGACTCGCTCCGGCGGGAGTACATCCGCATGGACGCCGATGCGGCAGGACAGCTTCGCACCTTCCTCGGAAGCGCGAACGGGGTTGCAGCTCTCGAGCTGCGTGACGTCAATGGTAAGGTGAGAATCAGGTTGTCGGTGGATACGACTGGTATCGCGCGGTTGGCCTTTCTCGATACGTTGGGCCGGGTTGCAGCTGCTTACCCAAGCCAGTGAGGCGCGGGGCGGCCTAACAAGCGCCTGAAGCTGGCGGCGCCGTCTTGCTGTGGTAGTCTTCTATTTGTGAAAACGTCTAGTCAGCGCCGCAGCTTAGGCGCATCCCGTTAGGCGGCGCGACAAGGCTCTGCAATCGATACCGGAGAAATCACCATGGGAATCGTCACGTGGATCGTTCTCGGACTGGTTGCGGGGTTATTGGCCAAGATCGTCATGCCCGGCAGAGACCCTGGCGGGATCATCGTCACAATCTTGCTAGGCATCGCCGGCGCGCTGGTTGGCGGGTTCGTCGGAACCCGACTTGGGTTCGGCAACATTTCAGGTCTCGACCTGCGAAGCATAGCGATCGCCGGGGGCGGCGCAGTTCTACTCCTGTTCCTCAACCGGTTCTTGAAACGGCGAGGGGCAGTCTGATTTGCAACAAGGCTCCAACATGGAGGTCGGTGTGTTAGCAGCCTTGGTAGCCGCGTTGTCAGTGACTGTTGCGGGTTCAGTTCAGGGAGACCAGTTCCTCGTCGACCTTGAGCACGCCACGATCGGGGCAGTCAGTCCAAAGGACTCCGTTCGCCAACTCCGCGCGAAGTTCGGTGCAGGCAACGTGATCAGGACCGTCGGTAGACTCGAGGGTTCACCAAACGTCACCTTCGTCGTCAGCGAGGGCGCTTCGTTCCTGAACTTCAGGCCGTCGGGCGGGACTCAATTCCAAGTTAGAGTCAGCGATCAGTGCTTCGCACACGTGGCGCACTTGAAGGCCGACAAGGTCTGCACTGTCAGGGAGATTTTGCTTTGAGCGCTGCGAGGCCTTGCCTGCGGCCTAACACGCGCTCGAAGCTGTCGGCGCGTGTCCTCAAAAAGTCTGGATACCATTCCATCCGAGGAGCTCACAATGGGTCTCTTTTGGGATCTCCTGCAACAGAGCCAGATCAACGAGCACTCGGAGCGCACCCAAACTCTCGAGGGTCGAGTCGCGCTCCTCGAGGCCCAGGTCCGAGGGCTGACCAAACTGCTTCGAACCGTCATCGAGCGGCTTGAGCAGCATCTGCACGTCGATCTTGACGAGGACGGGAAGGTTCGATGACCAGTGCGCGACGGAGGGAAACGACATGAAGACCACTACTCTTCCTGTTACGGACCGCGCACGGCGCGTGGTCCAAACAGCCGACGCGGAGCGGCGTCGTCTTGGACATCCGGTTCTCACACCTCAGCACGTGCTGTGGGCTCTACTCGCGGAACAAGGTTCAGTTGCGACGCAGGTCCTCTCAGCGTTGCATTTCAACGCCTCTACCCTTGAGAAGCGATTGGGACCCGACTGGCACGCGACGGGACCGGCAAAGGGGGACGAGGACCCGATGCAGGCCGCGGCCGAATCCGCGAGCGAGCTCCAAGATGCAGCCGTCGACACAGCGCACCTTTTGCTTGGCTTGCTGCGCGGCCAGAGTCGGGTTGGTAAGCTCCTGCGCGCAGAGGGTGTGAGCTATGCTGCGGTGTCCGAGGCGACGCGCCGCTTTTGGAGTCAAGCGGCGATCTGATGTGGCGCTGTCCGTTAGGCCGCAGACGAAACGCGACCCCCCAACTACCGCACATCGGAGATTCAGATGAAGCGAGTCACTGGCATCGGCGGCATCTTTTTCAAGGCAAAGGATGCACCGGCGCTGCAGGCTTGGTACAAGCGTCATCTCGGCATCGATGTCCAGGAGTGGGGCGGTACAGCGTTCACGTGGGCCGACTCGGATGGCAAGCCCACAGGCGGAACGACCGTCTGGTCCGTTGGTCCCGAGGAAGGCAACCAGTTTGCTCCAAGCAAAGCCTCGTTCATGGTCAACTACCGCGTTGAAGACCTTCACGCTGTGGTCACGGCGCTCAAAGCGGAAGGCTGCAACGTCCTCGATAAGATCGATGACTCTGAGTACGGCACGTTTGCCTGGGTCATCGATCCTGAGGGAAACAAGGTCGAATTGTGGCAACCACCTGCCGGTCAATGAAACGCGCCCACGCTCCCTGCGGCACACCGAGATGAAGACGCGCTTTGGGTCTCCTGGCGTTGTCTGGTGCTTTGGAGGACGGCGCGTAGGATATTGAATGACTACGGGGGTTTAACGTCACTGGGGCCGATCAGGGAGGCTATCACATCCGCGGTTTCGCCGAATGGCCGCTGAACTCGGGTGGGTTGACCTTCCGGACGGAGCTGTTCTACAACGCCCTACATTCGGAGTCCAGTTCTAACGAGCCGGCTAACCAGCGCTTGAAGCTGGCGGCGTAGCTTAAGCGCGCTCCGTTAGGCAGCGCAGCCGAGTATAGGCTGTAGAGAGGTGTCAGATGGAACCACCTGTGTTTCTTGCCGCGCTCCTGATATTCGTGGGGATTCCCGCTCTTACGGTCCTGAAAATCGCTCGTCTGCGTGCCAATCGCCCTCAATTGCAATCGCCCGAGGTCACTGAACGGCTCGAGGCAGTTGAGCAACGCGTCGAGGATCTCCAAAAGGAGCTAGCGGAAACACAGGAGCGTCTCGATTTTGCCGAACGTTTACTCACCAGGGCGCGGGAAGAGCGGCAGCTTGGCAGCTAAGACCGACCCCCACCGGGTGCGCTGCCTAACAAGCGGCGGAGCTGACGCCGCCCCCTCGTGGTAGAATTCGGTTTGTGAACCTTCTAGCTCGGCGCCGCAGCTTAAGCGCGATCCGTTAGGCGGTTGTTCCACTGATCCCCCTTATCCCCGCGCTGCTCACCGTAGCTGCAGCGCTTCCGGTCGACACCTGCGGCTCTGCCACGCTGCTCCTCGCGTACGCCCATAATGACTACCGCAATCGTCGCCCGTTGCTCGACGCTCTCGCGCTCGGGTACCGCGGCGTAGAGGCCGACGTGTTTCGGGTCGGTCAAGACCTCCTGGTCGGGCATGAGCGTGACGAGACGCGGTCTGGGAAGACGCTTGCTCGACTGTACCTCGCACCCTTGCTCGACCGCGTCCGCTCCTGTGGATACATCCTGGCCGATTCGACGCCCTTCTTTCTCAATATCGAACTGAAAGAACGTGACCCAACGACGTTTGGCTTGCTGGTGACACTGCTGCGCACGTATGACGAGCTTTTCGCCACGGCGCGCCCGCTGGTCCAGGTGACGCTGGTGGGTTGGTGGCCGGATACGCTTGCCGACCCCTCCTTGTGGCCTGCATACCTCCTGGTTCAGATACCCATTGATGGCCGCACCTCGAGTACGCAGCCTCCATGGCCTGTGGGTCTCGTGAGCATCGATTATGGAAAAGTCCTACGATGGTCGGGTCGGGGTCCCGTTTCGAGCGCGGCGAGGGACGCCATGGCGACGGCGCGCCGAGTGGCCGCGTCACACGGTGTACCCATCCGGGTTCACCATGCCCCAGCCCGGCGTCGGATCTATGAGTGGCTCGTTGCGGAGGGAGTCACCCTGATCGGGTCCGGCGACCTGATGCGTGACCGCGAGTTGCTCCTGGAACGCTCTGACCGGCCGCAAAACACGCGCCTGAAGCTGGCGGCGCCCGGTCTCTGAGGAAGTCTTCGGCACACTTTTCTCATGACTCGCCTCAGCGTCAACCTGAACAAGGTCGCGTTACTTCGGAACTCCCGCAATCTTGGGATACCGAGCCTCCTTCCAGCGGCCGAGCGTTGCATCGAGGCTGGCGCACACGGGATCACTGTGCATCCCCGCCCAGATCAACGCCACGTGAAACCATCCGACGTTCTCGAACTAGCAGAATTATTGCGAGACCATGCTGACGTCGAGTTCAACATCGAAGGGAACCCCTTTCCCGAGTTCCTGGAGATGGTGCGAAGGGCAAGGCCGATTCAATGCACGCTCGTCCCTGATGGCCCCAATGCGGTGACATCGGACCATGGATGGGATCTTGACGAACAAGCCACATGGCTCAAGCCAATAATCTCCGCATTGCACGACAGCGGTGCTCGCGTGAGCATTTTCATGGATGTCGAGAGCGATCAATGGGCGCGAGCCCGGGAACTCGGGGCGGATCGAGTAGAACTCTATACACAACCCTATGCAGCCGCTTATGCGCGGAATGACTTCGAGAGAATCCTTGGCGAGTTTGCAGCAGCCGCCACCGCCGCGCAGGCGGTTAGCCTTGGCGTAAACGCCGGCCACGATTTGAACCTTCAGAATCTTGGCGCATTCTGCCGCATTCCTGGCATCCTGGAGGTATCTATTGGTCACGCGTTGGTGTCCGACGCGCTCGAGGTCGGGTTATACAACGCAGTACGCGCGTACTTGCAGGTTTTGGCTTCGTCAGCGCGCCACGGCCTAACAAGCGCTTGAAGCTGAGGGCGCCCATCGTCTGTCGTAGAATTGCGTTTGTGATAATTTCAGCTCGGCGCCGCAGCTTAGGCGCACTCCGTTAGGCGGCCCCTTCTGGTTCGGTGCTCCGAGCGATGGTCGATTATCGCGAGCTGGATCCGAAGCATCTTGTTCGAGACAGCTACGACCGCATCTCCCATGCGTATCGCGGCGACACACTCCCCCGCGATCGCGGCTACTTCAGATGGCTCGACGTTCTCATGCCTCATCTGCAACAAGGTGACGCCGTGCTTGACCTGGGCTGCGGATGTGGTGTTCCCATGGCGCAAGAACTTGCACAACTCTGCGCCGTCACGGGTATCGATATCTCGCCCGTTCAGATTGAACGTGCCCGCCAGCTCGTGCCGAACGGCGCGTTCGAGTGCCGAGACATGGCTACCGCTGAATTCGAGGAAGGACGCTTCACCGCCATCGTCTCGCTCTTTTCGATGTTCCACCTCCCCGTGCGGGAGCATCGTCCGCTCCTGGCGCGCATGTTCTCATGGCTCCGGCCCGGCGGCTACTTGTTAATTAGTCTCGGTCATTCGGCATGGACCGGATATGAAGAGGATTGGTATGGGGCTCCGATGTACTGGAGCCACGCCGACGAGCAGACTTCCCTCAATTGGCTTGAGGAGGCCGGCTTCGAGGTGCTGTGGCAGGAGTTCCTCCCTGAGGGAAAGGGCGGTCACCGGATCGTCCTTGCCCGGCGTTCGAGATGAAGACTGGATGCTAGGTCAAGCAAGGCGAAGGCTGAGCAAGTGAAAGCGAGGGAGCCTGAAGCAGATCCAGTAAGGCACTTGTCAATGGAAATTCGCTCGATCGGATCGTTCCTCGACTATTGGCGAACCATTCGCGGCCGTACGCGCCGCGTCGTGGTTTGTATTCCTCCGGACCAAATCGAGTGGAGCCCGCATCCCGGCAAGTTCACCTTCGGCGACCTCGTGCGGCATCTTGCTACAATCGAGCGCTACATGTACGCAGAGACGGTGGCGGGACGCCCCAGCCGCTACGCCGGATGCGGCCGTCACCTTGCCGAGGGTTTCGAGGCGGTTGTGGCTTTCCTGGATCGTCTGGGGGTGGAATCGCAGGCGATTTTCGGGATGCTGACGGATGCGGACCTTGAACGAAAATGCCTCACCCCAGCCGGCACGCCGATCACCCCCTGGAAGTGGTTGCGGGCCATGGTCGAGCACGAAGCCCACCACCGTGGCCAGATCTACCTGATGCTCGGCCTTCTGAACGTCCCCACGCCACCGCTTTATGGCATGACCTCGGAAGAAGTCCAAGCGAGGTCTCCCTAACAGGCGCTTGATCTGGCGGCGCGGGGGCATCGCCCCTCTTCCGCTCTTCTGTCCGCCGCCCGATTTTGTGGAGACCACTCAGAATCCCTCGGAGGCCCTATGCGCATCCTTACCGTCCCGGCGTGCCTCGTGCTCATGGCCGCCCCACTGCACTCCCAGGCCGCGTCTCCGGCCACGCCGAGCGCGCGGCACTGGGGCCCGGCCCCTGCGGTCTTCCCCCCGGGCGCCAGGATGGCTGTGCTGAGCGGTGACCCCGGTAAGGCGGGGCCGTTCACAGTGGAGCTGGCCCTCCCCGCCGGCTACAAGATCCGGCCGCACTTCCATCCCACGATTGAGACGGTCACGGTCAAGAAAGGGACCCTCCTCGTCGGCATGGGCGATGCGTTCGATGCCTCGAAGACCAAGCCGATGCAGGTTGGCGACTCGGGGTCCATCCCGGCAAACGCGCACCACTTCGCTGCCGCAAACATTGCGACCTTCATTACGGTGAGCGCGATGGGTCCCTTCGCCATGACGTACGTCCACCCAGGGGACAATCCTCAAAAGTCGGCGGCCAAGCCGTAGCATGCGCTCGTCAATCGATCGGTTATTCCAACTGGCTGTGAGCCAAGGACAGGTTGATCACCTGGGTTTCTCTGGTGCAGTAAATCACCGGATTTGAGAACCCGGGGACAATGCGCATCATCCCACTGCTGCGCTGCTACGAGCTGCTGCTATTCGCCGATGAAGCCGATGGCGTCGTGGGGGACATTCGCCACGTCGCCCGCTTATCGGGAGGCGGAGCCGTTTACACACCGGTGGGCCATTTCTCCGCTATTCCGGATCCAGCGGAGCCTGAACAACCCGCCCGCTGGCGCGTCGAGGCCTTCCTGCGGACGGACATCATCCACGATCCGGCAACCAGTCGCACCATCGTCGCGGTGGACGCAGAGATCCGGGCCACCCATTACGACCCAGACTTGCCGCGCGCCATCGCGGATGCCCTTTTGAGTGAGACCGTCTGCACGGAACCCCTGTTGCTCAAAATCTGGGAGGGCAGGATGACGGACTACGTTGCTCGCGGACGCATCTTCAATGAGGGCGCATCCCGTTAGGCAGCCGGCGATCAACATGCCCTCTTCTCCCGTTGTGCTTCTGACGGTGTCCGCCATTCCCGTCGCTGTCGTGCGGCGCCACGTCAGACCGGTCGAGCTTTCACGTGCTGTGCCCGAATGCTGCGGCCTCGCCTGGAAGGCGGTGCGCGCCCAAAAGGTGAAGGCGGGGCGCAACGTGGCGATCTACTGGGACGGGAGCATCCGTCTGGAAGCTGGCGTCGAGCTACAGGGGCCCTTTGCGGAGCAAGGTGAGGTCGTCCGTTCCGCCACCCCGGTCGGTTCTGCGGCATCCACCACGCACTTTGGGCCCTATGGGGGTCTTGGCGCTGCGCACGCGGCGATTCAAGAATGGTGCGCAAAACACAATCACCGCTTGACTGGTCCGCAGTGGGAGATCTACGGTCATTGGCAGGAGGCATGGAACAACGAGCCCTCGCAGATCCGCACGGACGTGTTCTATCAGGTAACTGTGCCTTGTTAGACAGCGCGATGAACGTCGTTCTGCAAAGTACAGATCGCGTGCTGATCGAAAGTGTTCGGCTTGCGTTGGCTGCCGAGGGCATCGATATCGTCGTCAATGACGAGTCAGGCGCCGCACTCCCGTTCGTTCCCGTTAGAGTTCTCGTTTCCAGCGCGGACCTTGCGCGGGCTCGAGAGATCGTACGCGATCTCGTGCCCGCGGCCGCGGCGTCGGTCGCTCAGCCTTCGGCTCGACGGATCTGGAACCTCGTACTCTTGGCCCTGGTAGCATTGCTTCTGGTGCTTTGTGGCAACTTGTTAATTGGTTGAGTCACCTTTGACCGCCCGAAGCATTACGCGGAGCTTGAAATCATGACCGGCTCTGACGGTGCGAGTCCGCCAAGGAACGTCAAGCGAGTTGTGTTTCACTTTGACGTCCACAACTAGGACGAACATCCCGGCGAGGGTGACTTTAGCTGATCGTATCCTCGGCTGCCTCGCGGGCATCGCTACCGGCGACGCCATCGGCAAGCAAACCGAGACGCTGTCGCATGAGGACGTGCTGCAGTGGTATCCCCACGGCATCCGCGGTTTCGAAGGCACTCCCGGGTCGGTCATCCCCCGGTACGCGGGGAACGCGAAGCACGAATGGCGGATCGGTGAAACGACGGACGACACCGAACGCACCGTTGCCGTCGCGCGTGCCATCGTGACCGATCGGCGCGTGTCGCACGTGAGCGTCGGTCGTGAGCTGCTCCGCTGTACGAAGTGTGTGCATCCGGGTCTCAAATCGCTCTGGGAATTTCACCAGGCCGCCGATCCCGCGCGGATTGCAACGAACCATGACGGCTGTGGCGCCGCAATTCGGGTGGCGCCGGTGGGCATCTTCTATACCTCGCACCGCGCGGAGGACCTGCTGAACGGCGCTCGTGAAGCGTCGGTTTCGACGCATGGCGGGTCGCTAGCCATCGCGGCCGCGGCTGCCGCGGCTGCGGCGGTCTCGGCCGCGATTGATGCGGCTGCTCCGCACGAGGTTCTGGAGCTTGCCGAGCGTGCTGCGGCCGCAGCCGAGCGTCGGTGGCGCGGTCCTACCGCCGCCGCGTTCGGGGACGCGGTTCGCATCGTGCATCAGCATCTGCAGCGCCTGCCCGCACTTCGAGCCGCGGAGATAGCCTCGCTTTGCTTTCCGAACCAGCCATTGACGATCGTGCCGTTGGCTCTGGCACTTGGTACGCTGATGCAGTCGGCGCAAGATGCGATTCTCCTGGCCGCGAACATTGGTGGAGACAGTGACTCCGTCGCCTCGATTGCCGGCGCGATCCTCGGGGCCATGTACCCGACGACGGTCGATCACGACTGGTACAGGGTTGTGGAGGCGGTCAACGATCACAAGCTGGTCGCCATCGCCGACGCCCTCGCTCAGTTGCGACACTGATCTGACGCCATGGAACTCCAGTGCGGAGTCTGCCTGTTGCGCCCGTGGCGCGCGTCGGATGCGGCGCCCATCACGCGACACGCCAACGACCGCGATGTCTGGCTCAACCTGCGGGATCGCTTTCCTCACCCCTATCGTGCGGCTGACGCTGTTGCGTACATCCGATCCGTGGCTGCTCAAACGCCGCCTACCAACTTCGCGATTGTGGTCGCGGATGAGCCCGTCGGTGGGATCGGCCTGCGCCGGGGGGAGGACATCGAGCGTTGCGCGGCCGAGATTGGGTACTGGCTCGGGCGTACCTACTGGGGCCGGGGCATCATGACGGCTGCGGTGCGCGCCGCAACGCACTACGCCTTTTCCTCTCTCGATCTGCTGCGCGTCTTCGCATTGCCGTTTACCGGTAACGCCGCGTCGGTCCGAGTTCTCGAGAAGGCCGGGTACGTGCAGGAAGGAGTGCTGCGCTCGAGCGCAATCAAGGCCGGGCAGGTTCGTGACCAGTATGTCTATGCCGCGGTTCGGACGGACGGTCGCTGAGCCGGATGCCTGCCAGTTCGAGCTTCCGTACATTTATCGTTGATCAACTGAGTCGTGTGGTGCCGCAACTTCGCGCACGCAGCATGTTCGGCGGCGTCGGCATCTACGCTGGCCAATTGTTCTTTGCGCTCATTGCCGATGACACGCTCTACTTCAAGGTGGACGATTCCAATCGGCCCGACTTCGAGCGGTTGGGCATGAAACCGTTCCAGCCATATGGGGAGGACGGCGAAGTCATGCAGTATTATCAGGTGCCCGCCGATCTCCTCGAGGATCCCGAGGCTCTCCGCCCGTGGGCAGAGAAAGCCATCGCGGTGGCGGCCACGAAAAGGAAGGGGAAACGGGACCGTGACTGAGGAATACAAGGCCAGGCTGCAGGCGCTGCTGCGGGCCTACGCCGAGCGAGCGGCAAAGGTACAGCCGGCGGACAAAACGCCGCAGGATCAGGCGGATCGGCGGATGTGCGGGGAGCGGCTGCAGTCGATCGTACGTCCCGTCCTCGACGCGATTATGGCCGAGCTCAAGGACGCCGGGCATGATGCGTCGGTGCGGGAGCACATCGAGCGAGACGACGCCTACCCCAGCGTGGCCCTCTCATTCACGCCGCGCGCCGGGCTCGCCTCCGCGCTCATCTTTCGCTACGACCCCCGCCACGGCATCGTCGTGCAGCGCGAGGTCAAGCACGCCCCCTGGAAAGGCCGGCCGCCGACCGCCACGGGAGACCGTCTCGGCACGATCGGCATTACCGCCGTGTCGGCGTCCTGGGTCGAAACCAAGACGCTGAGCTTCATCGAGGCCGTGCTGAAAGCGAATTAGCGCGCCTGCTTGACCTCATTCCACAATCCATCCAGCTCCTCGAGACTGGCCCGTCCCATTTCCAAGCCGCGTGCTTCGGCGAGCTTCTCCACGTTCTCGAATCGCTGCATGAACTTGAGATTGGCCCGCTCGAGCGCCTGACCGGCCTCGATCCCCAGCTTGCGCGCGAGGTTCACGGCCGCGAACAGGAGATCGCCGAGCTCTTCTTCGACCTGCTCCCGCCGCCCCGTTCCTTGTTCCTTCTCGAGCTCAGCGACTTCCTCTTTCACCTTCGCCAGCGGACCGTTCGCATCCGGCCAATCGAAGCCGATGCCGGCGGCGCGCTCCTGCAGCCGATAGGCCATGACCAGGGGCGGAAGCGTCGGGGGCAGTCCCGCCAGTGTGCCGCGCTTCCCGCCGCTGCGTG
>WNFW01007017.1_pt1 | contig 12848 bp, 8 predicted proteins | sample 5400131 | NCBI WGS metagenome assembly WNFW01 (sample SAMN13153362, study PRJNA577476) | soil metagenome | isolation source: 20 cm soil or saprolite under grassland replicate 1 | place: USA:California | collected 2016-06-15 | reverse complement strand
GCTGTCTCCGGCGGGTGGCTGACCGTCGACCAGCAGTACGTCCTGACCGGTGCGCCAGGTAGTGGGTAGAGGGCCGGCGACCCGGATGCTCGCGCTGTCCGGATCGAAGCGCTGCACTTCGAGCGGGTAACGCTGCAGATAGGTTCCGCTGTCGCCGCCGGGCTTGAGGCCGAAGCGACGGAACTCGGCCGCCACGTAGGCGGCGACCTGATCGAGCTGCGGGCTCGGCGTCGCGCGGCCGAGCATCGAGTCGGCGGCGATGATGCCGATGCGCCGTCGTACGTCCTCGGTCGTGATCGCGGCCGCGCCCCGGGCAGGCGGCTGTTGCCGTTGGGCCGCGACCGGCACCGTGAGCACCGCGAGCAGCAGGTTCAGACGGTACCGCATCACTGGTGGCCCTCGAGATGGGGAGCGAACAAGCTAACGCGCCCGGCCGTAGGGGACCACGGCCGGGCGCGGCGGGCCTTGCGGCTTACGCCTTACGGCTTACGCCGTTTCAGCTCCGGCTCGGACCGCGGCTTGTCCTTCGGTGGATCGCGTTTCGGCTCGACGCGCGGCTCGCTCTTGGGGGGCGGGGCCTCGCGCCGCGGCTCGGCGCGGGGGGGAGCTGGTCGTGGTGCGGGTGGTGGTGCGGCGACCGGCGGCTCGGCACGACGGACGGGTGGCTCCCGCCGCTCGGGCCGTTCGGACGGGTCTCCACGATCCGGCTGCGGCGGACGCGCCCGTGGCTCGGGTTGGGCCGGAGGATCAGGCCGGCGAGGACGCTCGCGGGGACGGTCCCGGTCCTGGTCACGCGCGTCGTCGCCCTGATCGCCGACGACGGGCCGAGGCCGCGGCTGCACGGCGGGCGGTGCAATGACGCTCGTGCCGCCCAGATCACGACCGCGGACCCCGACCTCGTGCCGCTGATTGTCGTCGGCGGGACGCGCGCGCACGCGCGTGACGAACGCTTCGGATGCCTGACGGTCCTTGAAGATGAAGCGCGGCTCGGGCCGGAGCGGCCGGGTGAACGTCACCCGCGTCGCACCGTAGGAGCGATAGGGGTAATAGTACGGATCGTCGAACACCACGATCCGAAAGCGCGTGCAGGTGTAGTCGTACGGGCTCCAGGAGGAATAGTTCACGTACGAGTGGCAGTCGTAGCACAGGAACCGGGGATAGTCGTAGTGCCGCTGGACGTAGTAGGGTGCGAGGTCGTAGTCCCAGTCGCCGTACCCCGCCGGCACGATACGCTCCGCCAGGTCCGTGACTGCCACGTAGGGATCGCCGTGCACGCGGCCGTCGCTGATCGCGCGATAGTCCCAATGGTCATGATTCTCGAGCGCATCGTACACGAAGGCGTCGCCCGCGACGACGGCGAAGATGTAGCCCACGCCGGGGGAGTCGTCGATGTAAAAGGCGTCGCGCGAGTCGCGGCCCGGGACTTCGTAGTCGCGGTCGCCGCGCGCGAAGTTGTCCTCCCACGGCTCGCGCGGGAACAGCACGCGCACCCGGCCGTCGGTGTCGATGCGCAGGATGGTGACGTAGGCGTCCTGCTCGGTGCGAAAGTGCACGCGCACGCCCTGGCCGCTGGCGTAGGGGTCGTCGCCCCGGTCGGTCCAGATTTCGACGCGCGGGCGGGACGACACCGCGGCGGGCTGGTGCGCGGGGCCCGCGACGGAGCCGACGAGCAGGCTGAGCAAGCCGAACGTGGTCAACATAAGTGCCTCCCGCTGGGCGAGAGGAGCAGGCGTCGTGCCATGCGGCGCGCTGATCTCCCTGCTCCCAACCGATTGTCGATCCCGACGTTACGCCCGCGGTCCCGCCGTGGCGCCCGCTCGCGGCTGTCCTCTACCCGGGACAATCGGCCGATCATTAGCTTCCGCCACCCCCATGGCTGACACTGCGCGCATCGATCTGCTCGACCCCGCGGACGTGGCGCGGCTGGGCGGAATCGAAATCGTCGCCGCGGGCGTGGTCGAAGGCTTTCTCTCCGGCATCCATCGCTCCCCGTTCCGCGGCTTCTCCGTCGAGTTCACCGAGCACCGCGCGTATCAGCCGGGGGACGAGCTGCGCTACCTCGATTGGCGCATTCTGGCCCGCGCCGACCGGCTGTTCGTCAAGCAGTTCGAGGAGGAGACCAACCTGCGGGCGATGATCCTGGTGGACACGAGCCGCTCGATGGCATGGCGCGGCGCGCCGGCGCGTCTCACCAAGCGGGCGTACGCCGACCGTCTGGTGGCGGCCCTGGCGCTGATTCTGCTGCGGCAGCGGGACGCGACCGGCCTCATCACGTTCGACGAAGCGGTGCGCGAGGTCGTACCGCCGCGCGTGCGGGTGGGGCAGTGGGCGCGGCTGGTGCGGGGCCTGGAGCGCACGCCCGACGGCGGCGGCACCGCTGCAGAGGCGGCGTTCGGGCACCTCACGGCGCTGCTCGCGCGCCGGGGGCTGGTGGTGCTCGTGTCGGACCTGCTGTTCGACCGTGACCTCGCGCTCACCGCCTTGCGCTACCTGCGGCACCGTGGTCATCACGTGATCGTGCTGCACCTGATGGATCCCGCGGAGGCCGAGCTCGCGGCCGCGCCGGAGGTGCGGTTCCGGGATCCGGAATCGGCGGCGAGCGTGGTGGTCCGTCCGCGTGAGCTGGCGCGGGCGTACCGGGATACGGTGCGCCGCGAAATCGCCGCCTGGCGCACCACGTGCCGGCGTCACGGGATCTTGTACCACCACGTGCTCACCGACCTCCCCTTCGGCATGGCGCTCCGTCTGCTCACGTGACGTTCCTGCACCCGGTCGCGTTGTTGGGGCTAGCCGCAGCGGCGATCCCCGCGCTGCTGCATCTGCTCGAGCGGCGCATGCCACCCGAGGTAGAGTTCCCGCCGTTGCGCTACCTGAGCGAGGCGGAGCGGCAAAGCGCGCGGCGTCTCAGGCTGCGGCACGTACTGCTATTGCTGCTGCGTACCGGGCTGATCGTGCTGATCGTTCTGGCCGCCGCGCGACCGCTCGTTCCCGCTCCTGCCGCCGCCCCCCTGCGCAACGCTGGCGGCCACCAGCGCACGGCGCTCGTGGTGATCCTCGATAACTCGGTGTCGTCCGGCGCCGTGGCGGATGGGCGTCCGGTGCTCGATCGGTTGCGGGCCGCGGCTCGAGGCTCCCTGGTCGCCGCCGCGGCGTCGGATCGCGTGTGGCTGGTCCTCGCCGACGGTGTGGCACGGGCGGGGACGCGCGAGGCGCTGCTTGCGACCGTCGACAGCGCCGGCGTGTCGCCCCGGCGGCTCGATCTCACGGCGGCCGTGCGCGACGCCGCGCGCCTCGTGAACGCGGAGCCGCTCGAGGGGCGCGAGGTGCATGTGATGAGCGATCTCCAGCGTACCGCGCTCGGACCGGGCCATGCGGCCGTCGCCCGAGGCGTCCGCGTGCTGGCGCTCGCGCCCAGCTCCGAAGTGCCGGCGAACCGGGGCGTGGGCGGCGCCCGGGTATCGGATGGTGCCGTGGCGGTGTCGATCGTCGGGACGCCGGGCGCCCGGCCAGCGGCGGTGACGCTCCGGGTGGGCGGTCGTGAGGTGGGGCGAGGGCTCGCCGCCCCGGGAACGACGCTCACGATGTCCTTGCCGCCGGGGGGGCCCGGCTGGTGGGTGGGCGAAGTCGCGCTCGACGCCGACGAGTTGCGAGCCGACGATCGACGCGTCTTCGCTTGGCGCGTGGCGCCGCCGGGACAGGTCACGGCGGCGAGCGGGGCGGGGCCGTTCGTGGCGGCGGCGCTGGCCGTGCTGGAGCAGGGCCGGCGGGTGCGCCGCGGCAGCGATGTGGTGATCGGGGATCGGCTCGACGGCGGGGCTGCGGTGAGCGTCGTGACGCCGCCCGCCGATCCGACGCTCATCGGCCAGATGAACCGGGCCCTCGCGGCGCGCGGAGCCCGCTGGCGGCTCGGTTCGGGGGGAACTCCGGGGCCGCTCGCGGCGTCCGGGGTCGCGGGGATCGATGGAATCCAGGTGACCCGGCGATATCGCGTCGAGCCGACCGGGAACGGGGGACGGGGGACCGGTGAGGACAGCACCGTTCTGGCGACCGTGAATGGAGAGCCGTGGCTCGTGCGGGACGCTGGCGTCCTGCTCCTCGGCAGCCGCCTGGACACGGCGTGGACGGCGCTGCCCGCCGCGCCGGCGTTTGTGCCGTTCGTGGACGCGCTCGTCAACCGTCTGGTGCGAGGGGAGACTCCCCTGTCCGAAGCCGAGGGGACGCCGGGCGTGCAATTCCGCACCCACGGCGCTGACACGGTTGGCGCCATCGTGTCCGGTCCCGACCCGCGTGAATCGGATCTCACGCCCGCGCCGGAGGCCCTGGTGCGGGACGTGTTGGGCGCGGAGCTGCTGGACGCGCGCGCGCTCGGCGCCGCGCGCTTCGCCGGCGGCGGCAAGAGCGACGCGAGCGGCCCGCTGCTGATCCTCGCGCTGCTGCTGGCCGTGGTGGAGCTGGGGGTGGCGACCTTCACCCGCTGATGCCCCTCACGTTCCTGATCGATCGCTTCGACGCCCTGCCGGCGACACGGGCCCTGGCGGATGCCCTCCCGGCCGCCGGCGTCCGCCGGGGCATCGCGGGTCTTCCGGGCTCGAGCGCCGCCGTCCTCCTGGCCGCGCTCGCGCGGCGGCGATCGCAACGCGTGTTCGTCGTGGTGACGGCGACCCCCACCGATGCCGAGCGCTGGCTCGCCGACCTGCAGACCCTGGCGGGCGAGGGCGCGGCGCTGTACCCGCAGCGCGAGGCGCTCGGCGCCGAGGAGCCGCACGTCGAGATCGCCGGCGAGCGGATCGAGACCATCGAAGCGCTGCTCGCGGGGCGGGTTCGCCTGCTCGTCACTACCGCACGCGCCTCCGCGGAGCGCACCGGGGTGCCGGCGGCCTCGCCGGCGCGCGTCGAATGGTGGGGAGACGACGTCGCGTCGCTGCGCGCGTTCGATCTCGACTCGCAGCGATCGGGGGAGGCGATCGAGCGGATCACCGTGTTGCCGGTCCGGACGGAGGGACGGACGGCTGACGCAGGGGTGCAGCCGGCTGCGCCCCTACCACGTCAGTCGCTTCTGGACCTGTTGCCGAGCGACAGCGTGATCGTGCTGGAGCAGGAATCCGCGCTGGAGCAGGAGGTGGATCGGGCCTGGGCGGAGGCGGCGCACCACCTCGATGTGGCCCGGCGGCTGGGTGAAGAAGCCCAGGCGCGCGACGCGTTGTTCGTCGATCCCGCGGCGTGGCGCGACCGGTTGGCGAGCTTCCCGCGCCTGGCGCTCAACGCCCCGGATGCCGATCTCCGCCTGCCGCTCGCGCCGCCCGAGACGGTGGATCGCGACATCAGGCGGCTACGCCAGATCGTGGCAGGCGAGCCGCCCAGCGTGATCCTGTGCGACAACGAGGGACAGCTCGAGCGGCTCGAGGAGCTGCTGGATACGGAGCGCGCCACGCTGGTGGTGGGCGCGCTGGACGGCGGGTTCGTCCTGCCCGGCCTGCGCGTCCTCACCGATCACGAGATCTTCCGGCGGGCGCGGCGGCTGCGGCGCCCGCGGCGCTATCGCGAGGCGGTCGCCAGCGCGGCGACCCGGGCTCTGCGGGGCGGGGACTTCGTGGTCCATCTCGAGCACGGCATCGGGATCTACCGTGGCATCCAGACCATCGCGGTCGGGGCGGAAGGTGGCAGCCTCGAGGTCGCCGTGGTCGAGTACGAAGGCGGCGCCCGCCTCAACGTGCCGCTGTATCGCCTCGACCAGCTCGAGCCGTACCGGGCGGCGGGAGACGGCGAGGCGCCGCCACCGCGGCTGCACCGGCTGGGCGCGACGACGTGGCAGCGGCAACGCGACAAGGCGCGGGCGGCGATTCACCGGATGGCGTCGGAGCTGCTCGATCTCTACGCGCGGCGCCAGCTCGCGCCCGGCTTCGCCTTCCCGCCGGATACGCCGTGGCAGCGTGAGCTCGAGTCCGCATTCCTGTACGAGGACACGCCCGACCAGCGGCGCGCCGCCGAGGAAGTGAAGCGCGACATGGAGCGGGCGCAGCCCATGGACCGGCTGCTCGTGGGCGATGTGGGCTACGGCAAGACGGAGGTGGCGCTGCGCGCGGCGTTCAAGGCGGTGCAGGCCGGCAAGCAGGTAGCGGTGCTCGTCCCCACCACGATTCTCGCGGAGCAACACGGCCGTACCTTCCGCGAGCGACTGGCGGATTATCCGGTCCGGATCGAGGTGTTGTCGCGGTTTCGCAGCGCCCAGGACTCGCAGGACGTCACGCGGCGGATGGCGCGCGGCGAAGTGGACATCGTGATCGGGACGCATCGCTTGCTGTCGCGCGACGCGACGTTCCACGACCTGGGGCTGCTCATCGTGGACGAGGAGCACCGCTTCGGTGTGCGGCACAAGGAGCGTCTCAAGGCGCTGAAGCTCGCGGTGGACGTGCTGACCCTGACGGCGACGCCGATCCCCCGCACCCTGCATCTCTCGCTCGCCGGCTTGCGGGACCTGACGCTGCTCGAGACACCTCCCAAGGATCGCTCACCCGTCGTCACCTTCATCGAGCCGTGGGACGACGGGTTGATCGAGGAGGCGCTGGCGCGGGAGCTCGACCGGGCGGGTCAGGTGTACTTCGTGCACAACCGTATCGAGACGATCGATACGGTGGCGGAGCGGGTGCGGTCGCTCGCGCCGCCGCGGGCACGCGTGGCGGTGGCGCACGGCAAGCTCAAAGAGGCGGCGCTCGACGACGTGATGGCGCGCTTCGTGCGCGGCGAGGTGGACATCCTCGTGTCGACCATGATCGTCGAATCGGGGCTCGACGTGCCGAACGCCAACACGATGCTCGTCAGCCGCGCGGACCAGCTCGGCCTCGCCCAGCTGTATCAGCTGCGGGGACGCGTGGGCCGGAGCCATCGCCGGGCGTACTGCTACCTGCTGGTGCCCGACCTGGTCGATGCCGAGGCGGACGAGCGCCTGCGAGTGCTCGAGCACCACACCGATCTCGGCTCGGGCTATCGGATCGCGCTGCGCGACCTCGAGCTGCGGGGCGCGGGAAATCTGCTCGGGGCCGAGCAGTCGGGGTACGCCCAGGCCGTGGGGTTCGACACCTATCTCCGCTGGCTCCAGGAAACGGTCGAGGCCTTGAAGGGAAAGGGGGATGGCGGACGCGGGACGCGCGTGCCCCCCGAAGTCGTACTCGATCAGCCGGCGCATCTCGCCGACGACTACGTGCCGGACGAGGCGGCGAAGCTCGATCTGTACCGGCGGCTGGCGCGGGCCGAAGGGCTGAGCGAGATTGAGGCGGTCCGCGAGGAATTGCGCGACCGTTTCGGGCCGCTCCCGGACGACGCGCGACGCCTGCTCCTGGTGTCCGAGCTCCGCGCGCTCGGGGGCCGAGCGGGACTGGAGATGGTCCTCGTGAAGGGCGACGAGGCGCGGCTCACTTTTCGGCGAGACGCGACCCCGCGCCTCGCCCGTCTCACGGCGGCGCTCGACGCGGTGCAGTTTGAGGCCGAGGTGCGGCGCGCGGCCCCGCTCTCCCTGCGACTCCGGCGGCTCGGCGGCGAGGCGATCGGCCCCGGCCTGGTCCGTGCCCTCGGCGCGGTCCTGGCCGACGCTCACGACTGACAGGAGATGGCATGCGACGGTTGAGTGTGCTGACGGTGGTGCTGGTGCTGGCGGGCTGCGCCGCCCTGCGGGACGCCTTCTCGGCCCATGCCGAGGTGGTCGGCACCGCGGCGGGTCAGACGCTCGCGGTGGAGCGCCTGGCGGGCCTGGTCGGCCGGGCCCCGCGCATTCCGGTGCGGCCCGACGTGCTCACCGGCGTCGCCAACGTCTACCTCGACTACGCCGTGCTCGCGACGGCGCTGGGCCGCGGGCGCGATCTCCACGATTCGTCTCTCGCCCTCGCAGCCGAATGGCCCCTGGTGGTACAGCTGAAGTGGGAGCATTACCACCAACACTTGCTCGCCGCCCGCGGCAAGGTGACCGCGGCCGACGCGGACTCGGCGTACCGGGCGGGTACGGTGCGCCTGTTCCAGCACATCCTGATCCGCGTGCCGCCCAGCGCGGTGCCGATGGTGGAGGAGCAGCAGAAAAAGAAAGCCGAAGGGGTGCTGCGACAGGTGGCGGCGCGAGGCGGAGCCGGGTTCGGGCAGCTCGCCCGGCAGTACTCGGAGGACCCGGGATCCAAGGCGCACGGCGGCTACCTCCCGGCGACCCCGCGGGGGCAGTTCGTCCCCGCATTCGACAGCGCGGCGTGGGCGCTGGCCCCCGGCGGGCTGAGCGGGGTCGTGCGCTCGCCGTTCGGCTTTCACATCATCCGCCGCCCGCCGCTCGCGGAAGTGCGCGATTCGTTCCGGGTCGATTTGGAGAGCTCGCGCGGGAACCGCCTCGATTCGCTGTATTTCGACAGCCTCACCAAGGCGCGCCAGCTCAAGGTCGAGAGCGGCGCCCCGGCACGGGTGCGCCAGGCGGTGCCGCAGATCGTCACCGCCCGCGCCGACGACCACACGCTGGCGACGTACCGCGGGGGCGCGTTCCGCGTGAAGGATCTGGCGCGCTGGCTGATGGCGCTCGACCCCAACGACGTGCGCGGGGTCGCGTCGGCGTCAAACGACCAGCTCACGCAGTTCGTGCGACTGCTCGCCCAGCGCGACCTGCTGCTCGAGCAGATCGACTCCGCCGGCGTGGCGCTCACCGCCGCCGACTGGAGCCACGTGCGCACGGAGCACGATTCGGGCGTCGATCGCGTCGAGCGGCTGCTGCGGCTCTCGCCGCAGCTGCTCAAGGACTCCGCTGCCACGCCGGAAGCGCGCGTGCGGCTCGCGATGACGCACATGGACGGCTATCTGGATGCCGCGGTCACCCAGGGGAGCGCCCCATTCGTTCCCGTGCCCCCCTTCCTGGCCGCCGCGCTGCGGCGGGATGAGACCTGGTCGCTCAACGAGGCCGGTCTCGCGCGGGCGCTGGAGCGGGCACAGGCGATTCGCGCCGCCGATACGACCGCGCGGCAGACGCCGGGTACGGGCCTGAAACGCGCCCCCGGCCCGCCCCCTGTCGCGGGCGACAGCGTCGCCAAGCGGGCGCCGAGCTGACATGGGACCCTCCCGGGTGACTGTGACGGTCGCGGCCGTCGCGTGGGCCGCCCTCGCGGGGGGGGGGCCACCCGCGGCGGCGCAGGGTCGCTCGGCGACGGCGCGGGCCGTGGACCGCGTCGTCGCGGTGGTGGGCACCAAGCCGATCCTCGCCTCGCAGGTCGAAGAGCAGCTCGTGCTGGCGCAGTCACAGGGGGCGAAGGTCCCGGAAGACTCCGCGGGGCGGGACGCGGCGCGGCGCCAGATTCTGTCGCAGATGGTCGATGAAGAGCTGCTGGTGCAACAGGCCGAGCGCGACACGACCATCAAGGTGACCGACCAGGAAGTCCAGGACGCCGTCGAGCAGACGGTCCAGAACGTGCGCAAGCAGTTCACCGCGATCACGGAGTTCCAGGCCCAGCTGCGCGCGGCCGGGTTCGTGTCGGAGGAGGAATGGCGCCGCTGGCTCGCCGACCAGCAGCGCCGCTCGATCCTGCAGCAGCGCCTGATCGAGGGGTTGAAGCAAAAAGGCAAGCTGCGGCCGATCCCCCCCTCGGACGCCGAGATGCATGCGTTCTGGGAGTCGAACCGGGCGCAGCAGCCAAAGCGTCCAGCGGCCATCTCGTTCCGCCAGGTCGTCATCGTGCCGAAGCCCGACTCCGTCGCCAGCGCGCGCGCGTTGGAGCTTGCGGAGTCGCTGGTGGTGGCGTTGCGCGGCGGCGCCAACTTCGCCGAGGTCGCGAAGAAGTATTCGGCGGACAGCGCCTCGCGCGAGCAGGGTGGCGAGCTGGGCTGGTTCCGCCGCGGCGTGATGGTGAAACAGTTCGAGGACGTGGCGTTCCGGCTCCGCCCCGGCACGATCTCCGACGTCGTGCCGACCGAGTTCGGCTACCACATCATCCAGGTGGAGCGGGCGCAGCCCGCGGAGATCCTCGCCCGGCACATCCTGATCCAGCCGACGATCGCGGCGCCCCAGCTGGCGATCGCGAAGCGGCTGGCGGATTCGGTGCACACCGCGCTGGCCCGCGGAGCGCCGTTCGACTCGCTGGCCCGCCTGTACGCTGACCCGAACGAGCCCAAGCTCGCGGACGCGCTGCCCGTGTCGCAGCTCCCGCCTGATTACGAGAAGGTCGTCGGCCCCGACACCGTCCCCGGGCTGAAGCCCGTCTTCGAGGTGGGCGCCGGGAGCGCGCGTCCGCGCTTCGTCGTGTTCGAGCTGGTCAAGCGACTCTCCGAGGGCGAGCTGTCGTTCGACGAGGTGAAGGATCGCATCCGCGAGGGGTTGGGACAGCAGCTCGCCGTGAAACACTACCTCGACCTGCTGCGCCGCACGACCTACGTCGACGTCCGATTCTAGCCGGGTGGCCCCCTCCCGGGGCCCCCGCCCTCGCCTCGCTGTCACGCCCGGCGACCCGCGGGGCATCGGGCCCGAGGTAGTGGCCAAAGCGCTGGCGCTCGGGCCGCTCGAGGCGGACGTCACCGTGCTCGGCGACGGGGGGGCCGCTCCCCGCTCCCTCGCGCCGGAAGCAGCCGGGAAGATCGCCGGTGAAGCGGTCCAGGAAGCCGTGCGCCTCGCCCTCGCCGGCGAGGTCGACGCCATCGTCACCGGCCCCGTGCACAAGCACGCCCTCCACCTGGCCGGGTTCCGCTATCCCGGTCTCACGGAGTTCCTGTCACATCTCGCGGGCGGCGTGGACGTCGCCATGATGCTCGCGGCCGGGTCGCTGCGCGTGGTGCTGGTCACGACGCATATCCCCCTCAAGGACGTCCCCACCGCGGTGACGACGGCCCGCCTGGTGGCGTGCGGGCGGATCACAGAACGAGCGCTGCGCGAGTGGTGGGGGATCATCGCCCCGCGGCTCGCGCTGTGCGCTCTCAACCCGCACGCGGGCGAATCGGGCCTGTTCGGCGACGAGGACGAGCGCGTGCTCGCGCCCGCCGCCCGCGCCCTGGGGGCGGCGGGCCCGCTCCCCGCCGACACGGTGTTCGTGCGCGCCCTGAAGGGCGAGTTCGACGCCGTGCTCACGCCGTATCACGACGTGGGGATGACGGCCGTGAAGGTCGCGGGGTTCGGGAAGGGCGTGAACGTCACCCTGGGCCTCCCGTTCCCGCGGGTCGGTCCCGACCACGGGACGGCGCTCGACATCGCGGGGCGGGGCATCGCAGACCCGGGGTCGATGCGGGCCGCGCTCGAGCTCGCCGCGCGGCTGGCGCGCCGCTAGCCCGTGGGGGGGCGCTGTCCCGCAGGCGTCTCGGCGCCGGCGGTCCGCTGCACCACGCGCACCTTGCCGACGCGGCGGCCTTCCATCTCCACGATCTCGAACACCGCGCCCTTGACCGCCACCTGGTCGCCGCCCTTGGGGAGGCGGCCAATCGCACCGAACAGGAATCCGCCGATGGTGGTGTAGTCCTGTTCGTCGAGTTCGAGCCCGAACACGCGGTTCACGTCGCGCAGCGGCGTGGCCCCGGAGATCAGGGGCGCCGCGCCCGGCGGCGCGACGCGCAGCTCGCCGCTCGGCTGGTCGTACTCGTCGTAGATCGGACCCACGATCTCCTCGAGCAGGTCCTCCATGGTGACGAGCCCGGCCGTGCCGCCGAACTCGTCCAACACGATCGCGAGGTGGATCTTTTGGCGCTTCATGTCGGCGAGCACGTCTTCGACTTCGCGCGTGCCGGGCACGAACATGGCGGGCCGGAGCACGCCGCGCAGGGTCCCGCCCTTCGCCGAGCGGAGACCCGCCAGGATGTCCTTGGCGTGCACGACGCCGAGGATGTCGTCGAGCGACTCGCCGTACACGGGGTAGCGCGAGCGGCCCGCGACGGCGACCTGGTCGGCTGCCTGCTCGAGCGTCAGGTCCGCCGGCAGCGCGACCATCTCGGTGCGCGGCGTCATCACCTCGCGGGCCGATTTCTCGCTGAACTCGAACACGCCCTGCAGCAGGCGCGCGTCGTCGGCGTCGAGCTTGCCGCGCTTGCGGCTTTGCTCGACGAGCATGCGCAGCTCCTCCGGCGAATGGATCTGCTCGAGCTCGGCCGTCGTTCCTTTCAGGCCGAGCAGTCGCCCCACGCGCCCGGCGCTCCAGTTGAGGAGATCGGTGAACGGCCGCGTGATCCAGGAGAAGAAGATGAGCGGGGCCGCGACCCAGCGGCTCGTGCTCTCGGCATGGGTGATCGCCCAGGCTTTGGGGGCCTGCTCGCCGAACACGACGTGCAGGAACGACACGACGGCGACCGCTGCCGTGGACGCCACGCCGCCGCGGGCGAGGAAGTCGAGCAGCGGCGGGAGCGCCGCGAACCAGTCGCGGAACAGGTGCGCGACGGTGTCTTCGGACACATAGCCGAGCAGGATCGACGCGACGGTGATGCCGAGCTGGGCGGCCGAGAGCTGGCGGTACAGGTCCTGAAGGGCCGCCTGGACGGTCCGTGCCTTGCGGTCGCCACGCCGCACCATCGCCTCGATGCGGGTGCGCCGTGCGGCGACGAGAGCGAACTCGGCCGCGACGAAGAACGCGTTCGCGAGCACCAGCGCCACGACCGCGAGCAGGCGCAGCCCGAGCGATTCCGAGGCGGGGCCAGGCATAGACGCGGGAACATAGAGCGTGATTATCTTGGGGACTAGGGATTGGGGACCAGGGACTAGGTGAGCGCGACACTACCAATCGACGTGCAATGCACGCATCGCGCGCCGCTGCGGCAGGAGAGCCGCCGGCGGCTCACGCTGGTGCTCGGCATCACGGCTGCCGTGATGGTGGCGGAGGCGGTGGGGGGATGGCTCGCCCACTCGCTCGCCCTGCTGGCGGACG
>WNFW01002644.1_pt1 | contig 12853 bp, 9 predicted proteins | sample 5400131 | NCBI WGS metagenome assembly WNFW01 (sample SAMN13153362, study PRJNA577476) | soil metagenome | isolation source: 20 cm soil or saprolite under grassland replicate 1 | place: USA:California | collected 2016-06-15 | reverse complement strand
CGGTGTGATGCCAGGACGTAGAGCGTCTTGCTATCGGGAGACCAGGGAGGAGCTGGCAGCATGTGCTCGTCGCTCAAATCATCATTGGTTGAATCTGCGCAACTACCCTCAAACTCGCTCGTCAGTTTACGAGGTTCTCCTCCTGAATCGACATCGATGGTAAAAAGCTCAAAGTGATTGGCTGAGCCTAATTTGGGGGCCGCGAGAAATGCAATGGTTTTGCCATCAGGTGACCAGGAAGGGGAATAACACGAACGAGTACTATCCGTTAAACAGCGCAATTCACCGGCTTCCCCGTCGTGAATGGCCAGTATGTAGAGGTCGGCGCCGAAATAGCGCCATCGATCACGGTCCTCCACGCGATTGGAGGTAAAAGCGATGCGAGTCCCGTCTGGTGACCAGGCAGGATCGTTGTCGTCCCAGTCACCGTCGGTAATCTGTTGCGGCTCACCACCAGTGACATCAATCAGGAAAAAGTGGCGACGTCGCTCATAGATAAAGCCTACACCATCCTGGCGGTACCACAGCCTATCGATCACGCGCGCCTTCGGCAGTCGTTTTCCTTCCCCGCTCTCTTCATCGGCTGGACCAACGGTAGCACTGTAGATCAGGTGTTTGCTGTCGGGCGACCAGACAGGCTGAGACGCGCCATGCTGCGTGTAGGTCAATTGGCGGGCTTCACCGCCGTTGGTCGGAATAACCCATACCTGTGATTTGCCCTTGCTGTTTTTTTTGTGTTCTTTATCATCTTTGCTCGGCAGTTCACCTTCACGTTCGGAGACAAAGGCCAGCCAGCGCCCGTCAGGGGACCAACTGGGGCTGGTAGTATTACTGGCGCCCATGGTGAAACGCCAGGCTTCACCTCCATCTGTAGAAACCATCCAGATAGAGGAACGATATTCGTGCTCCTGGTCATCTATGGTTGTGACAACAAAGGCTATGCGCTGACCATCAGGAGAGATACAGGGCCGTGTCAGGAACTTGATCTTGTAGAGATCTTCTATGGTAATTGATCGTTGCATGTGTGATAAACTCCAATTCGGCAATTGTACTACTTCCGGCGGCGACTTCTTTCCTCTTGCTGCAGAGCGAAGTCAAGCGTTTCGTGTAGACGTTCAAAATCATCTACGTCGAGTTGAAGCTCAACGACAGGCAGATCATCTGGTCTGGCTCGCCCTTCTTCGAAGAGCTGCAGAACCATTACCAGCTCTACCTCTACCTCTACCTCCATGACACCACTCTCGCTCTCTTCAGCCATTTCCTCATCATCTTCCTCGTCGGCTTCGGAGACCGCCTGGATAAATTCAATGTTGGTACGCGCACAACGAAAACGCCCCGAAATTTTGAGTGCATCGGTTGAGAGCTCTTCAGCTAACTCACGTACAACTTCCATCATCTGGACAAAAGCGTCTTGTAATTGCTCAAGTGCATCATCATCATCCCCACTCACTTCATTACTCTCTGCAGTTACATCGCCACTCTGTATGGGCTGTTTGCTGCCAGTACTGCCGATATTACCTTCTGGTAATCGTTGGCGTGCCAGGTCATTAAGCCGTTCAAGTGCTTGAGCGAAAGCAGGAGAAAAAGTAGAACTATCACGCTCGGTTGATTTAGCACCTTCGCTGCTGCCCTTCGGCTCATCATCGATGCTATCTTCATCTAATTCATCCCCATCCTCGTCCTCATCCAGGCCGACAGCCGACTCTACTATTAATATCTGCTGGTGTAGTTGCTCGGCCACATCCTTGGTCATATAGGCCATTATCTTTGCTTGCCTTGATGCAGCAAGTAATTGAAATGATGGCCAGTCTCGGTAACGATCTCGATGACGCAAGTAGCGCATCTCCACCATTTCTAATGTATCCAGACGTAACGAAAGTTCCATCTAATCCTCCTCTTAAAGCAACCAGCTTTCTTCTCTACAATTGATATTATTGATGAATGATGAATGATAGAATCAGAAAATGTTAAGATCGTTCCCGAATATCGTTAGAAGATAGCTTGCTTCTTTGTTTCTTGCCGGGTATACATCATCATATCACAAGAGGCATCGCAAAACGAGGCAAGTTATGAGTGGATGCCAGTCGAAAAAGCTTGACAAGAAGGCACAAAGGCAGTACACTGGAGGCATCAGGAACTTTTGTTCTCATCGGGAGCGCCGTTGCATGGGACAAGCGACACGTACCACCAAACTCTTGCTTGATCTGGGCAAGCGAGACCAGGGAGGAGCCAATACAGACAAACAGGCCGCTCTCACTGCGACGGTCGAGGTACTGAATAGGGCGCGCGCCTTCTATATCCATTTCTTTCTGGCTCACCCAGACAAGCTTGCTGAGCGCGTGAGCTATTTCTCAGAGAAGCATCAAGAGGGACGGGAGCGGCTCATCTCCCCCAACGAACTGCTGACCTGGGCCGAAGCCCTCACCGTCTCCACCCGCTCCCATCCCCATCCGTTGCCCTCCTACAACTTCAGCGACCAGTTCCCCGAGTTCCCGTTCATCTACCGCCGCTCGGTGATCAAAGATGCCATTGGCAAAGTGCGTTCCTACCTCTCGCATCTGACCAACTGGAAGGCCTCGGGCAAGAACAAGGGACAGCCTGGACTGCCAGGAGCCACCAATCATCCCACTCTCTACGACGAAGCGTTCCGTCTGGACTTGGACGGGACCGACCTGCGCCCGAACCCACGCACCTGCTTCGCCCGGCTCAAGGTCTACACCGGAACCGCTTGGGAATGGCAGAACTACCCTGTGAACCTGAACCGCTATTTTGAAGCGCGATGGCGTGATCCAGCCTGGGAGAACCAAAGCCCCAAATTGATCTTGCGCAAGCAGTCCGCCGCGCTGCACTTCCCGCAGGTGAAGGAAGTCAAGGCCAAGAAGGTCAAAGAGAGCAAAGAAGATCCGCACCTGGTCACAGTGGCCGTCGATCTCAATGTGAAAAATCTTGCCGTGATCACGGTCAGGCAAGATGGTCGGATCATCGAGACAGCGTTTGTGACCGATCATGGTCTTGACCGACACCGCTATGGGCACCTCAAGTGTATTGCGAAGAAACAGTGGCAATCAGGCACGCCGGTGAAAGGCGAGCACAGCAATCAGCAGATCTGGAGACATGTCCGACGGATGAATGAAGATGCCGCCGACAAAGTTGCGCGCATCATTGCCGATGTCTGCGCGAAGTATCCCGGCTGTGTGCTGCTCTTTGAACGACTACGCAAGATCAAGCCAACTGGGAGAAGCAAGTCGGCTCGCATGAACCGCAGGCAAGCCAATCAGCTTCGAGGCAAGATCAACCACTCCAGTAAAGACAAGACCTACGCGGTATGCAACACAGTCACCGTCGAAGTCAATCCGCATGGGACATCCCAATACTGCTCGCGATGTGGCGCCAAGGGGGAAAGGTTTTCCCACCGAGGCGGCAAGCGCATCACAGAGAAGTGGGGAAAATTGTTTTTCTGTCCCGTCTGTCATTACGTGGCGAATGCTGACTTTAATGCCTCTTTGAATGTGCATCGCTCGTTTTATCGAGAATGGCATTGGAAGCTACGCGACAAACCGCCTCGCCATCGGCTGCTTGAGTCGCAGCCTTGAAGGCGGAGCATGCTCTCTCCGGCTAAAGGGCGGAGGGAAGAAGTCTGTCAGAGGGACACCCCGACAAAGACTGGCAGGCCAGGCCGGTCCCGGTCACGGGACACGCAAGGTGGTACGGCTAGCGTTGGTCCGAAGGGGGGACGTTCCAACCTTCATCCTCTTTAGGACATGACCTGATCTGATAACCTCCTGGAATGGAGCAGGAACGCTGGGAAGGTCGGACTGGATCAGGGCGGCGCGAACAGCTGACGTCCAGGTTTGTTCTACAAACTGGATAACAGTTGATACCACGCTTCTGCTTGATAGGTAGGTACTCATTTCCGTAAAGTTTGCGCTTTTATCGAAAGGGGTTCTAATATCTGGGGGTAGAAAGAGCTCGTGAAAGTTTTTCAGAGCGATCTTCTTTATTCTTCATGTTCACCTTGTAACGCCAGGCATTCCGCAATAGCTTGCTCTTCGGTGAGTGCCTGGCCTTCGAGCCGGGCGGCCAGCCAACTTTCTTCGTCCACGCGGGAGCGAATCTGGAGTATAACCGCTTGAATAAGAGGAGAGTTACTTAACCATGAGCTTGAACCAACAGCACCCATCAAGCTTTTGTTTGCCCCCCACAGTCGAGCCGCCTGCAGGCTAGCCGAACGTGGGTCCGGTTCTTCTCTCAAACCAATCGCAAAACCTAAAAGCCCTATACCTGTTGCAACAAATTGTTTGTAACCAATTTCATGGCTTTGTTCAATACTCTTTAGCAAGAGCGCGATTGCTTCTGTGTATTTCCCCTCCAGGATCAACATCCCACCCTGATCTTTCATCACATCGGCAATCGCGCTCTTGTCACCAACCTGTTCAAATAGCTCTCTACTTTGAGCATAGTAATACCGCATTTGCTCGAAGTTATATGTGAAGCCAGCTGCCGCGCCCTGGTAAAAGAGCAGCTGAGCGCGCAGCCATATATCGTCTGTGGGAGAGAGCAATTGCAGGCCTTGCTCGTACAAACTTTTGGCCAGTTCGTGATTGCCCTGGGCATGAGCTGGCCATCCCCGGTAAAATAATGCAGTCGCCAGGCCCCTGGGATCGTCCAATTGCCGCCAGAGCGCGATGCTCGCTTCAGCCAGTTCTACCGCTTTGCTCTGCTCGTTTTGCAAGCATACCAGGCGGGCCGCTTCGCCCAACGCTTTTGCCCGTGCTGCTAGTGCCGTCCTTCCTGCTCCTTCCACAATTGGAACTTCCAGCACTGCATCCAGCCAGCCTCGCCCTTCAACCAGGTGGCCTTGCCATTCCCAGTATGCTCGAAGGGCCGCCGCCAGACGTAGAGACACCTCAACAGCGAGCAGTTCGGCTCCGGGCACTATCTTCAATGGCCCGGCCAGCAATGAGGCGCTATCTCCAACCCCTTTCATTTCTTCCTCATCACTGGTCGACCTGCCTGTGGGGCTGACAGGTTTGCTTGCAACCATGGTGGCTCCAGTTCTGGCTCGTTGAAGCGACCACTTCAAAGCCGCGCGGAAATTATCCTGCTCTGTCACCAGCCGAGCCTGCCACACGAGTTGCTGTGGACCTCTTAATCCTATCTCAGCTGTTTCTGTCACCCACAGGTAATAGCAGGCATGCCAGTCTTGTAGACGTTCAAGCTCACCATGTGCGTTCAACCGTTCCAGCGCATAGGCACGCAGCGTCTCCAGCAGTGTAAAGCGCACTTGCCCAGCTGTCATTGGCAGTCGCACCAGCAAACTATTGTCAACAAGGCGCTCAAGCAGATCCAATGTGAACCCTGAAACAGTGGCGTCCTCGTCATCCAGGTCCGTTGCAACAGCCTGCAGCATCGCTTCTGCTGCCTCAAGCGACCATCCTCCGCTAAACACTCCCAGACGAGCAAACCACGCTTGCTCGATGGGAGTGAGTAAGTCGTAACTCCATCGAATGGTATTGCGCATAGTGTGTTGCCTATCTGGTAGATTTTTGGCACCTCTCGTCAATACGGAGAGCCGCGCCTCTGAGAGCCGTGCCAGGAGCATCGCTGGTGGTAACAACTTGACGCGAGCAGCAGCCAGTTCAAGCGCCAGCGGTAATCCGTCGACTCTGGCACAAATTTGAGCGATGCTGGCTGCGTTTTCAGTGGTCAAGGCAAAGCCCGGTTCTACAGCCCGGGCTCGCTCAACAAAGAGCTGAACCGCTCCATACTGCGCAAGCTTTGTTACATCCAACGCATCACTTGAGTCGGGTACGTCTAGTGGCTGTACCTTGAACTCGTTCTCACCGTACAAATGCAGTACCATTCTGCTGGTGACCAGCACTTTGAGACCAGGAGCCGCTGCCAGCAACTCGCCGATGACTGGAGCTGCATCACTTACCTGCTCGAAATTATCGAGTAATAACAGCAGTTGCTTGTCTTGCAGATGGGTAATCAGGCTTTGAATCGCAGACAAGGCAGGTGCAGGCTTGATATTTAAGATCTGCATGATACCCAGCAGCATCCGGTCTGAATCACGCACTGCGGCTAGAGACACAAGCCACACACCTTGCGCAAATGTATCGACCAGTTCTTTCGCCACATGCAAAGCGAGACGCGTTTTGCCACTACCACCTGGCCCCACCAGCGTGATCAGCCGCACCTCTTCCTGTCCCAACACCTGGCGGAGTTGCTCTACCTCCTCTTCTCTCCCGACAAGTCGTGTAAGCTGAGCAGGTAAATTGTGCCGGACGGAACGCCGAGAGACGTAATCTGTGTGATGTATCGTATTCCTACTAGTTAAAAGATTGAGGGGATGCGTTTGCCACTCCTGAGGACTAAAGCTGCTTTGTTCCTTCTGTGCAAGTTCAAGCAGTTGAATTGCTTCGTTCTGGGTGGTAATCGCTTGCCATCGTGCCAGCGTAGTGATAATGCGCCGTACTTCCACCTCGGTCAGGTGGGCGTTCCCATTACCGCTTAGCTTGCGGCTAAGTACCTTCGGGTGTAAACCAAGCTCGTCGGCCAGGTCCTTCTGGAAATAGCCAGCGGCACGCAGGTGCTTGCGTAAGTTGTTGCTTAATGCCTTCGCGCTTATGCTATTCAAAATATGTCCTCACCAGGTTGCATCGCGTCAGTTTGAAACATCATTGAAGGCTTGATGAGAGTAGACTTTTGGGTTACCAAAAACCAATTAAATAAGACCCCAGTAAGTATACTCAACCTGGAATGCGTAAAGCAAGAGAAAATGGGATGGGGAATCTTTTTCATAAGTTTGCAGGAGGTGCGAGTGGCAGGGATAGGATGAAGCTTTGCTATTGCTCCACAAGAAGTCGCCCATCATCGCATCAAACTGACAGCTACAAAGGCTATTTAGAAAGGATCACATATGCACCTTCTTCACATTAATGCGCGGAGCTATGGCAGGATTTTTGAAGTGTTGCCAGAGGAGGTAGAGAATGCTGAACTTATAGCAGAAGAGGCAGTGAGCCATCTATTGCTCGGCCTTTTTGATGAGGTGATTGTGGATGATGTATCTATTCACTTCTCTTGTGCCTCAAGGATGGGTCAGCGAGACTGCTTTATTCAGATTCAAGCCCAATGCTCTCTCCAATCCTTCAAAATGTTTCCCTGTACAAGGGAGCACATGGAACTTACCGTGGGAAAAAGTATATGTTCTCTCCTGAAGGAATTTTTTGGGCCGGTGACGATAGATAGTGTCATTGCCCAGCCCCTCTTCATGAGAACACGATAAAGCAAGCTTAAAGCTTCAGCACTTCAGATAAACCCCCTTTGACCATGCCTGTACCTGGAAGAACCCCGGTTGCCTCCACCTCTGGTACAAGAGCACCCCTGCGACTCATGACAACTGAAACAACTGAAACAACTGAAACAACTGAAACAATTGAAACAATTGAAACAATTGAAACAATTGAAACAAGTGCGACAAGTGCGACAAAAGGCTAGCAGAAGAGCTGTTGTTGCGGCGAGCAAATCGCCGATTGTGGGCTCATTTGGCCTGCACCGCGTCAAACTGCTCCCGGCTGATGATGGCTGGCATCTGGGTGACCAGTATCCATTCCTCCGGCTGGGTATAGTGGTGTCCGCCGCGCATCCACCCCAGAGGCTACTAACGGGTTCGTGCCGTATGGCAGCGGGTTCGGCCAATATAGACCACCCCGGTGTACGTGGGATTGGTTAAAATGCCATGCACCGTGGCTTGTTTCAAGAGGAGATGTATCTCAAAGAGTACGAGTTCTTTGCCGACGCGGAAGCGAATTTGGAGATGTTCATCGAGCAGGTGTATAATACCAAGCGTTTACATCGAAAGGATGGAGAGCCTACACCGGAGGCTGTATGCGAGAGCAGCCTGACGGGCCAGCCTGGGAAGGCAGCGAAGCTGCGGAGAATGAATGGATTATGGAAACAAGGGATGATCATGCTCTATGACTACCTCTCACCAGCTGTGGAGTGTACCTGGGCCACATATAACGCTTGCTAAAAATGAGGTACATGTATGGAGGGCCTCACTTGAGGCTCCAGAGCGCGTGTACTCTATTCTACAACGGGTACTCTCGACGGATGAGTATGGAGTGGCCACGCGGTTTTACTTCGAGAGGGATCGTCGCCGCTGGACGATCGCACACGGGATACTCAGAATGTTACTGGCACTTTACCTCGACGTTGATCCATCCAAACTTCAGTTTGTGACCAATGACTATGGAAAGCCAGCGATTGCTTCTCCACCCGGAGGAAAGCACTTGCAATTCAATCTTTCCCATTCGGGTGATTTGGCACTGTATGCTTTTGCTTATGACAGGCAGGTGGGGATTGATGTAGAGCGTATACGTGACAACATCGAATATGAGGAGCTGGCACGTTCTCACTTCTCTCCCTCTGAATATACAATGTTACAGACACTCCCCCTTTTGATACGGAAAGAAGCTTTTTTCTTATGTTGGTCCCGAAAAGAGGCATATATTAAAGCCAAAGGGAAAGGACTATCCATTCCGCTCGATCAGTTCGATATGTCGCTGACACCTGGAGAACCCGCGACATTACTCGCTAGCAGGGAGGAGCCTCAAGCGAGGGAACGCTGGTCAGTCCAAGCGCTTGCTCCTGGGACCAGCTATGTAGGCGCTCTGGTTGTCGAGGGAGTGGGCTGGCAACTTCGCTGCTGGCAGTGGCAAAGGGAAGGGAGTGCTCCTCCGGGTTGATTCTCTACCGGCCTGTTGGTGTATTTCTGACGAAAAGCTACAATAGGGTATTGAAGCCCTGTGTGCTTTGTTGCGCTGCCTCAGAGACTGTCTTCCTGCTTGCAGATATTGGTATACTTATAGCAATATCTGTTGATATAACCTGGATGAGCGGGTGTAAGGAATGGCTATCATAAAATTGTTACTCGTTGATGATCATGGACCGCTGCGGAATGCTTTGCGCGAAGGATTACAAGCGACGGGAGCCGTACTGGTGATTGGTGAGGCCGCTACGGGGCGCGAAGCGGTGACACGGGCGCTCGAACTCGACATGGATGTTGTGTTGATGGATGTTCAATTACATGACGAGAAGGCGGCCCGCAATGCCCTCAGCGGGGTGGGAGCGGCGGTGGCAATTCGTCGCGAACGCCCTCGCCTTCCTGTTGTTTTCTATTCTATCCAGGATGATGATGAGTATTATCGCGAGTTCCGTGCTTCCGGCATTCTGACCCACTATGCTTATGTTCGCAAGAGTAATTACCTGCTGCCAAGTATGCTGGTTCCGCTGCTGCGTGATGCCATTAATGGACGCAGCCTGGTTGATCCCGAAATTGAAGATAGGGTGCAGGAGGTGCGTGACCTGGATGAGCAGTCGCCACGCGCTCTGCTTGAGCCAAATGAGCTGCGCGTGGCTGAACTGGTGGCGCAGGGGATGACAAACGAACAGATCGCCGCCCGCCTCAACCTCCACGATAAACGTGCCGTGAGCCGTACCAATGGCCGTATCTATGCTTCCTGGGGATTGAGCGAGACGGCGGTGGATGACAAAGTTGCACGGGCCCGTGCAACTCTGATTTATACGATGAACCGGATGATTATGTGGGATGAGGATGGAGCGGCCCTGGTGCAGGATCGCAGGGGTGAATGGGTTCCACTTTACAAAGAAGAATAACATGTCGCTCTTAACTTTTCTTGAGCCTACACATCTGTTTCAAACGATTGTCCTGGCACTTTCGATCTTTAACCTGGTGACGTTTCTCTGGCTGGCATTCACCGTCTGGTTGAATGGCAATCGACAGGCCTGGATTGCGCGCCTGGGTGTGGTTGGACTGGGCTTCTCTGCATTTTTCTTCTTTGTGCATGCGTTGCTTATAGCCAGTCCGCTTTCATATACCATATCACAAGATTTTCTTTGGCGCCTCCTGTGGCTGCCCGCGATTTGTGTTCCATACATCTGGTTCGCTATTGGCCTGCACTATGCCGCGCTGATCAATCAAAATTGGCGACGACGGCGGCCAGTGCTGCTGGTGAGTAGTGGTATACTCGGCTGCCTCCTGTTAGTGCTGCTCATTCTCTATCGATCGACGTTTACTTTTGTGGGGACTGTCCGACTGTTAGCTTATAGCGATCTTTACGAGGACACGCATGCCGGGCTGTTTTCACCGACCGTACTTGTGCCGGTGCTCTTTCTGTGTTATGTAACATTTTGCGCTATCGGGCCCTGGTTTACCCCCGGTCGTGTGAAGCGCGTGGTGAGCGCGCTTGGAGGGTTTATCGGGCGGAGGGTGAAGCAGTATATGCAAGGTCCAGAAAAAGCTGCAGGTAGCGAGATAGGCGGTGATAAAAAGATACCAGGTTTGGGTCAGGTCCTCGCGGCAGCTTTTTGGGATGACCCAACCGATGTTGAACTCCTCCAAGAGCCGGTGCTTTCATGGCACCTTGCCCGACCTGGTTTATTCCTGGCAGCTCTCTTGATGGTTGGCCTGACGACTATCCTGGGGATAGTAGGTATCTGGTCTATCGTCGATTGGTTTGAATATCGGCAACATGGCGCTCACACTCTTCCTGCCTCGCTGCCACTGGAAACGATTCCGCTGCATTTGCTGGTACTTGATACGATCGCCGCCGGAGCAGTAGCTCTCATTATCCTGCTGGTTGGCTATTCAATCGTGCGTCATGGTGTACTCATCGAGCGCCCCCTGGCGAGACGCGGTTTTTTTGGGCAGTGGCGCGGTATTGTTATAGTAGCCACTACTGTAGCTATATTCATTGTACTCCTCGTGGATTTTACCCACAGCACGCTGGGAAGTTTATTACTCATTACGTCGCTGGCGACTGGCGCCTATGCTTTGTTTACCTGGAGCAGTTACACAGCGCATGACCGCTACATTGCTCTGCTCGGGCCATTTATTCGCAGTACAAATCTGCGCCACTGGTTGAATACCGATCTACAAAGGACTGAACAGGGGCTGGAAGATCTCTTTTTTCACCTGTGCCAGGATGTGCTGGCGGTCAAATTTGCGCGTATGACCGTTATGGCCGGTTCGGTAAGGCGTATTTTTAGTTATCGCTGGCCTCTGGAAGCAAAAGAACAATTTATGTATACTGTTCCCGCGTTTGCCCCGGGCAACGGTATTGATGAGATGTCGGATAGAGGAAATCGCGCCCCGGCACGTGTGAGCATCAATATTGATGGGCAGCCGATGATCTGCTGGGTCTTGCCTATATATGATGAACTCGGGCTGGTGGCGATGCTCTATCTTGGTCCACGGCAGGATGGGGGAGCGTTCACCGATGAAGATATGGACCTCGCGCACGCGTGTGGGCAGCGTATTCTTGACACACTGGGTGACCACGAAGCGATGCAGGCAGTCGCTGCATTGCTGCGACGACGTATTGTCGATGTGAAGTTACTCGGGGCGCAGCATCGACGCATTCTCCATGATGATATTCTGCCACAGATGCATCTTGCCCTGTTGCGATTGGAGACCTTGCGCGCGATTCTTGGCGCGGACAAGCAAACAAAAGAGAGCACTACATCTCCGGAAGAGGTGTTAAACGACGTGGTGGAGAGGATTAGTGACGCGCATCGCCGTCTTGCCTCGATGATGCGGGCCACCGCACCAAGCGCGCCGCATCGATTAGAGCGCGAAGGAATGATGAGCGCGATTCACACTATGCTCGAACAGGACTTTCAACTCGCGTTTGATGAAGTCGAGTGGCGTGTCTCTGAGGAGACCGCGAATTGCATCGATGAGGTAACGCCACCAGCTATCGCCGAACTTATTTTTGCAGCGGTGCAGGAGGCATTGCGCAATGCCGCAAGGCATGCTCGCGGCTCGGATGTGCATCGTCGATTACGGCTGACGCTCAAAGCTTCATGTGATCGTATTGATCCGCACCTGGAAGTGATTGTGGCCGATGACGGGGTTGGCATTATTTCCGCGAGTAGCTCTACAAGCGGCACAGGTGGAGGCTTGCTCACGCATAGCGCGCTGCTTGCTATCGCGGGAGGAAGCCTGATGCACATATGTGCACTTCAGTGTATGGAGGAGAAAAGGGTTGCTGACAGTTGCTCTTTTTGGAAGCTATCATATACTATCCTCATCTTTCTTTGCAACCGGATTCGTACGGGACAAAAAGAACAGCATCAAGAAGAGATCACAGACGGTGATATCTGAAAATTGACCCATATCTTGATAATCCTGGCCTCTGCTTCACAAGCGCATTGGCACATGATGGTTTGCCAAAGAAAGAAGAGGGGTAAACAATGATTCACAAAATCGAAGCGACGGTCGTGTTCGTCCAAGACCTGGCCGGCTGTACGGCGTTTTATCGCGACACGTTCAAACTTAAGTATCAAGGGAGCGATGCCCATTCTGCCAGTTTCCTTCTGCAAGAGGGGTTGTACTTGATTTTGCTCTCGCCCGAAGGAGCCGCAGACCTGTTAGGGACGCAGGGAAATTCGCTGAAGATCGAGGCAGGGCCACGCGGGCTCCTGGCGGCTGGTGTTGCGGATGTCGATGCCGCATACGAGGAACTCAAAGCCAAGGGCGTCACGTTTGTCAGACCCCCAACCGACCAGCGCTGGGGGTTACGCACGGCGCACTTTGCCGATCCCGAGGGCAACCTCTGGGAGATCAACCAATCCCTTGAAGCGCAGCCAGAGGGGTAAGCGAAGCCGTTGTGTGGCACTCTTTGGCCATCACAGAGCTGTCAGCAGATCTCCAAGGAAAGAGACGATGACCAAACGGGAACAAAAACTCTTGCGTGTTGGGGCAGCCGCCCATGAGTTAGGACTGCATCCGATCACTGTGCGACGGTGGATTCAGGCGAGGCGCATC
>WNFW01002358.1_pt1 | contig 12856 bp, 11 predicted proteins | sample 5400131 | NCBI WGS metagenome assembly WNFW01 (sample SAMN13153362, study PRJNA577476) | soil metagenome | isolation source: 20 cm soil or saprolite under grassland replicate 1 | place: USA:California | collected 2016-06-15 | reverse complement strand
CGGGCGATTTCGGAAAGCGCCTGCCTGGTCTGCATCCAGTGAAACGACTGAGAGCACGTGACGATGTCGGCGCAGCCGCCGGGAAGCGGCGTCCGCAGCGTGCTTGCCCGCAGTTCTCTGAACTGAGGCATTTATGCCACGTTGTCCGGTTTTCCGCTCAGCGATCCGTCGGGGCGGTGTGTGGAACGGTGCCGGGGAATGCGGGCATGCCGAGCCGGACCGTGGTGGCTGGACGCCGTAGGGCCGCATCGATCTGGGCGAGCTTGTCGTCGGCGCCGGCGAGGCTGACCTTCAGGCCTTCGGCTTCGCCGGGCCAGCCCTCGCGCTCGGCTTCGGCGATGCGGTCGTGCAGATTGGCGCGGATCTCCTCGAGCCGGGTGCGCTGGGCTGGGTCTGGCCGCAGGAGCGAGCACCTGATGCAGGCGTGCTCGTGGATGCACGGCGTGCCGAAGGCGCGGGCGCAGATGCCGATCGACAGCTTGCGTTTTTCGAAGTGAGCGAGGAACTGGTCCCATTCCTCCTCGGTCGGTGTCCGGTATTCCTCGCCGGGGCGGGCCTGCCGTCGGCGGGTGATGAACGCGCGGTGGGCTTCGATGGCTTCGGCCGGGTAGATCGCCTTGTAGCCCATCGTGGTGCTGATATCGCGGTGGCCGCAGATGACCTGGGCGATGTGCGGCGGCAGCCCGTTCATGACCGCGTCGGTGACGAAGATCCTGCGGAAATCATGGGGGGTGAAGACCAGCGGCTGGCCGTCGTGGCCGCGGATGCCGACGCCGGCGAGCGCCCGCTGGAGGATCTCGCGCAGCGCGCCGTCGCTGATGGGCCGGCGCTCACCAAAGATGGCGCGCTGGAACAGCAGCGGCAGGGGCGGGTTCCAGGTTTTCTCGTGGGTGTCGTAGCTGGGCACCAGCGGGATGGCGCCGGTGCGGCCGCGGATCCTGCGCACGATCGCGCTGAGGACGTCGGCGAGCTCGGGGCTGACCAGGATTCTCTGAACTAAAGACGATCATCGATATCGACTGGATCGGGGCGTTTTCCGGACGCGTGCCGGATCGCGGTGATCAGCCGTTGGATGTTGCGGTCGTCGAGGCCCGTGGCGGCGTCGCGGAGGTCGACGGGGACGCCGGCCGCGAGGCTGGCAGACAGCAGCAGGACGCGCCGTTCCCCGCCGGAGCAGGGCAGGTCGCCAGCGCTGAGGGCGGTGACCGCGGCGTCCCAGTCGATGGCGGCCATCGCGGTGCGGCTGCTGGTGCCGTGCTCGATGAAGCGGCCGGTGAAGTCGCCGCGGCGGAGGAACGTGCCCTCGGCGATGAGCAGGGCGACGCCGGCCTCGAGCGGGTAGAGCCCGGCGGCGCAGGCGTGAAGTGCCGCGGTCAGTTCGTCAGTCGTCATGGTGGGTGCTGGCTTTCTGCTGCGGGCCGGCGGCGACAGGGATGCCCAGGTCGACCGGGCCGGCGCGGCGGTCGATCTGGGCGAGTTTGTCCTCGGCGCCGGCGAGGCTGATTTTGAGTCCCTCGATTTCGCCGGGCCAGCCTTCGCGCTCGGCTTCGGCGATGCGGTCGAGGAGGTTGCCGCGGATCTCGGCGATGCGCGGCCGCTGGCCCGGGTCAGGCCAGTGCATGCTGCACCGCAGGCAGCTATGCTCGTGAATGCAGGGGGTGCCGAACGCGCGGCCGCATATTCCCGTTGCAACCTTCCGGCGCTCGAAGTGGCCGAGGAATTCCTGCCATTCCTCGTCGCTGGGGACCCGGTATTCGTCGGTGGGCCGCTGAGCCCGCCGACGGGCCAGGAATGCCAGGTGGGACTGGATGGCCTCGTCAGGATAGACGGCCTTGTATCCCATAGTGGTATTGATGTCTTTGTGGCCTGCGATAACCTGGGCGATGTGCGGCGGCATTCCGCTCATGACGGCATCGGTGATAAAGATTCTCCGGAAATCGTGCGGCGTGTAATGCAATGGCTGGCCCGTGGCGGGGTCTTTCAGGCCGGTATGGGCAAGGGCGTCGTCCAGCATTTCCCGGAGTGAGGTGTCGCTGATCGCCCGGCACTCGCTGGGGAACCGGCGCTGGAACAAGACGGGCGACGGCGGCCGCCACACGCATTCGTAGCGGTCGTAGACGGGGACGAGCGGGACTGTTCCGCCGGGCTCGCGGATCCGGCGGATGATGCTCGACAAGACGTCCGCCAGCTCCGGGGATACGACGAGAAGCCTCTCCTCATCTGTCTTCGAGGGGATGATCTGCAGCAGCGGCACGATCTCGCCGGTGGACGGCAGCCGGTACTGAATCAGGCTGTGATGGCTGATCTCCAGCAATTCCTCCACCCGGCAGCCCGTGAGCCTAAGGACCTCCACGGCAGCCCACGCCCAGAACGCGTGATCGTCTTCGAGGCCCAGGTCGCGGCGCCTGCCGGCTGCCGGGTCGTCGGCCCAGGTCTTGCGGGCAGCCTTGGTGACCGACCGGGTCAGCGTCTGGCCCGCGGCGGTGAACGCCTGGCCGGGCTGTGCCTGGCGGGCGGCCTGCAGGAGCGCGGAGGAGTTCTTGCGCCGTTCATCGGCGGTGCGCAGCAGCACCGGCAGGACGGGCAGCCGTTCCCGGGTCCGCGCGTCCATGCGCGCCTTGCGGTGGCGCTGGAACTTCCGCTGGCTGATCTCTTCCTGCCCGACCGGGCAGGGCGCGACCCACCCTGCCCACCGGCCGGGGTCCTCGAGCGCCCACTGGGACAGGTCCAGGTAGAAAGCCCGGACCGGGGTCAGGCACTGACGGTAGCCGATCCGCTCGGCCATGATGACGGTTTTCTCCCCGTCCGGCGAGGTGGTGATCTGCGGCTTGGTCCGCTGCCGCTGTTTCCACGCGCCGGCGACCTCGCTGTCCAGGTGGAGGCTGCCGATGCCGGGATGGTGCTCCTCAAGGTCGGCCCAGAACTGCTTCGCCAGGTAGTAAGCGAGCATCTTCAGGCTGGTGTAGTCCACGGCGGGCTGGCGTTCCCGCAGGTAGTCCACGAGCAGGTCCCGGACGGGCCGGCACCGCAGCTGGTAGCGGTCAACGAGCTCCTCTGGCGTGAGCTGGCCCGCGGTGCGGAACGCCCGCAGCCGTTCGGGTGCCTGGTCCCCGAAGATCCCCGTCTCGCGGAGCATCCGGTAGAAGACCTTGTGGTCCCGCGTGGGGCAGGTGAAGTGCTCGGCCTCGCGGTCCATCAGCTCCAGCACGTCGCCGACGGTGATATCAGCGAGCATGCCGCCTTTGGCCGCGATGATCTCGGCGGTGCGCCGCAGCGTGAGGCTGACGGCATCACGGGAAACGTGAGGGTCGACGTCGCATAGCGCCTGAAGGCGGGCGAACCCCTGGGGGTCGCGGATGCGGGCCAGGTTGCGGGTCAGCGCTCCCTTGCCGGCTCCGCCGGCTACCAGGCAGCTGAGCGAGGGACGGACGAGGTCGCCGCAGATCGCCACCACCAGGGCGCCTGACAGCTCTTCCCGCAGCCACCGCGATTCCCGGCCGCGCTCGCGCTGCCAGGCGATCGGCTCCTGCCGCCAGTTCCCTCCCGCGGCGTCGGCACCGCTGGCCATCCAGCGCTGCTGCCAGGTCTCGCCCCGCTGGCCGGACAGCCAGTCCAGGAACCAGGCCAGGGCACGTTTGCGCCGGTCCTGGCTGTCGGTGTTGGGCAGGACGTATATCCCGCTGGTGAGCCTTTCGTAGGCTTCGCCGCGTTCCTGCCGGGTGGCGGGCCAGTCCGCGGCCGCCGGCCGCGGCGGGAACCGCGTCCGGGCTGACTCGCGCTGGGCCTTGGACGGGCGCGACGCGATCCCCGGGAACGTGATGACCCCGGTCATGACGTGCGGCCCCCGAACAGCACTTCCATCGTCTCGGGCCGGTAGCCGGCGGCGGGCGCCGGGCGCGCCCGCGCGGCGGCCTGCCGGGTCTGCTCGGCATGGTGAGCCAGGACCCGGCGGATCACCTCTTCCTTGCGGGGCGTCAGGTAGATCTGCGTGGTCGTGAGCAGCGCATGGCCGAGTACGGTTTGCACGTCGGTCAGCGGGAGAGCGGGATCCTCGGCCATCCGGTAGGCCGCGGTATGCCGCAGCGAATGCAGGGTCGCGCTGCTCCCCGCCGCCTCGCCGGCCCGCTCGAACATGCGGTGCACCGCATGATAGGCCAGCGGCCGCACCGGGCGGCGGAGCGTCCACCACAGCGGCTGCCTCCGACCCCGCGGGATGAGCCCTTCCATCTCCACCTGGTAGAGCCGCAGCCACACGAACGCGTCGGTGGACGCCGGCAGCTCCTGCAGCTCGCGGGTGCCCTTCCGGGTCACCGTGATCAGCTGCCGCCCGGGATCGACGCCCGCCATCATCGCGGACAGCAGCTCCGAGGCGCGGGCACCGGTCGAGACGTAGAAGGCGACCAGTGCCCGGTCCCGGTGGGAGGGCAGCCTGGCGAAGATCTCGTTGAACTCCTCATCCGGGACAGACCGCGGGATCCGGGACGGCACCCTTGGCCGGTAGAGCCCGGACCGCTCGTTGCGGAACGGCTCCATCGGGTTGTGATGAGCGTGCGCCCGACTGCCCCGCCGCGTCCGGTCCAGCGGGAACGGGTTGATCACCGGCCCGCTGCCCGCCTCCAGGTGAAACCCGTAAAAGCAGCGCAGCACCGTCTCGCTGTGCGCCCGCACCGACGGCGCGTACGCCTCCCCGCTCGCCGTGCTTTCCCCTCCTGGGCTGCGCCAGTGCGGGCGGGCCGGCTTGCCCGCCACCAGCATCCACCGGCAGAAGTCGCGGGCCTCGATTCGTGTCGCCCGGTTCCACGGCACCTTGACCGCCCAAAGGAACCGGAACCAGCGGAGAAGATCGTTCCCGTAAGAACGCAGTGTCGCCTCCGGCCGGCCCGCGGCCTGAAGGTCACGGAAGAACTCCGCGACCGCCGCCACGGTCTCGCCGCTGGCATCGACGATCCGGTAAGGCTCCCACGGGTCTCCGGTCGGCTGAAGCGCCCCGGCCAGCGGGACTCGCAGCGCCGCTAGGTCCCGGACCGCATCCTGATCTCTGATCACGACCAGCGACATTAGCCACTATGTTCAGTATTCGTCTCTGAAATGCTGAAACTAGCTATTTAGTTCAGTCAACAGGTAGCAGTCTTTCGGCGCCGGCCTTGGACGGCGCGATCTGCAGCAGCGGGACCAGCTCGCCGGTGGAGGGGAGCCGGTACTGGGTGATGCTGTGGTGGCTGAGCTCGCGGAGTTCTTCGAACCGGATGCCGGTATGACGCAGGACTTCTGTGAATGCCCAGGCCCAGAAGGCTTCGCTTTCCTGGCGGGTCAGGTCGGCGCGCGGCCCGCCGCCGGATGGGCAGGCCCAGATGCTGCCGGTGTAGGCGGTGGGTGCGGGCAGCCGGCGAAAGGACTGGGCACCGCTGGTGAAGATGGCCCCGGGCCCGCCCTGGCGGGCTTGTTCGAGCAGGGACGCGCTGGCCAGGCGGTGCTCGCTAAGGGCGCGGGCCAGGGCGGGCAGGTGCGGCAGGCGCTCGCGGGTCCGCTGGTCCATCCGGGACTTGACCAGCTTGTCGTGCTTGGCCCGGTTGCAGTCGGTCTCCTTGACCGGGCACGGCACCGCCCACTGTGCCCAGCGGTGCGGCTCATCCAGCGCCCACTGGGCGATGTCGAGGTAGAACGCCCGGACGGTCATCATTGTGCTGCGCGCGCCCGCGCGGGGCACGAGTGCCTGCGTTTTGCCGCCGCCAGGCGCGGCCGCGGTCACCGGCCGGTAGCTGATGCGGTGCCGCCAGGCGCCGGCGATCTCGGGCGCCAGGTTGATCGAGTCGATCCCGGGATGGTGGCGTTCCAGGTCCGTCCAGAACAGCCGGACCAGGTCCCCGGCCAGGTTGGACAAGGAGACATAGTCCACCGCGGGCTGGCGTTCCCGCAGGTAATCCACGAGCAGGTCGCGGACCGGGCGGCATTGCACCTGGTAGCGGTCGACCAGTTCCTCGACGGTGCGCTGCCCGGCGGCCTGCAGGAACGCCCGGCCGGTGAGCGGTGCGTCCGGCCCCAGGTGCCCCAGGCCGTGCAGCAGCCGGTAGGCCAGCAGCCGCCCGGCGCCGCCGGTGCCGGTCTGGTGCATCGCGTCGAGCAGGGCGAGGTAGTCCCCGACCGTGATGTCGCGGACCAGGCCGCCCGTGCACGCCAGGATCATGGTGATGCGGCCCAGCGCCAGGCGCGCCTGGCCCGCGGTAATCCCGTCCGGATCGGCGTCGATGAGGCCCTGCAGCGCGGCATACCCGTGCGGGTCGCGGCAGGCGGCCATCGCCGGGACGATCCAGTTCGATGCCTTGCGGACCATCCAGCCCAGCCCCGGGCGGATGACGTCCGCGCAGACCAGCATGAGCAGGCCGGCCTGGAAGCAGTCCCGGTTGTGCGGCGCGGCGGACTGGCCGGTGGCCTGCCGCCACCGCATCGGCAGGTCCAGCCACTGCTCCTTGGGCAGGTCCTCAGCGCCGGAGGCCTTCCACCGCTGCTGCCAGCTGCCGCCGGGGAAGCCGGCCAGCCATTCCAGGATCCTCGTGGTTCCGTGGCGGCGGTAGCCAGTGCCGTTGGCCGGCCGGAACGGCGGCGCGTCGATCCTGGCGATGATCTGCCCGGCGCTGAGCAGGCTGGCCGGCCATGCGGTTTCATCCGGGCGCGGGGGGAAGGCGCGCCGCAGGTCGGCATGCGCACCAGCGACGGCCTCCGCTGATCGGGCCGCGCGCTCGTTCGCCCGCATCTTCACGGCCGCCGCCCGAACAGCACGTCCAGCGACCGCGGGTCATATCCCGGCGCGGGAGGGGCCGGGTCGGTCCCGGCGCGGGCCTGCCGGGCCTGGTACGCGTGCAGCGCGGCCACCGCCTCGTCCACCGAGGGGTTCAGGTAGATCTGCGTGGTGGACAAGTGAGCATGGCCCATGACCCATTGCACGTCGGCCAGCGGCAGCGCGGGATCGCGGGCCATCCGGTGCGCGGCCGAATGCCGCAGGTCATGCAGCGTCCAGTTGGCGCCGAGCAGCGCGTTGGCCCGCTCGAACATCCGGTGCGCTCCGTGGTAGGACAAGGCGGCCAGCGGCTGGCGCAGCGTCCACCACAACGGCTGCCGCCGCCCCGCCGGTATCCGGCCGTGCATCTGCTGCTGGTAAAGACGCAGCCAGACGAACGCGTCCGGCGAGGCGGGCAGCGGCTGAACCGCACGCGACCCCTTCCGGACCACCGTGATCAGCTGCTGCCCCGGGTCGGCATCCCCCTGGCAGGCGCCGAGCAGCTCCGATGCCCGGGCCCCGGTCGAGATCCAGAACGCCACCAGCGCCCGGTCCCGGTCCGAGGACAGCGCCGCGAACAGCAACCCGAACATCTCATCCGGGATCGCCCGCGGCGGCCGCCGCGCCACCGCGCTGCGGTAACGCCCTTCCCGTTCCCGCGGCCACGGATCCAGCGGGTTGTGATGGGCATGGGAACGCCCGCCGCGCCGCGCCCGGTCCAGCGGGAACGGGTTGACCATCGGCCCGCTGCCGGCTTCCCGGTGAAAGTCGTAAAACGTCCGCAGCACCGTCTCGCTGTGGTTGACCGTCCGCGGCGCATACCCCCGGCCCGGCGACGGCTTGCCCGTCACCGGGTTGACCTGGCCCGGAAGGCCGCCAGCCAGACCCTCCCCGCGGGACTGCGGCCGCCGCCGGCCATCCGCGCCGCCCGCGCCCGCAGCGGCCACGGCACCTCCGCCGCGCCCCGGCCCGGCCCGCGGCTTGGATGCCTGCCGGATCCACAAGCTGAAATCCCGCCCCTCCACCGGCGTCGCCCGCTCCCAGCGGACATCTGCCGCCGCCAGGAACCGCCACCAGCGCAGCAAGTCCACCGCATACGACCGCAACGTCAGCGGAGCCCGCGAGGCAGCCAGCAACTCCCGCAAGAACGACGCGACCGGAACCACCACGGCACCGTCCGCATCAAGCAGCCGGTACGGCTCCAGCGGATCATCGGTGGCCGCCACGCGTCCGATACGCGGCACCACCAGTGTGGCGACGTCACGCTCATGCGACTGCGGGAACATGAGCGCCGACTCTAGCAGGAAAATCGAATAATGCGCGTGAACTGCCGAAACGACTCTTCTAGTTCAGTCAACATAGGGGAGGTGCCGCAGCGCGGCGCCGAGCTTGCTGTCGCGGAACAGGTTCTCCACCGTGGTGCGGTGACGGTACCAGTGCTCCGCAGCGGCCGCCCTGGCCGGGCTGGACACATCCAGGTTGGTCAAGATGAAGCTGTAGGCATAGACCGCGGGTTGCCGGGCCAGGTCCGGGAACAGCATGTCCCGCTGGTCTGGGTGCAGGGTCCGGCGTCGCCGTGACCGCGGGTCGGCGGAGACCTGGGCCGGGTCCAGCGCCACCCGGCGGATCAGCAGCGCCGTGCCCTCCGGCCACCAGTCCGGGCAGTACTCCGCGACCGCGACCTGGGCATTGTCCATGTCGATGGCGTCGTGCCAGGCGTCCTCGGCGATGCCGGCCAGCAGCCGCCACAGCGGCGCGATCCGCTTGGCGCCGATCGCGAAGGCGATGTGCGCGTCGTGGGCGGCGCGGGCCAGCTGCCCGGCGAAGTACCCGGCGTCGGCGCGCATCGCCACCCGCCCGGCCCGGGCCGCCGCGGGCAGGCATGCCAGCGCGCGGCGCAGCAGCCCCGGCGCGGTCGCGCGCGGGTCATCGGTGCCGTCGCCCAGGTCCGCGGCCAGCACGATCTCGGTCTCGGCCCAGGCCGCGACGTGCGGCCGGCCGACCCGCTGGCCCTGGTGGTTCCAGGCCACGCCGCGCTTCTTGCGGCCGTAGACCTCCACGTCAGTGGTGTCCAGATCGATGGTGACCGGGCCATCGGCCAGCGCCGCCGCCCGCTCCGCAGGCAGCAGCGACAGCATCCGGCCGGTGACCAGCGCCAGGCCGGCCTCGACCGCCTGCCACTGCGCCGGCGTGATCCGCCGGGCCAGCCCGGCCGCGGTGGTGGACGCCAGGCCCGGCACCGGGGTGATCTGCTGGCCTGCCGCATCGGCGCGCTGCCGGTCCAGCCCGGTCAGGAAGTCTTCCCCGGCCAGCTGCGCCGCTGCGATCCCGGTCAGCAGCTCCCCGGCGCCGAAACCGCGGTCCCGCTGCTTGACCGGGCCGACCGCCGCATCCAGCGCCTCGATCACGCCGAGCCGCCCGCACAACTCGCTGACCGCGGCCAGGCCCGCGTTCGCCGTCAGGGCCCGATCCGCCGCGCCGACCCGCACCTGCCGCCGCTTCCGCCTCTCACCACGTATGCTGCCCACCAGATAGGTGCCCTCTCCGCTGAGATGGTCATTACTTGGCAGCAATAATCATCCCAGGTCAGAGCGGCACCTATCGGCACCTGCGCGGCCGCGTCACCTGCTTACTCGCGGAATCGGGTCTGAGGGTGGGCTGGCCGATGAGCAGGACGGTGAGCGGGGATCCTGAATCGAGGTTGTGGTTCGTCATCATGCGGACGGCCTCCAGCTGGTCGCCGGTGAGCATGTGCGATTCGTCGATCGCGAGGATGACGTTCCGGTTCCGCTCGTCGGCCTCGGCGGCGAGTGCTGCCTCGACCTGGGGGATCAGGGTGGCGTGGTGGAAGCGGGGTGCCTGGCCGAGCGCGGTGGCCAGCGCCCCGTGCAGGCCCCTCACCCCGACCTGGGGATTCGGCAGGTAGACCAGGGTGTTGCGGGAGGCGTCAAGGCCGTCGGCGGCGGCGCGCAGCGCGGCGGTCTTCCCGGCGCCGACCTCGCCGGTCAGGATGCCCAGGCCGCAGGCGGAGATGAGCCAGCGCAGCCGGGCGACGGCTTCCTTGTGGGCGGCGGAGGCGAACAGGGCGCCGACGGGGACGGATGCGGTGAACGGCATGCGGGTGAAGCCGTAGTGGGATTGCAGGTTCGCGATCATGGCGGTTCCTTCCTGCCGCGCTGTCAGCCGTTGGCGGCGGTGATGGCGTCGGTGACGAGGGTGATGTTGCGGCGGTCGAGGCTGCCGGGGCAGTCCCGGAGGCTGATCGTGATGCCGGGCTCGGCGAGGCTGGCGGCGATCAGCAAGATGGCGCGCTCCGATGCCGAGCAGGGCAGGTGCCCGTTGTGCAGGGCGGTGACGGCGGCGTTCCAGCGGATGACGGCGAACGGCTGCCCGTCGGTGACCGAGGCTCCGGCGGCGATGATGCGGCGGAAGCCGGGGTCGTCCAGGAAGTGGCCGTGCCGGATGATCAGGCCGGCGGCCGCGGTGTCGGGGAGCATGCCGGCGGCGGTGCCGGCGAGCAGGCAGGCGAGCCGCCCGGAGGAGATCGTCTCGGCGTTCACCGCTGGTCCTCCTCTCCGCCTGGCTTGCGGTCGTCCCGGGCGCCGGGATCTGGGGGTTCCGGGCCGGTGCCGTCGAGGGCGGACAGCCGCAGTTCCCCGGCCAGGGCGGCGGCGTCGGCGTCGGCGACGAGCTGGAGGTAGTCGATGCCGGTCAGCTCCGCCGGGGCCGGGTCGTCCTCATCAGGCGGCGCCTTGGGATGGGCGTGCCGTCCGATGACCTGCGGGACCGCCTTGCCGACTTTGCGGCCCTGCCAGTAGACGGTCAGCTCGGTCATGTCGAACGGATCGAACACGCACTCGATTTTCCGCCCGGTCAGGAACGGGTCGACGGAGTACACGTTTCCCTCGACGGAGACGGTGCCGGTCTTGCGGACCTGCCGGATCACGCTCCATGAGAACGCCTCCCTCAGCAGCGCCGGGTCCGGCAGCGCCGGCTGGCCGGCGGCGGCCAGCCGGGCGGCCGGCGCCTGGCCGGTCTCCGAATGCGGCCGGGCGTGGAAGACCGGGCGCAGCCACGCGGCGAGCAGGCCGTTGAGCGCTTCCAGGCTGGCGACCGGGTGCCGGGCCGGGCTCCCGCCGTCCGGGTCGCCGGCGATCTCGGCCAGGAACTGCTGCTGGATCACCCCGAAAACGCGTTCTATTTTTCCCCGCCCCATCGGGCGCCCGGGCTGGCTGTGGGTCAGCCTGATGCCGAGTACCGCGCAGGCCCGCTCCAGCGACGAATCGACAAACGCCGACCCGTGGTCGCAGTACAAACCGGACGGGATGCCGCAGGCGGCGATCGCGGCGCGGAGCACGCCGGCGAACCGGACGGCGTCGGTGCGGCGGACGAACCGGGCCCCGGTCAGGAACCGGGACCGGTCATCGATGATGCCCGCCAGAAAGGACGGCTTCCCGCCGACCCGCGGGCCGTTCATGAAGTCCGCGGTCCAGATCTCGTTCACCGCATCGGCCTGGAACCGGCCGAACGCCTCCGGCGGCGCCCCGCCCGGCCGGGTGGTCAGCTCCCGGGCCTCCAGCCATCGCTGGATGGTCCGCAGCGACGGGACGGCGCCGCCCTGCGCGGCCAGGATCCGGCGGACCTGCGCCGCGGTCCGGGCCGGGTTCTCCATCTTCAACCCGGCCGCGAGCTCCTCGGTGTCCGTCCCGAGCCGGGGCGGGCACTGCCGCGGCGACGGCACCAGCCCCCCGAACCCCTCCTCACGGCGGGCGACGACCCACCGGTCCAGCGTCCGCCGCGACACGCTGACCTTCTTCCCGTCCGGGCCGGCGTGCTCCCGCGACGCCAGGTCCCGCACCACCAGCCCGCGCTGGCGGGACGTCAGGGCAGGATCCATCGCCGGCTCGACCAGCGCCCACCGCCACAGCGCGATGTCGTTCCGCCGCTGCCGCGCGGCGGCCGCCTGCCTGTCTGCTGCCGTCACTTCGGTGCCTCCTCTGCTGCCCGGTTCATGACCGGATGTCCCGGCCATGCGCCCGGCGGCAAGATCACGAGGGCACGTTGGCGGCTGCCGTGAGCAGGGTCGTGTTGAACCGCAGGACCGGCACCGCCGGCGCCAGCCACAGCGCCCCGGACAGGTGCGCCGCCGCCTCATGCGGTGCCAGCCCGGCCATCCCCAGGCGATCCCGCAGCCCCCGCGTCACCGCCTCCAGCGCCGCCAGGCAGTCACCCGCCGGCGACCCCGCCGCCAGCGGCCGGGCAGCCTCCTCCTGCGACACCCGCGGCAGCAGGCCCGCCAGCTGCTCCCGCAGCACTGAAGCCCGCGAGGAGAACCGCGACCGCCACGACCTGGCCGTCGACGCCGGCACCTGCCGCCGGCGGCCCGGAACCCGCAGCCACGGCCGGGCTGCCGCCCGGCCCGCCGCCGCGGCCTGCGCCGCCAGCACCAGCACCGTCATGATCACCGCCGCGCCATACCGGCGCTGCGACCACAGATCCGCAGGCAGAAGGACATGCGTCCGCCCGCAGGCCCGGCACCGCGACCGCCGCGGCCAGAACTCCTCCCAGCCCCCCGGCATCGCGACCCGCCGCCGCCGGGCATGCCCCCACGGCCCGAGCACACCGCCGCACGGGCACCGCAGCTTCCCGGCCAGCAGCCGTGACTCGACACTCTCAGCAGAACCTCGTACCGTCACCACCAGGTGCCACCTCCGGCACCAGCCAGGCGGCCTTCCCCGCAGTCACTGCCAAGAGATCACGGGGAGGGCCGCTGCCATCACCGACATGGCCACGGTGACGCCGTCCATCAACCCCCGCATCGCGAACCCGCCGAATCACTCCGCGACGACACCGTCAGTGACGCAAGCCCCGTCTCAGTGGACACCCTCAACGGCGCGGGACAGTTCGCGGCTGGCCGGCGGCTCGCCGATCGGGGTGGTGATGGTGCCGCCGTGGCGGCCGGGCCTTGCCCAGTCGGTGCTGCCGCCTTCTTACCGGGACCTGCTGGAGATCCTGGCTGATGCGGGGCGGCCGCTGCGGGCCGGGGGCATCGCCGCCGCGGCCGGGCTGAGTACGGGCAAG
>WNFW01006193.1_pt1 | contig 12859 bp, 9 predicted proteins | sample 5400131 | NCBI WGS metagenome assembly WNFW01 (sample SAMN13153362, study PRJNA577476) | soil metagenome | isolation source: 20 cm soil or saprolite under grassland replicate 1 | place: USA:California | collected 2016-06-15 | reverse complement strand
CCGTCGTCCGAGCAGGGTATGGCGTTTTCTTCACGCAAGCGTTCTACCCCGGCTGGGGCGGGGGGATCTCGCTCGACGGGTTGAACCTGAATCAATCGTTCGGCAAGCTTAAAGACCCGACGACGAACCAGGACGATCCCACATTTTACCTGGACAACGGAGTTACGGCACCCCAGCAACTTCCGCCATTTATCTCGGGGTCCTTCGACAACGGCCACAGTATTCTTTATCGCCCACTGGATGCCAACCGGCGGTCCTATTCCCAGCAGTGGAACCTGACCATTGAACGGCAACTTCCGCAGAACATCTTCCTGAGTGTCGCCTATGTGGGAAACAAGGGTTCGCGGCTGCCTTCCAGTCTGAATCCCGTCAACGTCCTGAATCCCTTCGATCCGAAGATTCAGGCGCTGTTTGCGCCTTTCCACTCGCCAGAGCCGATCTGTGCGACCACAACGGATCCCAATGCTTTGCAAGGACATGACTGCAGTTACGTACCTGAGCTAAACGCTCCGTTTACTTCAGACAATCAGACACTCTTCGGCGTCACACCACCATATCCGGGCTGGGTCGCAGAGCTCAACGCCGCCGGAAACTGTTCTCCGACCGTCGGTCAGGCATTGCTTCCTTTCCCGCAGTTCTGCGACAGGCTTCAGGGGCTCAACGAAAATCACGGGAGCTCCATCTACCATTCCTTCCAATTGAAGTTCGAGAAGCGTTACAGCCAAGGTTTATACATGCTGGTGGCCTATACGAACTCGAAACTGCTCACGGATGCTGCGGACAATACGCAGCGTGACGCATCGACGTGGAACGCCTCGCAAGGAGTGATCTCGCCTTTTGAAGAGAGGCGGAATCGTTCTCTCGCGCCCGATGACGTTCCGCAAACCCTTTCCGCAGCTTTCGTTTACGAGTTGCCTTTCGGTCGAGGTAAGCGCTACTTGGGCGGCAGCGGCGGCCTCGACCGCGCGGTCGGCGGCTGGCAGATCAGTCCTATCATTCGCTATTCGAAAGGCACGCCGATGTGGATCCGTTCGGGGTCTTGCCTCACCTCCTACACATCGCAAGGATGTTTGCCAGGGCTCATTTCAGGACAGAAGCCCTTCTTGCAAAATCCGAATAACTTCAATCCCGACAAAGGTCTACTCATCAATCCGGCTGCATTTGAGCCCCTGACCTCATTCGAGGCAACTGGGTCGTGCCCGACGTGCACGGGAGTATTTGGGTACACTGGGACTGGTCCTCGCATATTTGGCTTCCGAGGACCAAACTACAAGAACGTGGACTTTGCTATAACCAAGAACACGAAGCTGAACGAGAGGGTTAACTTCATATTCCGCGCAGAGTTTTACAACGCCTTCAACCAACATATGTTCGTCAACGATGGCAATTTCACCATTTCTGGAGGCAATGCATTCGACACAGATATAAGTTCACCGAGCTTCGGCCAGTGGACAGGCAATGTCAGCGCACCGCGAAGAATTCAGTTGGGGGCCCGATTTGAATTTTGACCACCCCTAAACACTCCAAAACACAGGACCAGCGCCCCGATGAAGAGTCGGGGCGCTGTTTTTTTTGTCTTGACCAAAGTCTTAGAGCACAGTTCAAAGTAACGATCAGAGGTAAAGCACTCCGCTACATTGGAGGAGGCGGGGAGCCACTCGCAGCTTGCGCTTCACTGGCTTTCCTTAGCTCTTGAAAGCGGCCAATTTCCGATTTCGAAAGCGCTTCGTTTCCTAGCCGGTGATAGATTTTGCCCAGCAGATAATGCGGTTCCGGATAGTCTGGGGCCAAGGCGACGGCCAGTTTGAGCGATTCAACGGCAGCTTGATATCCGCCTTGCATCTCCAGAACGCGGCCGAGTTGATAGTGCGCCTGTGGAAGCTGCGGGTCGTAGCCAACGGCTTCCCGAAGATTTTTTTCCGCTTCGGGCAGTCGATTTAGAGCAATGAGCGAAATGGCTAAATCCACGTGAGGCCAAGCAGAGGGCTTCGCTTGCAGCCGGTTCAGCTCGACGGCGCGATTGTAATTCTTTATAGCCTCATCGAATTTACCGAGGTAGTCGAAGCAAAGCCCCAGGGTGTCATAAGCGCGCATCATTTTCGGGTCCAGTTCGGTGACTTTTTGCAAACGGGTGATGGCGGAAGCGTAATTCCGAGCGTCGTAATCCAGACGGCCGAGCCAGTACAAGAAAAGCGGATTTTGCGGCTGCGCCCCGGCAAGCCTCTCCAATTCCGCGCGAGCCCCATCTCGCCGGTTGAGTTTGACGTAGGCCATAGCCAGGGTGAACCGGTTTCGATCGTCGAGAGGGACGATGGTCTCAGCCCTTTTCCAAGCGATGGCCGCTTCCAGGTATTGACCGTCCAGGAAGAAGATTGCCCCGGCAATTGCAAGTAATTTTGCCGAACGAGGTGATTCCTGATCGCGTTCGGCCTCTTCAACCAGGATCTTCTCGGCAGTTTTGTATTCGCGCGCGCGAATGGCCCTTTCCAGGTTCCCGAGCCGCTCGGGGTCCAACTGCAGGTTCAACAGTTGGCGAGCGAGATTTGATGTAGTGGGCTCTTCTTGCTGCAACACGGGGACTTGAGCGCAAATGAACAGCGCTTGGCCTAGGACAAGTGGAGCCAGACCGATGATCCATCCCTTGCTTTTCACAGAGGTTCGCCAATTAAGGCGCTGAACCAGCCTTCGCATTTTCAATCTTTGTCTTCAGTTCTACGGCGGCCTTGCTTTGGGGCACGAGTTTCAGCTCCAGTGCAATTTCCGCGAGCGCTTGGTCGTATTTCTTCTGCTCCAGAAGAATTGTGCTAATGGCCAGATGAACTTCGGGCAATTGGGGATCTGCCTCTGCCGCACGCTGGAAAGCGGCAAGCGCCAGGTCGTATTTTTCCTGAACGGCATACTCCTGTCCAAGTCCCTGCTGCAATCGCGGGGAATTCGGGTTGATTCGCGCGATCTGCTGATAGGACCAGCCGGAAAGTCTCATCCAGGCTTTTCCCATTTGATAAGCATATTCCGGCTCCTGGGGATCTAACTCGACGAGTTTCTGGAGTTGTTGAGCCGCGGCGATCCAATCTTCTGAAGCCTCATACGCTTTCGCTAACTGGAGGCGGGCCTGTGGCTGCTGGGGCATCAGCAGGACCGCGCGCTGGAGTTCGCGTACAGCTTCGGCATTTCTTCCGAGTGCCAGGAAGCTGGCTCCGAGTAGCAGCCGTGATGCACCATAATTCGGTTGAAGTGCCAATGCTTCGCGAAACCTCCGAACAGCTTCCAAATGCTGGCCGCGCATTTGGGCAATGACCCCCAGGTTGTGATAGACGAGCGGATGCTTGATGCCGTGACGGAGCGCACTCGAGAAAATCTTTTCTGCCGAGTCGAGATCGCCGGACTTCAATGCCGCTATTCCAGGGGCGACCTGGGTTTCAAGAGAGAACGGCGGAGGCTCCTGCGCAGGGCACTGAGTTGCGGCGGCGACAAGCAGGAACAAAAAGATCTTGCGGCGCAAGCATCTCAGAAAAGGAGCTGCAGAAGGCATCGATGCAACCGTACAGCTAGAAGAGACGCGCAAATCGCAGATAGTATAAACCAGCGCAGGAGCCCGACCCTATGGAAACAATCAGACCCCTTACTTATAATTGTGTCGCTAAAACTACACAATCCCCCGTGAAAGGAGGGTCCAGACGACGGTTCCTGATGCGATCGCACTGGCCAATTCCGGTAGTGGCTCTTGCGGTTTTTTTCTGCTCTTCGCGTTTAGGTTTTGCTTATTCCGGGCAGAACCGAGCGAGTGAGAGAGAGCAGAGAATTTTGCAGATTCAACAATTGATACACGAACACGATCTGGAGAAAGCGCACCTCGAGCTTGCCGAGGCTGCTAAAAAGTATCCGGGTGACGAAGGATTCGACAACCTGCTTGGTATCGTCGAAGCGCAGCAAGGCGATTACATCGCCGCGGAAAAGAGCTTTCGCCGAGCGATTGCCAAGGCGCCAAGATTCACGGGAGCTTACCTGAATTTAGGAAGGCTGTATCAAGAGAACATGGCCGCCGACCCGCAGGCGCGGCGGAAAGCTCGCGACATTTACAGGCGAGTGCTGGATTATGACGCGGCGAACATTGAAGCTAATTACCAGAGTGCGGTTCTTTTCCTGCAACAAGGCCAATACCAAGAGTCACTCGATCGTATTTCGCGTCTCTCTGCCGAGCAGCGGAACGCTGCGCAAACGATGTCCATCGAGTGCGCCGATTACGCTGGACTGCGGAATCACAAGGGCGCTGATGATGCGGCTGCAAGGCTTATGGCCGCTCCGGATTTTTCTGAGCCGGATGCCCAGCAAGCGTTGTTAGGTCTGCTTCCAGGCAAGCGTGACGACTTGATTGTCTCCCTGCTGGAGAAGCTACAAAGCCGCCAGCAACTGGGTCCAGCCCTTTTGGAAGCGCTCGGCTTCTGGAAAGGCCAGCCTGCATTATTTCTTTGGCGTTGTGTGTGTGGATCTAAGCCTCATCGCAGAGGCGCGAAATTCGTTTGAAAAGGCGGTGCAGCTTGAACCGGAAAATCCGGATTATAACTATGCGATGGGGGCGGCCTCTGCTTTCGGGCACGATCCGGCGGAGGCCGTTCCGTACTTTGAGAAATACTTTAAACTGAAACCGCAGGATCCGCGTGGCAAGCTTGCCTTGGGTGCGGCCCTTTTCCGCGCCAAAGATTACGAGCACGCCCTTCCTTGGCTGAAAGAATCTGCCGGAATCCCAGAAACCGCCACAAGGGCTCATTATTACTTGGGGGCGATTGCGCTGGAGGAGGACCGGCTTGAGGAAGCTTTCGTCGAACTGCAGGAGGCCTTGAAAGCCAAATCTGATTTTACGGACGCTCTTGCGGACCTAGGCCAATACTATCTGAAGCGCAGAGACTACCAGCAAGCGGAGAAACAGATTCAACTCGCGCTAAAAATCGATCCGGACCACTATGTCGCGAACTTCTATCTCTTGATGCTGTACACTCGCACCAAAGATGCAAGACAAGAATCGCAGGCTAAACGGTTCGATGAATTAAAAAAGCAACTGGCAGAGAAGACCCAGGAATTCCTGCGCATCGTGGATGTACGTCCCTTTGAGAACCCATGAAGATAGTTGGTTGGAAATCCAAGGTCTTTAAGTCGCGGTCGAGGCTATGCGTTTTCTGGCTGCTGGTGCTCATGGTTGCGATCGGGGCGACGGTAAATGGCCAGTCACCGGCGCTAACCGAATGTACGCGAGCTTTTTATGGCGAGGACTATGCATTGGCAATTCAACTGGCAGAGAAACATCTGAGCAAATATCCCAAGGATGTGCCCGTCCGAGTGGTTCTTGCCCGTGCTGAACTTGCTCAAGGTAAGGCTCTGCAAGCTTTTGCGACACTGCAAAGAGTGCTGGAGTTCGATCCGAAAAACATCGATGCCCTGTATTACTTGTCCCTAGTCTCCAAAGAGCTTTCACAGAGCGAATACCAGCGGCTATTTTCAGTGGCTCCCGACTCATTCCGCGGGCACCAACTTCTTGCCGAAGCTGCTTTGAGTATCGGCAACCCGACGGAAGCCGAAGAGGAGTTCAAGAGAGCCTTGGCAGTGAATCCTCATTCCATGGAGGTCTCGACGGAATTAGCCGAGCTGAAGCGTTCTCAGTCAAAGTTTGATGAGGCCATCGGCTATTATTCTCAGGCGGAGAAGAGCGGACCGCTGAATTATGACATCGCTTACGGGCTAGGTGCTTGTTACACATACAAGCAGGAATATCCTCAGGCGATTGAGTGGCTGCGGAAAGCGGTGGCCCTCGTCCCACGCTCCGCGGCGGGTCGGTTCGCTCTCGGCAATGCATTGTTTCAAAACGGACAATTCGAAGAGGCCGTCCCGGAATTGAATGAAGCCCTCCGTCTCGAGCCGCGCATGAAACAGGCATATTTCCTTCTTGGGCGAGCTTACTCAAAACTAGGCCGCCAGGAGCAGGCGAGAGCAGCAATTAGGAAGCTAGACGAGCTCAACCGTTCTGAGGTGCCCGAGAAAGAGAAGAAGTCTGGCCCCGATAGCAATCCAAAGCCACGACGATAGAAGCTTCCTTGAAGATGCTTTGCAGATGAATTCTATCTAATCCGGATTATTTGGAAACTTTGAGCAGCACCACACCGTGCTTCGGGACTTCCGTTGCATACGAATTCTGGGCGGTGGCCAGGTCTTTGTGATCTAGGAGGTTGCGGAGTTTCGCCGCGGCAGGCGCGCCAATCCCTTTGAAATCGAGCGTCATTTGGATCGCGGACTCGCTGCGATTGAAGAGTCCCACGGCTTGGCTGCCGTCGGCGAGGGGCTTGGCCCAGATTTCCAGGGGGCCCTCTTGCCAAACCCTGTGTCCTTGTACGCCCTTACTGTCCTGATCCACGGCGATGACGTCGGAGTTGGTTAGTAGCTCCTTCGTTTCTGCGGACATATTCCGCAGGTCGTTTCCTGCCAAAAGGGGAGCAGCAAGCAGGGCCCAAAGCGCCATATGTGTCCGATATTCGTCGCGGTTCATGTGGCCGTTTCCCACTTCCAGCATATCCGGGTCATTCCAGTGCCCGGGACCGGCAAATATTTCCAGGCCGTTTTGCCCAAACCCAATGAGAGACATGCTGTCGTAACTGTCGCTTATGTCTCCCGTGGTCCTCCACAAATTGCCGGTTTTCGGCCCCCACCGCCACGGCGCTTTTACACCCCAGTTGCAAATGCTGAACACAATAGGACGCCCGGATTGTGCAAGCGCATCGCGAAGTTTTGCATATTGCACTTCCGGGTCAAGACCTTCCGAGTTGCACCAGTCGATCTTCACGTAATCGATTCCCCAGGAGGCATACGTTTTGGCGTCTTGGACTTCGTGATTCAGGCTGCCGGGCCGCTTCTCGCAAGTACCTGTGCCCGCATCCGTGTAAAGGCCCAGCTTCAAACCTTTAGTGTGGATATAGTCCGCGAGCCCTTTCATGCCGGAGGAGAACCTTTGGGGATCCGCGACGATAGTCCCCTGCGCATCGCGACTCACCTGCCAGCAGTCGTCGATGTTCACATACTGATAGCCGGCCGCCTGCATCCCGCTACTGACCATGGCGTCTGCCATCTCGCGAATGAGTTTGTCACTCACATTGCAACCAAACTTGTTCCAACTGTTCCAGCCCATGGGCGGAGTAGCCGCCAGAGAACTGGAAGTCTGAGAGACAGCGGATGGCGTGAGCAAGGCCGCGGCATTCAGGAAAAGTAAAGCACCCAGAAGACTACGAAGGGCAAGGCATCGTAAAGAAATCATTGTTCCTCGCATATTTTCGAGCCGTAAGCGCTTACGTGAGCCTAGCACGGCGTGGCAAAAAGTGCGATGCTATTTGCCGCGGTTCCCAGTAGATTCATCCTCAGTTGACGAGCCCCTTATGGAATGGGATGCCGCGAAAAAAAAACGCAGCCCGCGACGCATGAAACAATTGCCAATTCCCATGGCTGCCAGGAAAACGAACCAACTTGAGATGAGAAAGAATGTTCGTCGCCTGGGTTCTGTCGCGCTGGTCTTCATTTCGGCTTGGCTCTGGCCAGGTGCCTCCGGCCAGGAACCTGAGGATCGCAAGCCAGAAAAACCGAGACCCACTGGAGTTGCCACCGGTGCTCCTCACGCCCCGGTGAAGGACGCCATGTCCCGCCCCATCACCGCGGGCGGGTTTGTGGATGGAGCGCCAATCGTTTTCGTGGACATCACCAAACAGGCCGGTCTTGAAAAATTCCACCATCGTTCGGGGACTCCCGAGAAAGCAACCATCCTCGAGACGCCCGGTTCCGGTGTAGCCCTCCTTGACTATGACAACGATGGCTGGCTGGACATCTATTTGCTCAACGGATCCACGTTTGCCGCCCTAAAGGGGAAAGAACCAGCCCCGCGCGCTATGCTCTTGCACAACAATCATGACGGCACTTTCACTGACGTTACGGCCAAGGCCGGCGTGGCGAACGAGCGATGGGGATTCGGCGTGGCTGTGGGCGATTACGACAACGATGGCTGGCCAGATATCTACGTGTCTAACTTCGGCAAGAACCGCCTCTACCATAACAACCACGATGGAACATTTACGGATGTGGCGGAGAAAGCGGGCGTTAGCCTGGGAGGTTGGTCGACTGGACCGACCTGGGGTGACTACGATCGTGATGGCTTGCTGGATTTGTTTGTGCCTGGCTACGTGCAATTCGATGCCGATCACCCGCCCGCTGCCGGTCGCGATGGAATCCCGCTGAGCGCCTGCCAATATCGCGGCGTGAACTTCTCGATGTGCGGGCCACGGGGTCTTCCTGGAGAAACCGATCATCTGTTCCATAACAATGGGGATGGTACGTTCACCGACGTAAGTCAGAAGGCGGGCGTAGCCAACTCACAGAGGTACTACGGCCTGGCCTCGGTATTTGTGGATGCGGACGACGATGGCTGGGTGGATTTGGCCGTGGCCAACGATTCGACGCCCAGGTATCTCTACCGCAATCTTTACGACGGCACCTTTGAAGATGTAAGTTATTTGTCCGGGTTCGCTTTGACAAATGAGGGACTGGCGCAGGCGTCTATGGGAATCGCTGTGGGCGACTACAATCGCGACGGCAAAGTGGATTTCTTAATTACCACATTTTCGGACGACTACAAGACACTCTACAGAAACGATGGCGGCAACAACTTCTCTGACGTCACCTTTCGAGCTGGATTGGGAGGTCCCACAATCCCTTTCCTGGGGTGGGGGACCGCGTTTATGGACTTTGACAACGACGGTCTCCTGGACATTTTTGTCGCGAATGGACACGTTTATCCGTCGGTGGATCAGCGGGACTGGGGCACAACCTGGGCCCAGCGGCCACAATTGTTCCGCAATCTCGATGGGACCAAGTTTCAGGAAGTTCCACCAGCCACGGGAAGCGGCTTGGCCGATGTAATTCCCTCGCGGGGCGCGGCGTTTGGGGACCTTTTCAACGAAGGGCGCATTGACGTCGTGCTTGATAATATGGATTCTCCCCCCACACTACTCCGCAATGTCGTAAAGAACGGCAATCACTGGATCACTTTCAGATTAATTGGCGGAGCGAAGAGTCCGCGGGATGCCATTGGTGCCAAGATCTTCCTCACCGCGGGCGGTGTACGCCAGCGCGGTGACGTCTTCAGCGGGGGAAGTTACGCCTCGAGCTCTGATCTGCGTCTTCATTTCGGTTTGGGGACGGCCACAAAGATTGAAAAAGTTGAGATTCAATGGCCTAGCGGAAAGCGAGAAGAGATTATCGTGCCGCGCGTGGACAGCATCCTGACCGTAGTGGAAGGACAGGGAATCGTTGAGAAATAATCTCTGCCAGATCATTTGCGTCAACCCAGAGTTCAAACCGGAAATGTGATGTTTTCTGGTCCAGTAGCTCGATACATCTGCATCTGTGGCGTAGCTGTGTGCGCGCTTCTGCTTTCTCGCTCAGCACTCTCTCAAATGAAACGAGGCCGCGCAGCCGCTCTTTCCGACTTTCGGCCCCGAGAGGAGGTGCCTGGGGAGAGCTTTATAGGCGCAGCGGCGTGCGCCAGTTGTCACGCGCAAAAAGGTGGTTCGCATTTGCAGACTGCCATGGGACATGCGCTGCAGAAGCCTACGGAAAGCGCCGTGTTGCAAAGCCATCCCAGAATGACATTTCAAGCGAGGCAATTTTCTTATGAGATCGTAACTGACAACCAGCAAAGCGTGTATCGCGTGACCGACGGAAAGGAAACTTTCAGTGAGCCAATCCTTTATGCATTCGGTAACGCCCATGTAGCCCAGACCTATGTATTTCGCCACGGTGGAAAGCTCTACGAAGCCCGCGTGAGCTATTACTCTGCAATTGACGGGTTGGATTGGACCATTGGAGACGTTCTCAATCCGCCGCCAAACCTCGAACAAGCGGCTGGGCGCGACATCGACGGCGATGAAGCGCGCAACTGCTTCAGTTGCCACGGCACCGCCGCGCTGATCAACGGGAAGCTTCGGCTCGATCGCATGTTTCTCGGTGTTACTTGCGAAGCGTGCCATGGGCCGGGAGAGAAACATGCCATCGCAAAGCTTCTCGAAACAGGAGAAGGCTCGGCTATCTTTAATCCCAAGAAGCTCGCTCCTGAAACACTATCCCAGGAATTCTGCGGCGCCTGCCACCGCGGTGTCGACGCGGTCGCCATGATGCCGGACCTCGGGGGCATCAGCAATGTTCGCTTTCAGCCGTACCGTTTGTTTAACAGCCGCGGACATGATCCCAAAGAACCGCATTTGGCATGCACCGCCTGCCACGATCCACATCAGGATTTGAAGCAGAATGAGGCGGGCAACGACTCAAATTGTACGGTTTGTCATGAAGCGAGGGGGCCGGCGCAAAACGGAGCGGCCGGCAAAAGATGTCCCGTGCGGAGCGATAAGTGCGTCACCTGTCACATGCCCAAAGTGGAATTGCCCGGGGCGCACTTCAAATTTACCGATCATCGAATCCGAATTGTTCGGCCTAGAGAACCGTACCCTTATTGAGCCTTTCTCTGCGTCACCTGATCCCTGAGCCCTCAACAATTGTGATGTAGCGGTCGATGGGAAGATTTTGTGTCGCACTTCCCACTGTTAACCAGGTAGATGTACATCCAGCCATCGTTGTCGTAGTCTAAAAAGGCACAACCGGCTCCGGTAGTTTCGGGCAAATAGTATTCGGGCGAGCGCCCGTTCACCTGGCGCCAGGCGATCCCGCTGACTGCGGAAGGCACTTGTTCAAACAGAGGCCGGAGAGAAGTGGTAGCGTATTTTGTTACGGCCGTTGCGTCCACCGTAGCATCCGTATTTCTTCGCGGTGCTCAGAGTCTGCCGTAACATCTGTGGCTTATGACGATTCGTCAATCCGTTCCGCGGCGCGATTTGCGGAACGCGTGGCCGCTTCCATGCCCCAATTCAGGTTGTCGGCGTAGGCTCCCGCGAAATGAATTCGTCCGTGAGGTTCAACAAGCGCCGGCCAAAGCTTCGTGAGGTCACCAGGACGATAGTTCAGCGTCTCACACGCCATCACCCATGGGTCCTTCGACCAGTCATGCACCAGCGCCAGTTCGATGTCTTCGGATTTGCCGGGATAGTACCTGCGGAACGTCTTTAGCGCAGCTTCGCCAGTAGTTAAGGCGTCCGCCGTAGAGACGAGAAGGCCCCGCTTGGTATCCACGTCATCCGCCATTCTCCAGATATGATTGAGTGCGCGTTCGTTGAACTCGATACTGGGGCTGACTCCGTCCTTTTCCCAGAACCGGCTGCGCGATTGAAAGAATGGCCGCGAAGCCGTGTAGTAGGGAACTGTCGCGATTGCATAACGCTTGCTCTCCGGCCACGCGGGGGTCACGGGGATTTGCCGCAGCATCACGGCCGACATGCAACAAACAAGGTACTCCGCTTCCATGGTCTTTTCTTCACTCGATTCGCGATAGCGTACGCGCACGCCGCTCGGGCTGTGCTCGATTCCCGTGATGGGTCTGTCGAGGCGAACACGATCGCCGAGCCGCGAAGCGAACGCATCGGTCATTTCTTGGTTCCCGCCCTTCAGGCGGAAGACTCTCGGAGGGAATAGCGGCACCTTACGCAGCTTCAAGATAGCGGCGTGCCATAACACATGGAGCGCGGACATGCCCGTGCCTCCAATGTATCGAATCGCCGACGCCGACGCGCCCTGTTGCTTCAGCCATTGGTCCATCCCCAAGTGGTCAAGATCGTTCAGCCCGGCGTCAAACGGTCGGTACTCGTCAGTGAATTTGTCAAGGACGGGGTCGAAATAGAGCGACGGCAGCTCCCACCAGGCTTGACGCGCGAGGGACTGGACTTCTCGCTGGTTGAACCCGAGCGCCTTGAGCACATTCGGATTCTGCAGGTCGTCCTCGGAATACATTTTTCCTTGCAGCACGCGAAGCATGCGGTTCCGGCGTGGATAGGGGAGCGCCGTCAGGTTGAACTCTTTGACGTATTGCCAGTAACGGTCATAGCCGGGCTGGGTGAAGTGCTCTGCGCCGGCATCCACGTAAAGTCCATCGGCGAGGCCTTCGCGCACAGTACGAACGTGACCTCCCGTGCGCCCGGACGCTTCGAGGACGGTCACATCGTGCCCTCGCCTCATCAGTTCGTAGGCGCACGATAGTCCGGCGATCCCGGCTCCCGCGACTATGACTTTCTTGACTCGCTTCGTTTGGCTCTGCCCGGAGAGCGCCGGCAAGGCCGTGAGCAGAAGCCCCCCGCCAATTTTTAGAGCTTCGCGTCGCGGGATGCGATTGCGACCTTCGGCCTCCCTTGAGTTTTTCGGTGGTTTGGCAGATTCGGTTGACATGAACACCTGCGTTAATAAGGAATTGTATTCGGATTCTTCACCATTTAGGTTGCATGCTACCCAATCCAGCAATCAATTCCGTTGGATTATGATGCCGCGCCATTCTAATGGTTCGCGGAAGATTTGGACAGATCCACCTCCCGTCGATTGCTTTGCAGGTTTAGTCGCGACTTGTATTCGAACAGTCTTAACCTCGTAAGGCGGCGGGAGCGACGGGGCTCGAATCCGCAACCTCCTGCGTGACAGGCAGGAGCATGCCAGCGCCACGAGGACATGCCAACAAATAGCCCAGGTCCCTAGACACATGCGACGAGCTGTGCTCACCCGTCCAATCCAGCAGAAGTTCTAGCTGCGGTGCAATCGCAGCTCCCTCGTTGCCCAGGTACGTCTCGCGGGAAAATGTATTGGTAGTAAGGATTGTTTCTTACTTTATCCCTTATCGAGGTTTCTTGGATGAATAGAGGGCTATTTCATTTGCAAGCGGTGTCGGGCACGACGCGGAAGG
>WNFW01003250.1_pt1 | contig 12860 bp, 9 predicted proteins | sample 5400131 | NCBI WGS metagenome assembly WNFW01 (sample SAMN13153362, study PRJNA577476) | soil metagenome | isolation source: 20 cm soil or saprolite under grassland replicate 1 | place: USA:California | collected 2016-06-15 | reverse complement strand
GGCAGGTGTGCGAGCCGCTCTACAGGCACTCCTCGGGTCGCGCTCGTCACTACGCGGCGGAGCTCGCCCCCCTGCACGAGTACCTGGCGGATCTGCTGCCTCGGGCGGCCGTTACCGCGGAGCACCGATGAGCAGCCCCGCCCCGCACGTGGTGCCGATCTTTGCGACGCCCTTCGGTGTCGTGACCGTTCCGGAGGCGCAAGCCCTGAATCCCGTGCTCGCGGCGCTGTTCCTCGAGCGCGCGAGCAGCGAGTCGGGGGCTCGGGGCGCCTCGTCCGGCGCGCTCGCTCTGCGCAGCCGCGATGACCTGCTCGACCGGCCGGAAGAGCCGCTGCGGACGGCGATCGGCGGGATCGTCTCGGGAGTGAGCGCGGTCGCAGCGTCGATCAGCGACTTCAGCGCCGAGCAGTTCGCGGCGTTGCGACCGCAGGCGCGCGCCTGGTTCACGATCGTCAGGCCCGACGGCTGCGTACCGCCGACCAACTACCCGAACAGCTCCTGGCTCGGCGTGTACTGCGTCACCGCTGCGCCTCCGTCCGATTCGCGCTTCGACAGCGGCATGCTTCGACTGCACGAGTGCCGCCCCGGGACCAGCTTTCAGGACGCCACCTACGGCGGTCTGCGGCTCCCCTACCGGCCGAGCCACTGCAACTGGCCGCCTGTCCCCGGGCAGATGGCCGTGTTCCCTGCCGCCATCACGCACGAGATCGCGATGGTGCGCGGGGGCGGTGAGCTCGTGATCGTGAGCGTGCGGGTGCGCTTCGTTGCCTCCGAGCAGGCCTGGATGCCGCCGTGGTGAGCCCGACGGTCACGCTGAGTCCGATATTCGCGGTGCCGTTCGGCGAGGCGCGGCTCGTGCCGTGCGAGCGGTTGAACCGCGATCTCGAGGCGCTCTTTCTCGCCCGCGAGAACGACGAGCACCGCAATCCCATGCCGAGCCACATCCCACAGGACGAGGTATTCGAGAGCCGCTTCAACCTGTTTCGCTGGTCGGAAGCCTGCGTGCAGGAGCTGCGCAGCTTCATGCTCGATACCGTCGCGCAGACGGTGCTCCGGGCGACGACGCTTCGCGCCGAGGACCTCGCGCGCCTCAAGTTTCACAACCACACCTGGTTCCACATCACCCGCCACGCCGGATCCTTCGTCGCCCACAACCATCCGATGGCCTCCTGGTCGGCCGTGTACTGCGTCAGGGCCGGCGAGACTCCAGCCGACCAGCCCGGCAGCGGCGTGCTGAGGCTCTTCGACCCGCGCCCGGGCGCCAACGCGTACCGCGACCCGGCGAACGAGCACCTGCACGATATTTTCGGAATGAGGTCGATCGAGCTACGCCTCGTCGAGGGTCAGATCGTGGTCTTCCCTTCTTATCTCTTTCACGATGTTGCACCCTATTACGGCGCGGGCACGCGCATCACCGTCGCGACCAATTGCTGGTTTGCGTGAGGCACTGGCCTTATTCGTGATGATCCGTGATGGACCCACCTCTGCGGTGCGACCAAGCGGTATTTTCGCGCGACGAAACGAGCTCCTGGCGGCACGAGCGGCCGTTCTCGTGGGACGAAGCGTCACGTTCGCGTCACGAGCGGGCGTTTTCGCGTGACGAAGCTGCCTTCTCGGGTGATAAGGCTCCATGCCGCTAACTCGAATTGGCATGTTGCGCGGATAATACAAAAAGATGCTCGAGTCTCGAATGCGGGTGAAAGCCCTGCCACGACGCTCGGATTCTTTGCATGCGCCGACGGCCCTGTGTAGCATTTAAGCAATAGCCGATGCGGGGATCGCGGCAGGCTCCCGCACTTGAATATGCCAACGCCGTGCGAGCACGGCTAAATCAGGCTGACCTGGATTCGGGGAGTTAATCGAATGACGAATTCAAATCGATACGTGCGCAATGCAGTTCGCCTCGCGCTCATGACCGCGGCAACTTCAGCGACTCCTTTGGCGCTAGCCCAGACAGCCCCCGCGCAACCGGCGGCCCCCGTGGAGGAGGTCGTCGTCACCGGTTCGCGCCTGCTGCAGGCGCCGAATGACATCTCCATCAGCCCGATCACCAGTGTGACCTCGCAAGACATCCAGACGACGGGCCTGGTGCGCACTGAAGATATTCTGGGGACCCTGCCGCAGATTGGCGCCGAACAGAACTCCGGCACCTCCATCAGCTCGGTCGGCGTGGCGACCCTCAGTCTGCGGTCCCTCGGCTCGCAGCGCACCCTGGTGCTCATCAACAGCAAGCGCATGAGTCCCGGCGGCGCGGGCGGTGTTACCGGCGGCAACGCCAACGCCCCGGACATCAACCAGATCCCGGCGGCGCTGATCGAGCGCGCCGACGTGCTCACCGGCGGCGCGTCCGCGGTGTACGGCGCGGATGCGGTCGCGGGCGTGGTCAACTTTGTCCTCAACACGCACTACCAGGGCGTCAAGATCGACACCAACTACAGCTTCAACAACCACAAGAACGACAACCAGACCTATCTCGGCTACCTCAGCGCCTTTGGCGCGTCGCTGCCGCAGAGCACCGTCAACACCGGGCAGAACCGGGACGTGTCGATCCTCGCGGGCGCGAACTTCGCCGACGGCAAGGGCAACGCCACGGTGTACGCGACCTACCTCAACAGCTCCCCCTCGATCGGCTACCAGTTTGACCACGCTGGCTGCACGGTCACCGGTGGGGGCACCGCGAACAGCTCTCTTCACTGCGGCGGTTCGGGCACGAGCTCCCACGGACACTTCATCATGTCCGGGGCGACGATCGGCGGGACAACGGTCAGTATGGCCATCGATCCGGCGACCGGGCAGATGCGTGCGTTCAGCCCAGCCGATGAATACAACTACGGCGCGCTCAGTTATTTCCAGCGCCAGGCGGAGCGCTGGACGGCCGGCGGCTTCCTGCATTACGACGTGAACGACCACGCGAGCGTCTACAGTGAGACCATGTACGCGCGCAATTCCTCGACGGCCCAGTACGGTCCGAGCGGCTCCTTCTTCCAGACGGCGGTCGTCGGGTGTCCCGGCACGCCATCGAGCACGCCTGCGAACACCGACCCGCTGATCAATGCGCAGGAAGCGTCGATTCTCTGCACGCCGGCGCGCATCGCAGGCAACCAGGCCTTGTACGGCCTGACGGGCAATCAGATCGAGCTGTACATTGCCCGGCGCAGTGTGGAGAGCGGCGGGCGCCACGACAACTACGAATCGAATGCGATCCGCCAGGTGCTCGGGGTCAAAGGGCCGATCAACGACGTCTGGCAGTACGACGCCTATGGTCAGGTTGGCATCACTCGGTTCCAGGACGTCGAGTCCAACTTCCTCGGCAGTCAGCAGATCACCCGGGCGCTCCAGGTCGTTACCGGCCCGAATGGCCAGCCGGTCTGCACGGCCGCACTGAACGGCCTCGACCCGGCCTGCGTGCCGTGGAACGTCTGGCAGCCGAACGGCGTGACCGCGGCGCAGCTCGACTACCTGCGAATCCCTGCGACCTGGACCTCGAATGTCAAGGAATACATCACCGACGCCTCGGTCACCGGTGACCTCGGCAAGTACGGCGCCCAGCTCCCGAGCGCGGCGAGCGGCCTGAATGTCGCGGTCGGCACCGAGTATCGCAGCGAGGAGTTCAATTTCGAGCCGGATTACGTATACGTCAACGGCCTGAATGCCGGTGGCGCCCCGTCGCTGCCGATCGCCGGACTATTCCACGTCTGGGAGGGGTTCACGGAGCTACGTCTGCCGCTCATAGACGAAAAGCCGGGGGCCTATAGGCTCTCGCTGGACGGCGGCTACCGATATTCGAGCTACACCCTGGGGTTCAATACCAACACCTACAAGATCGGACTCGAGTGGGCCCCCGTCCAGGCCGTGCGCTTCCGCGGCGGCTACAACCGCGCGGTTCGTGCCCCGAATCTGGACGAGCTGTACGCGCCGCCAGCAGTGGGCGCCGGTGGGGTGGCGGATCCATGCTGGGGGCAGTTTTCCAAGGGTCAGACACCCGTTCTCTCTCAAGCCCAGTGCGTTGCGACGGGCGTACCCGCCAACCAGTACGGCACACTCCTCACGAACTCTGCGGCGCAGATCAACACCCAGACATCTGGCAATCCCACTCTCACACCCGAGATAGCGGATACCTACTCGTATGGCCTCGTCATACAACCGCAGGCGCTCCCGAACCTGGTCGCGTCCCTCGACGTATTCGACATCAAGATCAAGAACACGATCACCGCGATTTCCCCGACCACGATCGTCATCGACTGTGGGACGGGGATCGAGCCATCGCTGTGCGCCAGCATTCACCGGGACCCGCATAACTATTCACTGTGGATCAACAGCGCCACAAGCTTTGTCGATACCAGGACGCGGAACGTCGGTATCAACTCCACCAAGGGCCTCGACCTCGCTGCGCACTACCGGCAGGACATCGGCAAGGCAGGCAGACTGAGCTTCGGTCTGGCCGGGACGTACACCAAGGACTTCCTGCTGCAGCCGGTCCCGAGCGGCGGTCAGTACGACTGCGCCGGGCTCTATGGCGCTACCTGCGGCGCACCGCTCCCGAAGTGGCGTCACGTGTTCACGACGAACTGGGCAGCGCCTTGGGCGGGGCTCGATGTGACGCTGCGGTGGCGCCACATCAACTCTGTCGATGTAGATCGCTCCAGCTCGAACATACAGCTCAAGTCCGCTTTCTACCAGTCAGTGGGGCACATTGCGGCCTACAACTGGGTCGACCTGTCCGCGGATATTCCGATCGGCAGCGCAGCCGAGTTCCGGCTGGGCGTCAACAACATCGCCGACAAGAATCCGCCGCTCGTGCCGACCGGCACCCTGTCCAACTGCCCGAACACCACCTGCAACGACAACTCCTGGGTGGGCACCTACGATACGCTGGGTCGCTACATCTACGCGCACGTGGGTGTAAAGTTCTAAGCGAACGAACTTCAGGCAAACGAATCACGGCGGGCTTCGGCCCGCCGTTTTTTTTAGACCCCGGGGCGGCAAGCTGGCCGGCCGCCGTCGCGCCTACTGCACGCGGCGCGCTCGGTAGCTGCGCCGACCGGCCGTCAGGAGGAAGGAGCCGAGCGCGGCGCGCCTGATGGTCACGCTATCGCCGGGCCTGACGAGTGCATCCTGGTCGTTGAAGGTCCAGGACTGCCCGTTGTCCAGCGACATGAGCACATTGCCGGCACGATCCACCGTAACCCGAGTCACCAGCGCCTTGATCAGCTTCGGGCCTTCCGGAGCCGCCGGCAGCTGACGCGGGGATAGCCCGAAGCTCTGTGTGTCGGTTGCACTGCTCTTGGGGCGCACGGCGTCGCCGGGGCTGGTCTGCGCGTCCGGCAGCTTGGGCTTTGCGAGTGCGTCGTAACAGGCCAGTCGCTCCTCAGCCGCGACGATACCGGCGCAAACGAGTGCGTCGTAGCAGGCGAGCCGCTCATCGGGTGCCGCGATGGCCGCGCAGCGGGTCATTTCCGCACTGACGGCCGGGGCTGCGCGGGCTGCCGGAAGCATGAGGGCCGCGAGCCCGGTACATAGGACGACTCCCAGCGCCCGCCAGCGGCCACTCATGCCGTCTTCTCAGGCGGCAACGCGTAATGCCGTACGTAGATCTCGGTCGCGGTCTGTACAAGCTCGCGCTCGGCGGCCGTGAGCAGCGGGTTCCAGATGTCGAAGATCAGTATCGCGCGTGGGGTGTCGGACGAATTCCACGCCTCGTGCTCGATCGTGTCATCGAACACCCACGCCTTGCCCGGCAGCCACTCGCGCGTCGTCGCGCCGACCCGGAAGCCGCATCCGGGCGGGACGATGAGCGGCAGGTGCACCGTGAGGCGCGTGTTGGTGACGCCGGTATGCGGGGGAATCCGGGTATTGGCGTCCAGGATCGAGAAAAATGCCGTCGGCGCGCGGGCCTCGATCCGCGGGCGCAGCGGCGCGGCTTCGAGCACCCGCGCGGTCACCGGGCAGCGCGCGATGTGTCCGGCATTTACTGCGCCCTGGTTCCAGAGGAAGTAGGCGCTCCAACTGCGCGAGCGGTTGAGCTCGCGGAACTGATCGAGCGGCATGTCTGGCGGGAAGTCGATGTACGGTTGCAGTCCGTCGCGGTCGGCCACCAGCACGCGCAGCAGCTCGGCACGGATCTCATCGCTGGCGGCTTCGATCGTATCAAGCCACGGAAAGTCCGCGCGCTCGAAGAACTCGATCGCCGGTAGCTCGGGGAAATACATCCAGGTCGGCTGCGAATAGAAAACCTGGCGTTTGCCCATCAGAGCCTCGAGGCACAGCTCGACACGACGCTGGCGCCCACCGCCGTGGCGCTCGCGGATCGCGCCCAGCGACCCCTCGAGCGCGGCGTTGAGCGCCGCCCGGTCGTCCTCGACCAGCTTCTTGGCGTGAGTCACCGCCTCGCGGACGGCAGGCGCGGGCTCCGCGCCGGGTGGGATACAGGCGAGCGCGTTCTGATACGTGCGCGCCGCGGTGCGCAGGTCACCGCTGTCCTCGAAATAGGCGGCCTTCTGCAGCAGCGCGGACAGGTGGCGCGGCTGCAGCCGCAGGGCTTTTTCGAGGGCGTCCATCTCCTCCGCGCGCCGTCCGAGCGCCTTGAGGCTGCTCGCCAGGTTGGCCCAGAGGGAGGGATGGCTGGGATCCGCGTTCGTCGCCCGCACAAACAACGCATGCGCCTGCTCCGCCGCGCTCCGGTCGAGCATGCGCACGCCGAGCTCGTTCAGCACCGCAGGGTGATTGGGAGCGTGCTGCGCGAGGCGGGCCAACAGCTGGTCGGATTCGGCCATCCGCCCGGCGGCCGCCTCGGCCTTGGAGGCCTGCAGCGCACGAATGATCGTCGCATCGTCCAACGGTGCGGGTACTGCGCCGCTCACTCTCGCCCCCGGAACTCTCGCAATTGCATTGTTCATTGTACCCGTAGCAGTGCGGGGAGCCAGGCACGCAGCGTCCGTCAGACCCGATGCGATGTTGACTCACCCGGCCGGGTCGGCTTAGATACGGGCCCCGTCCCGGGGGCCTCGCACCTCGGCGCAGACGCGTATCTCGCGCCGCCCGCCGCCCCGCGTTCCTGGAGTTCCGCGTTGACACCCGATGCTTCTGCAGATCTCGAGCTCGTGCGCGCTGCGGCCCTGCTGGAGTCCGACCCGGCGGCGGCCGCACGGCGCGCGACCGGCATCCTCGCGGGCTCACCGGGCCACCAAGAGGCGCATCTGCTCCTGGCCGCGGCCCACCGTAAGCTCGGTGATCCGGCAGCCGCGGCCACGGTGCTCGAAACGCTCACCCGGACGCGGCCTGACTCGGCGCTCTTGCAGCTCGAGCTGGGTCGCGCGTATGCAGCGGGCGGCCGCTCTGGCGAAGCGCTGGCGGCGCTGCGTCGTGCGGTCGCACTCGATGCAGGAATCGCGGATGGCTGGCGGGACCTCGCAGCGCAGTTGTTTGCCGCCGGCGAGACTGCGGAAGGCGATGCGGCGTATGCGCACTACGAACGGCTGGCGCGGGACCCGCCCGCGCTCGCGGATGCGCGCGTCGCGCTCGCCGCCAACCGGCTCGAGGCGGCCGAGGCCATGCTCCTGCGGTGGCTTGAGCAGGTACCTCATGACGTGGTCGCACTGCGCATGCTCGCCAACATCGCCTCGCGCCGAGACGACGAAGCCGAGGCGGAACGGCGACTCACCGAGTGCCTCGAGCATGCGCCCGGGTATGCCGGCGCACGCTACGACTTGGCGCAGTTACTGGATGTGCAGCACAGGAGCTCCGAAGTACTCCCGCTGGTCGAGCGGCTGCTCGCCGTAGACCCTCGCAATATCGACTACCTCAGCCTGAAAGCGCAGGCGCTGCGACTCCTCGGCAGCAGCCACCAGGCCGTCGCCCTCATGGAACAAGCGGTTGCCGACCACCCGGGCGAGGACCGGGGCTGGGTGCGGTATGGACACCTGCTGCGAGAGGTTGGTGAGCAGGCGCGGGCGATCGAAGTGTACCGGCGGGCTCTCCAAGTGCGGCCCGGGTCTGGTCACGCGTACTCGAGCCTCGCCAACCTCAAGACCTTCCGCTTCTCCGTCTCCGACCGGACGGCGATGCAGGAGCAGCTCTCGCGCAGCGCGCCGCGAAGCGCCGACCGCATTCATCTCGAGTTCGCCTTGGGCAAGGCGCTGGAGGACGAAGGGCAGTTCGAAGCCTCGTTCCAGCACTATTCCCGCGGTAACGAGCTGCATCGCGCCACCATCCGCCACGATCCGGACGCTGTCACCGCACAGTTGGAGCGCACCAAGTCGGTCTACACGCCAGGTTTCTTTGCCGAGCGTTCAGAATGGGGCAGCGAGCGATCGGATCCAATTTTTATCGTGGGTATGCCACGCTCCGGATCGACGCTGCTCGAACAGATTCTGGCGACGCATTCGCAAGCGGAGGGCACACGCGAATTGACCGACATCCCCACGCTCGCATTGCAACTGAGGTCGGGCCCTAATGTCGGCGAACCGGCGCAATATCCCCAAGCCGTCGCCGCGCTCGGGCGCCGGGAGATCGAAGGTCTCGCCGCGCGCTACCTGTCGCGGACCCAAATATATCGCCCTGCGGGCAAGCCGCGCTTCGTCGACAAGATGCTGGGCAACTTCTGTCATATAGGCCTCATCCAGCTGATGTTTCCGCGTGCCGCGATCATTGACGCGCGGCGACATCCACTTGGCTGCGGCTTCTCCTGCTACAAGCAGCTCTTCGGCCGCGGCATCAATTTCAGCTACGACCTCGAGGAACTCGGGCGCTACTACCGGGACTACGTCGGCCACATGGAGCACTTCGATGCCGTCCTCCCGGGGCGCGTGTACCGCGTGCATTACGAGCGCCTCGTCGACGATCCGGAAAGCGAGCTGCGCGGGCTCCTTGACTACTGTGGCCTGCCGTTCGAAGCGCGGTGCCTGCGCTTCTACGAGAATCCCCGCATCGTGCAAACCATCAGCTCGGAGCAGGTCCGCCAGCCGCTCTATTCCGAAAGCATCGATCAGTGGCGTAACTACGAGCCCTGGCTTGCGCGGTTGAAGGAGACGCTCGGCGATCTCGTGCAACGCTACCCGGTAGCCCCGCCTGCCGCGCGCGGCAGCACAAGCGACCGTGGCCGATAGTGGCGCGATGCTCGCGCGGGCGCGGGCTGCCCACGACCAGGCGCGGCTGATCGAGGCAGAGACCGCTGCCATCATCACGGGCCTCGACCTGCTGATCACCTGCGACACCGTTCTCGCCCATCTGGCGGGGGCGCTCGGCGCTCGCGTCTGGGTCGCGCTGGCATGAAACCGGGTCGCAACGATCCGTGCCCTTGCGGTAGCGGCAAGAAATACAAACGCTGCTGCGGACTGCAGGCCGTCACGGCCTCGCCGCCGGCAGTTCCGGGCGAGCACGAGATTGGCGCGCTGGTCGCGCTGATCAATCAGGGGCGCTTGAGTGAGGCGGAGCACCGTGCTCGCGAGCTTCTCAAGAGCCATCCGGACAGCGGCATGCTGTGGAAGACCCTCAGCGTGGCGCTGATGCGGCAGGGTAAAGAGGCGCTTCAGGCGCTGCGCAAGACCGTAGAGCTGATGCCGCAGGATCCGGAAGCTCACAGCAACCTCGGCACGGCGTTGCGCGCTCAGGGGCAGTGGAGCGAGGCACTGGCGAGTCTGCGCCGGACACTCGAAATCTGGCCGCACGACGTGCGCTCGCTCATCGATGCAGCCGATACCATGCGCGCATTGGGACAAGCCCGCGAGTCAGTGGCTCTCTACCAACGGGCGCTGCAAATCGACCCGCGCGCGGTCGAAGCACAGAACAACCTCGGCAACGCGTTCCTGGAACTCGGTCAGCCTGCCGACGCCGTCGGGTGCTACCGGCTTGCGCTCGAGATCAGAGCCGACGATGCGGTAGCACACTGCAATCTGGGCACCGCTCTCAGGCAACTGGGGCAGCTGCAAGAGGCGCTCACCAGCACCCAGCAGGCTATCGCGCTCGATCCCGGGTTGAGCGTCGCGCACCACGACCTGGGGCTCGTGTTCGAAGGCCTGGGACAGCGCGAGCAGGCGGTGGCGAGCTACCGGCAGGCGCTGGCACTGAAGCCCGACTACGTGGAGGCGCTGAACAACCTCGGGCGAGTGCTGCCCGAAGTGGGCGAACTGCACGAAGCCGTATCCCTTTGCCATAAGGCCATCGAGCTCGATCCGCAGTGCGCCGAGAGCCACCGTTACCTCGCGAACGTGCTGTTCGAACTCCGACGGTTCGATGCAGCGGCGGCCAGTTACCGCCGGGCGCTGGCGTTGCAGCCCCGCGATGCCTTGGCCTACGCGAGTCTGGGTGCGGCGCTGCGCATGCAGGGTGATGCCGCCGCGGCGGAAGCCAGCTGTCGGGCAGCGCTGGCCATCGACCCGAATTCGGTCGCGGCACTTTCGCTTCTGGGTGAGCTGCGCGCCGACCGGGGTCATTTTTCCGAAGCGGAGGCATCGTTCCAGCGAGCGATCGCCATCGATCCGAGCTTCTGCTTTGCGTTTTACAGCCTCGCGACGATTCGCAAAATGACCGTCGACGATACCGCCTGGCTCGAGGGCACCGAAGCCCTGCTTGCGAAGCCGCTGCCGCTGGGTCACGAGATCAGTCTGCGCTATGCGCTCGGCAAATACTTCGACGACGTCAAGCAATACGATGAGGCCTTCAGCCACTATCGACAAGCCAACGAGCTGACCAAGCGCTATGGGGTCAATTACGACCGCGCCGGACTGGTTGAACGCGTCGACCGAGCCATCAACGGCTTCGATGCCGCAGCTATTCGCCTGCATCAGTCCCACGGACATACTTCTGAGCGGCCGGTCTTTATCGTCGGTATGCTGAGATCCGGCACCTCGCTGACCGAGCAGATTCTTGCCTCGCACCCGGCAGTGTTCGGTGCCGGTGAGCTGCCTTTCTGGCAATCCGCATACGCCGCTTATGAGGCGGCCGGACTCGAGGGCCACGACGGTGGCGCCCTTATACCCGGCATGGCACGCGACTATCTCGATCAGCTGACCGCGTTATCCGACGACGCGCAGCGGGTGATCGACAAGATGCCCCTGAACTTCATGAGCGTGGGACTGATCTGCGCGGCGTTTCCGAAGGCGCGAATCATCCATGCCATCCTATCGATACCTGCCTGTCGATCTACTTCCAGTATTTGTCACACCTGCATCCCTACGCGAACGATCTTGGCAACTTGGCTCACTACTACGGCGAATACGTGCGCGTCACCAATCACTGGCGCGCCGTGCTTCCCCGGACGACGCTGCTGGAAGTTCCTTACGAAGGGCTGATCGAGGACCAGGAGGGCTGGACCCGGCGGATGCTGGACTTCCTCGGTCTGCCGTGGGACGCGCGGTGTCTGGATTTTCACCAGACCGATCGCAGCGTGATCACTCTCAGCAAATGGCAGGTTCGGCAAAAGATCCATGCCGCATCCGCTGGTCGCTGGCGCAACTATGAGAAATACGTCGCGCCGCTGCGACAGCTGATGAACCTGGTTAACACTGGCGAGCAGGCGTCTGGCGCCGGCGCTCCCTCGCCTGACTTGCGCAGTTGAACGATGAGTTTTCGCCGCCGGCGGTGCGCGCGACTTAGTGCGCTGCAGCCAGCGCGGCGTCGAGTGCCGACAGCGTGGCGCTCGAAGGCGCTCGGCTCGTCCGGCACCGCCGGAAATTTGTCGAGGCCCTCGAGCCCCACGGGCGCTTCCGGGATACCGTCGAAGTCTGAGCCAATACCGACGTGACCGACGCCCGCGGCGGTGCGAATGTGCTCGAGGTGATCGGCCACGTCGCCGATCGCGGCCCGCGGTTTCGGGTGCGCCTGCTCCCGGGAGCTCAATGCCGCTGCGATGCGTTCGGGCTGCCCGATATACAGCCCGCCGAACGGGAAAGAAATTGACCATCACCACGCCGCCGTTCTTCGCCACCAACCTCGAAGCATCCGACGACCTGCGCAATGCGGCGCGCGCTACATGACCCTGACGCTTCCTCCAATACCGACTGGGCGGATTCCGCCACCGACACGCCCGCGGACCACGGGCTCACGCCCTTCGGTGGCGAGGTGGTGCGGGAGATGAACCGACCGTCCCGTACCTCAAGGTTGATCCCGCCGCGATGCGCTCCTGGGGCGAGCGCCTGGCCGCTTTCCCGGGATGCAAAGTCGGGCTCAACTGGCAGGGCAATCTGAGGCCGAGAAACTGTCTGCGCTCCAGGCTCGCTCATTTTCCACTAGCCGCCGCGGCACCGCGCGCGCATGACAGGCGTGAGCCTAGTGTCGCTGCAGAAAGGCTGCGGCGCCGAGCGAGCCGACAGCCCGTGGTATCCGACCATACGGCTGTTCCGCCAGCGTACTCCCGGGGATTGGTCGGCTGCTGTTGAGTTCCGGGGTGCGCATCGGCGCGCTGGCAGCTCCTCTTCGTGCGCGACACCAAGCCTCGCCTCTCACGTTCCCGTCACGCATGTCGTGCGGCCCTTCGCGCTGCCACCCGTTGAGCCTGCGGTGACGCTGGTTACCGCCCGCCCCCTATGTTGCTTAAATGCAACAAACTTGTCCAAACCGTTGAGCTGTGCTTTGCAGACCTACACGGGCCGTGTAGTATTTCTGCAATTGCCCGTGCGCCACGGCGCGCGGCTGATTTAAGTCCACTGAGGGGAGCTACCAAATGAACACGAGTCGCAATGTGCGGTCGGCGGTTCGCATCGCTCTCGCGGCGTGCGCGACGGCGGGGGCAATCCCGCTGGCTCACGGTCAGGCAGCCCCGCCGCCGGCTGCTCCAGAGAAGCCGGTGGAGGAAATCGTCATCACCGGTTCGCGCATCGTGGTACCCAACCTGCAGAGCATAAGCCCGGTGTCGACGATCTCCA
>WNFW01006252.1_pt1 | contig 12862 bp, 9 predicted proteins | sample 5400131 | NCBI WGS metagenome assembly WNFW01 (sample SAMN13153362, study PRJNA577476) | soil metagenome | isolation source: 20 cm soil or saprolite under grassland replicate 1 | place: USA:California | collected 2016-06-15 | reverse complement strand
AACGCGATTGCCACGCCAATCATGCGCAAGCTCCACATGATGGCGCCGGCGCTTTGCGCCAGTGTGCGTCGCAGCGTGGCGAGCAAGCCGCTCTCATGCGAAACGATGTTCCCCTGGCTGTAAACTTGGATCGAGATGTCGGCCGGGGCATTTGCTTCATCGATCGGTGCACCCGTGTGGTCCTGGCGCTGCACACTCACACCTTCAACTTTCCCGAGAGCGTTCAGTGATTGCATGAGCGTCGAATAATTTTTCATGGGCACGCGTACTGAAAGGCTGGCCACTTCGTGCCCGTCCGGATCGCGACTAAAGGTGGAACTGCGGATGCGACCGTTTTGTTTTTCAGCGAGACTAGCCAGTGCCTTTGCTTTTTCGCCAACCGAGAACGTGCGAATACGCAGGCTGGTTTGCTGAAACGCTTGTTCCTGTTCCTCGCGCGAAATCGTGACGTTGAGCTCCACCTTGTCTCGTTTGGTTTTTGCACTGTCCGACATCCCGCTGCCGCCTTGCGCAATGCGTTCGGTCTGCACCTGGAAATTTTCGACACGTCCTGTGCCTTTAACCTTTCCAATAACAGCGTCACTCTCTTCCGGTGCGATCAACATGCTCACGCGTGCCGAAACACGTCCGGAATAATCGCGATCAAGCTGTGCGTTGGTGATCTGCACCTTGGGCGACGTGAGGCCTTTGATGTCGTTGTAAACCTTCTCTACGTCGGACGCATACAGGGCGAGTTGGACGCGCTCCTTGAGCAGGAACGCGGCCGGTTCCTCCATGTCTTTCTCTGCAAGCGAAATTGTCACCGTCGCCAGTTGCACCTGCGAATCCCAATATTTCAGTTCGCCTTGCATCTTCTCGATTTCTTCGCGAACGCGTGCAAGTTCCTTCTCCACCTGGAGCAAATCGGAAACCTTACCGGTTTTCGTTTTCAACATGTCGATCAAGCGCTGTTCCATCACGCGCGCGTTCTTCAGCCGGGCATCGGTGTCAAAGTATGCCTTGGTCACGTCTTCAGAGCCGAGCGCTTGGTTCTTCAATTCGCCAAGGCCGCGAATTTTCGGAAGAAACCGATCGAGGTTTTCAGGAACAATTTTGACGACAACTCTTCCGCGCAGTTTTCCGTTCGCCTGTTTTTCAGACGTTGTCGTCGCCACATAACCGCGTTCTTCGTTTGCGAATGCGGTGATCTTCTGCACCGCAGCGTCAAAACCAACGATTTCCAATTGCACCTGTGCATTTCGGATGAGCTTGCGATTGGCTAAAGCCGAGGCCGGGGACTCAACAAGATTCGGTCCCACTTCTTTAGCGGGGGCAATGTTTGATCCGGTGACCACCGTGCGTTCGACTTCAGCACGCTCTTGCTTCTTGTCTTTTGCTTCTGCCTGAGGTGCAGCAGCGGCAGCGGCAACTTGGCCACGCGCAAAGGATTTTCCCACGGCGAGCTGATCAGTTTCATTGTCGCGGCGATTGCCGGATTTGCTCAACGCGCCAACTTCATTGGACGATGACAGTGGCAGCTGCGCTGGTTGTGCGGCGGATTGTTCCTCCGCAGCGTACTCGCGATTGCGAGGCGCAGTTATGCCTTCGCCGGTGATTATTCGCCCGACTTGCACGAGCGCGAGCAGGACGGCAGCCACGGCAGTGACCTGAACTGCGCGAAGGCGCATAAGATCGACAAGCAACTTTACGAGTCCCCTTCGCTGCGGGATGCGACTGCGAAAACTGGCCAGCATACGCTGTTCGAAAGCCGGATCCGGTTTTTCTTGAGAGAGAGTTTCTTCGAGGATTTTGTTCATAGCTTTGGTTTCCTGATGAGCCTTTCGGCAAGTGGCGCATTCGACCAGATGAGTGTGAAGGGCGTTGCGTTCGTTTTCCAAAAGCTCGCCGTGAAGATCGGCGGCGAGGTAATTATCGATTTTGTCATGAATGGTTGCCATATGTTCTAATCCATTGAGGCCAGCGCGGGGCGAAGTTGTTTACGCATGGAAGCGAGAGCGCGGCCGAGAATTCCGCGTAGCGCGCCATTGGTTAGGCCCAACGTGTTTTCGATGGTGCGATAGTCCATTTCCTCGAAGTAACGCAGTGTGAGAGCGGCGCGGTGAATCTCCGGCAAAGCGGCCAGCGCATAACGTAATTGTTGGTCCAACTCTGGATTGTTCGGCTCAGCGACGGAACTTGGCTCAATGACTTCATGAATTGTCGCGGATAGCGGAACGGTGCGCCGTTTCCGAAAAATGTCGTGAGCCTGATGACGTGCGATTGCCGCTAACCAGGCGGGAAATTTCTCCGGATCGCGCACACGCCAGCATGTTTTCCAGGCCTTAACCAGCGAGTCTTGCACGACATCTTCGGCTTCCTCGCGGTTTTGCAGAATGCCGTAGGCGATGGCGAAAAGTACCCTGCTATGCGTGCGAATGATCATTTCAAATGCGCCCCGATTGCCGTAAATGGCCGTCCGGTACTGTTCGCGTTCACTGGCATCCATTGGGTCGATCTAAAGCCTAGACGTTTGAGGTCGCGATTCCGCGCGAAATTTTTCACTTATCTAATAGTCATCCCGAGCGTAAGCGAGGGACCTCGCACAAACCGGTTTATCACACAGTCCAGTCAGAACGCACCAACTTCGATTGTGAGGTCTCTCACCGTCTGCGCGGTTAGGGATGACAGCGCGGAGAGCTAGAAAATGATAACAGTATTGCCTACGCTAACTAGGTCTTTAACGCGTGCAGCGTCCCAATTCGCGAGTCGTATGCAACCGTGACTGGCGGCGCGGCCGATTGTCTCGGGATTATTTGTTCCGTGTATGCCAATGCCCGGTTTGTTCAAACCCATCCACAGAACACCAACGAGGTTGTTCGGGCCGGGAGGAAGATTGTAGTAATTTTCGGTCCGCACACCGTAGTTGAGCATGCCTTCGTCGTAGCGGAACCACGGCCAAACGCTCGCGCCGAGAATTTTCCACGTGCCCACCGGCGCAGGTAACGTTTTCGATCCCGGCGTAATGGGAAAGATGCACACGAGCTGATCGCCGTCGAAGACCTCGAGCAAATGTTCGTACGTGTCGATGAAAATCTTCCGAGAAGCAAAGGCCGGATTTTCGGGAACTTTTCCCTCCGTGAATTTTTCAACTTCGAATGGCAAGACGTTCGGCACCTTGAGGACTTCCCCCGGCTGAAGATGCTCCCAATTTTTTCCAGGATTGAGTTTCTGAACGTACGATTCCGCCGAATGATAACGCTCCGCGACAAACTCCAGTAGTGAAGTGTAAGGCAGCCATTTCAACCTTGCTTGCTCGGCGTGACTGCTTGGGATGTCGCCCACGAATTTCAGATCTTCTTCCTTGATTGTGTAGGTCGTGTAAGTGACAGGCACTTGATCGAGCATCCACTGATCGACCGCGCCAGTCTTTGGCATGGCGTGGGCGTGCTTGTATGAAATGAGCGCCTTACGAAAAAATTCACCCATTTTCCCGTCGATCTTGCCCGGACCGAAATCGCTGTTGTCCAGGAAAATTTGCAATCGGGTGGCCGTTTCCTCGTCATAGTTTGGCAAGGCGACGGGATAGACTCTTGGCGGAGGAGTCGTGCTTTCTTGCGCAAAAGCGAAGATGGATATCGAGCCAGATACGATGATGAGAAAAACAAGTTTCATCGGCGGAAGTTATCCGCTGTTAATTCAGACCGCGCAAATCGGTGTCAGCTATTAAGCGATCGATCCGTCTTTATGAGTCAGCATCCCCACGGTGGAAGAGGTGGGGCGGCTTGTCTGAAACTTCCTCTGCAGCCTTAGACATCGATTATTGAATCGCAACGGCCGGAAGAAACGAGCCCCATGGCTGATGACTGACCGAGCGTCAGTTCGCGTTTCGGTGCACTGGCCGGAACGCCACAGTAGATTCGGCTGGTAGAACCCACTGCTCCTGAGTAGCGACGGGAGCCGAACCAGCTCCGCCGTAGCGCGGAGAGTCGCTCGTCCAGAGCATTTCCCACCCGGAGCGCAATGGCGGTGCGAGCAGAGGTTCTGGAGCAGGCTCCAGGACTTGGCTCTTTCCAAAATTCACCATCAGCAGTCGATCGTCGTTTCCCTCCGGGGAATATCGGAGAACGAAACTCGCCGGCCCTAGTACCGCGCCATCAACTCCGCCCGAAATTTGCTGGCGAAAACGCGAATCCCCTCGTCGCAATTTCAGAAGATCGACATGCAGATCATAAATAGCGCGATTCTTTTCGCGCTCAGACAAATTGAGTTTGCAGCTGGCGAATACCTGGGGATCGTCCGGCGCCCGTAAACTTCTCCGTGCCTCGTCCTCGGTAAGGGATAAAAATGGTGCCAGCCACTCAGCGCGACCTCTCCGAACGGCATCGCGCACGGAAGCATCGCCTACGTCTGCAAAAAACATGAACGGGCTGGACGCGCCGAACTCTTGGCCTTGAAAAAGCAGCGGCGTCCACGGTCCGAGCAAGAGAAGGGCGGCCAGAAAACCGTATTTCGCGGCAGAAATAAACTCCTGCGGCGCGCCGAGGTAATCGGCATAATAGGCTTCCGTGCGACCGGTCAGGGCGGCGATAGCGCTGTGGTGAAAATCGTCATTCCACATCCCGTCCAAATCGTCACCACCTTCGCTGCGCGGTCGCACCATCTTCGCCTCTTGCAGATCGTTTTCGGCGATCAGAATAATTGAGCGCGAGCCAGCTGCCTTGCGCGCCGCCCGCCCGACAGCGCCAATGATGTAATCGTCGGCGTGATCGCGGATAGCGTGTAACGCGTCGAAGCGGAACCCGTCGAAATGGAACTCGTCTATCCAGTACCGGCCATTAGTGATGAAAAATTCGCGGACTGGTCCTGAGTTCGGTCCATCGAAATTAATCGAGTCGCCCCAATCGTTCTCCTTGTCGCGAGTCAAATAATCGTTGGAATAAACGCCAAGATAATTTCCGTCGGGACCGAAGTGATTATAGACAACGTCGAGAATCACGCCCAGGCCCAACGAGTGCGCACGATTTACAAACGCACGCAAATCGTCCGGCGTACCATACAGGTGGGTTGGCGCGAAAAGATCGACACCGTCGTAGCCCCAGCCGAACTTTCCCGGAAAATCCGCGATCGGCATCATCTCCATCACCGTGATGCCGATGCTCGCAAGCTCTGCCAACTGATCCGCTGCGGCGGGCCAGGTTCCTTCGCTGGTGAATGTGCCGACATGCATTTCGTAGATGACTTGACCTTTCAATTTCGTTCCGGGCCAATCTGCGTCCGTCCATTCGAATTTCGTTGGATCAACAACGCAGGACGAGCCGTGCGGTCCATCGGGTTGAAACCGTGACGCAGGATCGGGGTGAAAATTCTCGGCGCTGTTTACCCGAAACCGGTAGCAAGCGCCTGCACCGACTTTGGCGACGCCGGAAAAATACTCGTCCGCTTCAGCTTGCAGCGAATAAAAAGTTCGCGCGGCATTTTTCGCGGCGCTTTCCTCGATCACAAGGTCTAGCTGCTGCGCTTTCGGCGCCCAAACACGAAAATGCGTTTCGTTTTTGCCGATCAATTCCGCGCCAATCGGATAGCGACGCTTTGCGAGTGCCATAACGTTACTCTTACTTTGATCGACCACACGAGCATTGTTCCTCTCGGCGATTTCTCTTTTCCTGTTCAACATTGGCCAGCAAGAACATGGGGGCGCCCGTTACGGAAGCAACCGAAGAGAGAATGCGAGCGCGAATCAAGGCAGCTGTTTTCTCCATGTTCTCAGCTGACGACCGATACTTCGGCGCGGCTTAATATCGATAACGAAGGGCTTGATACCGGTCGGTCAAAGGTCTGAAATGCTGGCCATGAATGGAACTGAGCCGAAAATCGAAATCTTCAAACCGTTTGGTGAAGCATTCGAGTTAACGAAGAAGATTCTCTTTCAGCCGTTCGATTTGATGAAATGGCTCGTGATTGGCTTCGCGGCGTTTCTGTCCGGACACTTTGGAGGCATGGGCATCAATTTCCCATCGCCGTTCCGCAATTTGCAACCGCATCGAGCCGATCACGTTATTCCGCCTCATTTCGGCCAGTGGCCGCCGTGGTTACAGGTAACAATCGCTTCCTTTGCGTTGCTTGTTTTCGCTCTGATAATCGTGCTCATGTGGTTGAAAGCGCGAGGCAACTTTATTTTTACGGATTGCATCGTCCGTAACCGGGCGGCAATCGTCGAGCCGTGGCGCGAGTATCGTAAGGAAGGAAACAGTTACTTTTTGTTTTTCCTGGCGATTATGCTCGGGGTGCTGGTGCTGGTGGCGATAATGCTCGCAACTTTCATTGCACTGGGCTGGCTGGGGCGTCATGCACGCGAAACGAGCCCGATCACTTTTATTGGGTCACTTGTCTTCCTTTTTGTCTTTTGGCTTTCAATCAGCATTTTTATCGCTGTTGTTTCTTATTTTATGGTACCCGTGATGTACCGGAGATGTTGCCGTGCCCTGGAGGCGTTTCGCGATGTAACACTGCTGATCGCACACAATCTTAGCTCTTTCGTTTTGTTTTGCTTATTTGGAATCGTTTTGGTGCTGGCTGTGCTAATGATCGGCACAATTGTAACTTGTGCGACCTGTTGTCTGGCCGCGCTTCCCTATATTGGCACAGTCATTCTGCTGCCACTATTTGTCTGTCTGCGCGCGTTTGGACTCTTATTTCTTCGCCAGTTCGGTCCGGATTACGATGTGTGGGTGAATTTCACGCCGCCGGAATTTCTGCCGGTTTTATCGTCGGCTCCGCCAGTGCCACCGGCATCAACAGCATTGAATCCGCCGGACAGCCCGCCGGCGTCTCAGGCTTGATTAAAAAACAAACCGAAGACGTTCGTATTGTATGAAGCTGGTACAATTTCTAGCCGTGGCGCCCATCTGTTTGTGCTCGTTTGTTGCTCGTGCGCAATCATCGGGGCCGACTATGAAAGCGATTGTGGTGCATAATTACGGTGGTCCGGAGGTTTTGAAGTATGAAGATACCCAGCTTCCGGAGCCGAAAGACGATCAGATTCTCGTTCGCGTGATTGCAGCGGGCGTGAACCCGGTGGATGGGATGATCCGATCGGGAATGTTTGCGAAATATGAAAAGACGGCGTTCCCGATGATTCCAGGTGCGGATATTGCCGGAGTTGTAGAGAAAACCGGCGCGAAGATCACGAAGTTTAAAGTAGGCGATCCTGTGTACGCGTACGTTAGCCTGAGGAATGGCGGCGGCTACGCCGAGTATACGGTGGCCACGCAAGACGAAGCGGCACCCAAGCCGAAGTCGCTCACTTATGTGGAGGCTGCAGCGGTGCCGGTCGTCGCATTGACAGCGTGGCAGGCGTTGATCGACACCGCAAAATTGAGCACGGGTCAGACTGTAATCATTCATGGTGGATCGGGAGGTGTGGGAACTTTTGCCATTCAAATCGCGAAAGTGCGCCGGGCGAAAGTGATCGCGACAGCATCGACAGCAAACCAGGATCTCCTTAAACAGCTGGGCGCAGATGTGGCGATCGATTACACAAAGACAAAGTTCGAGGACGTCGCAAGAGATGTCGATGTTGTCCTTGATTCGGTGGGCAAAGACACGCTCGCGCGTTCCTATGGCGTAGTGAAGAAAGGCGGCTTTATCGTGACGCTCGTGGCACGAATCGATCAGGCGGAATTAGATAAGCATGGAATTCGGGGCGCGTCGTTAAGCGTGAAACCGGATTCAAGTGAGCTCGCTGAGATCGGCAAATTGATCGATGAGAAGAAAATTAAAGTAATCGTGTCGGAAACGTTACCACTTGCAGACGCCGGGAACGCGCAGAAACAGGTCGCAACTGGTCACACACGCGGAAAAATCGTCCTTAAAGTCGCTGACGAACCAAAGTAGCAACCAGCCGGTCGCTCGTGGTATAACACAGGGGATGAACTGGGAAGAGGTTAACGCGATCTCGCAAATGGTCAGCTCCGCCGCAGTCGTGTTGTCCGTCCTATATCTCGGCATTCAAGTGCATCGGAGCACGCGCGTGGCCAAGCTCGCCACGCAAGACGCCGCGGCCACGGCCCTGCGCGACGTGACAAAACCCTTGATGGAAAACGCCGAACTGGAACGGATCTGGCGCGTGGGCTTGGAAGATATCGGCGCGCTGTCAGCTGAAGAGCGAGCGCGCTTTTTCCACGCTACCTATCAATGGTTGAAAGCGTTCGAGACAATTCATTTTCATTATGTCTATGGGCTGATGGACAAGCAGCTTTGGGAGGGTTGGCAGGAGCTCCTTCGACACTACGTCGCTGCGCCCGGAATTGCCCACTACTGGAAGCTTCGTCCTGAAGTTTTCTCCGAGCGGTTTCGGAAATTCGTTAACGCCCTCGAACCTCCGACCAAGCAGCGCACGGTGGGAACTCTTTTTGGCGAGGAGCGAAAGGCATAGCGCCGCGCCTGCCCTTCATATAAAAACCCGTTGCCGCGTTCGTGATCGCGAGCTAATTGCACGGTTTGCCGCGCGGGCAACTCGATGAATATTCACGAATATCAAGCCAGGGAATTGTTGCAAAAATTCGATGTGGCGACGACGCGAGGCAGAGTCGCGGCGACACTCGACGAAGCGGAGCAAATCGCCCGTGAGCTTGGCGACGTCGATTTTGTTGTTAAGGCGCAAATTCACGCTGGCGGACGTGGGAAAGGAACTTTCAAAAACGGATTCAAAGGCGGCGTTCATGTTCGGAAAACACCAGAGGAAGTGCGCAAGGTTGCCGGAGAGATGCTCGACCAAATTCTGGTGACGCACCAGACCGGGCCGGGTGGTCGCGTTGTGAACAAAGTGCTCGTCGCAGAGTCCGCCGATATCGCTCGTGAAATTTATTTCGCAGTCTTGCTCGATCGAGCCACAGCCGCGCCTTTGATTGTCGCAAGCACGGAAGGCGGAGTCGAAATTGAAACCGTTGCGGCGAAATCTCCTGAAAAAATCGTTCGTGAGAAGATCGATCCGCTAGCCGGTTTGCAGCCATTTCAGACACGAAGACTGGCAAAGCAACTCAGCTTCGAATCATCCCAATTGAAAAGGGCTTCGAAATTATTCGAAGGCCTCTATAGCACATTCGTCGCGTTTGATTGCTCGATGGTCGAGGTTAATCCCCTGGTCGTAACAGCCAACGGCGACGTGCTCGCGCTCGATGCGAAATTTAACTTTGACGACAACGCGCTTTATCGGCATCCAGAGATCGCGGCGATGCGCGACATCGCAGAGGAAGATCCGCGTGAGGTCGAAGCCTCCAAGCACGGCCTCAGTTACATCGGGCTGGATGGCAACATCGCTTGCCTTGTAAATGGCGCGGGTCTGGCCATGGCCACCATGGACATCATTAAATTTTACGGTGGCGAGCCGGCGAACTTTCTCGATGTCGGTGGGGGAGCGACGGAAGAGCAGGTGACAGAAGCTTTCAAGATTTTAATCTCGGATAAGAACGTCAAGGCGATCCTCGTGAACATTTTCGGCGGAATCATGAAATGCGACGTCATCGCGCAAGGAATCATCAACGCCGCAAAAACGGTGAAGCTGTCTGTCCCGCTGGTCGTGCGCCTCGAAGGAACCAATGTCGACAAAGGGAGACATTTGCTGAAAGAGAGCGGTGTGACCTTGATCACTGCTGATGATCTCGCGGATGCGGCGGAGAAAGTAGTTACCGAGGCAAATTCCAAATCCGAGGCCGCCGGCGGAAGCTCCAAATCCCAAGTTCCAAATCCCAAATAAATCGTCCGAAATCCCGAGCTCCAAATAAACATCAAATTCAAAATCCGGAATCGCAGCGTTTATTGGCAGCGGCGAAATGGCGGTCGCATATTTCATGGTTTCCTTCACGGGCAAGGCCATGGCCATGCGTCGGCTGCGATCGAGCGATTTTTCCCAATCCTCAATAAAGGTTAGCTGCCAGTCCTGTTTTGCTTCATTTTCTTCTTCATTATTTTTTATGGTCCTGGACGCTGGAGCATCGATGCGTTAGTCACGCGAAGATCAAATGCCGGCACAATGTAGTTCTTGTCATTCCGAGCGGAGTCGAGGAATCTCTTACTATTAAGCTTTTCTATGAAGCGAGTGCTCTTTTCGCTGGCGCTAGTGTTGGTCACACAATTTCTTCCCGCGCAGGAGTTCAAGGATTTTGGCCGCGAACGACTGAACAGTTCGCCGCGACACGCCGAATGGGTTGATATCAAATCCGGCGACCGCACGATCAAAGCATTCGTCGTTTATCCAGAGCGCAAAGACAAAGCGCCCATCGTTTTAGTAATTCACGAAATCTTCGGCCTCACCGATTGGGTGCGTAGTTTGTGCGATGAGCTGGCGGAGAACGGTGTCATCGCCATCGCGCCTGATATGCTAAGCGGGCAAAAATTCGAAGATGCCGACGGTGCGCGAAAGGCGATCTCCGCACTGACCGAAGAACAAATCAAAGCAGACCTCAACGCGACGTCCGATTACTCGCTCAAAATTCCGGCGTGCAACGGTACGCTCGCGGTCTGCGGTTTTTGTCGGGGCGGGGGATGGACATTTCAGTACGCGACCGTTAATCCAAAGTTGAAAGCGGCTTATTCATTTTATGGAGCCGCGGTTGATAAAGCGGAAGACGCAGCCAAAATCGCCTGTCCGGTTTACGGGTTCTATGCCGAGAACGACGAGCGGGTTGACGCGACCATTCCGAAAGCCGAAGAGTTGATGAAAGCCGCCGGCAAGAAATATGAGCCGGTAATTTACAAAGGGGCCGGCCACGGTTTTATGCGCTCAGGCGAACCGAGCAATCCGAATGTCCGCGAAGGCGACAAAGCAGCGCGCGACGAAGCCTGGGCGCGTTGGAAGATGCTGCTCAAGCAGCTCTGACATCGGTAGGGATAGCGCTGCGCTGTCCGCGGACGCCGCAGCGCGGCGTCCCGCCAATTTCTCGCGCTGAATAATGTGTGCCAGATGTCGCTCCCGTGATGCGCGCGTCATCGGCTGCATCTATTTAGCTTTAGCCTTTGCCAGGAAGGATGCCACCGCCGCGGTATCAAAATAGAACATTTGTGCGCGCGCGAGCTTTCCATCGCGGATTCGATAAAGGCCTAACACCTTTCCATCAAACCGATCTCCCAGGGGACTCACTCCGCGTTGTCGCCAAAGGACTACAACTTCATTTGCGTTCGCAGCCACAACACGTGGATCCATTTTCCGCTCCAGTTCGGTCGGCTGTAGCGAGTCCCATGTGTCGCTCCAAGTTATGGCTTTGCCTGCCCCGTACGGAAGCGACGGCGGCCAGTGAATTTCGAAATCGGGATGTAAAAGCTCGGAGAATCGTTGATCGTTTCGCTCCTCAATCGCGCTGAAGACACTGAGCACTAGCTTTCCGTTTTCTTCGATGCTCATACCGCCCGATGTCAATTATTTCGCGCCTTCCAGCTCGTCCGCCAGCGCTTTCGCGTCGTAGACTTTGCGCAGCGCCTCAGTGATCGCGGCGGAATCGACTGAGACAGCGCGCGCTTGTTTGTCAGTGAAAATACAGTCGAGCACCAGCGATTGGATGTTGCCGTCGAAGATGATTCCGACGAATTCATTGTCCTTGTTTACGACCGGGCTGCCGCTGTTGCCGCCGATGATGTCTGCGTCGGAAACGAAATTGAAATGCGTTGAAGAATCCAATTTGGATTTCTTGTCGATCCAACGTTGGGGAAGGTCGAACGGCGGTTTATTATTGTACTCGGCCGAGCGCTGATATAAACCGGAAAAGTCGGTGAATGCGGGGATGTGTTTTCCGTCCTGTTCATAGGCGCGCACGGTGCCGTAGGAAAGCCGAAGCGTAAAAGTTGCATCCGGATAACTGCTCGTGCCTTCAATGGCAAAACGCCCGTTTGCGATTTCTGAATACGCCTGCTTCTTTATTTCTTCCTGCGCGTCGTGAAGTTTTCGCGCATTTCTCGCGGGAGTGTCGACGAGGCGAGCGAGATCGATCATCGGATCGTGCGCGGCTAGCAGCGCGGCCGCGTCCTTCGTGTAGAGGTCCTTTCGAACGGCAACATTTTTCAGTTTCGTGCCAGACACGAGTTCCGCAGCACGCGAGTGCGGCGATTTTCCAGCCAACACTTTCTGCACAAGCGGATCATTCGCGCCAAATTGCGAGGCGAAATCGGTCAACGAATCGGTCAGGCGCAATATTTCGTAATCGTCGTAAATCGGTTCAGTGGAGAAAAGTTCCAGTTCGAGCGACTCGCGGGCACTGTCGCGAAATTCCGGGATCCGCTCGCCGTTAGGTTTGGCGCGTTCGTCCACCGCGCGGACTAGCAATCGTGCGTATTTGAAAAGATTACTGACGAATGCGCGCGGTTCCCGGTAAGCCGTCGTTTTTGGGCGTTCCATCTCGAGATAATTGTAAAGAGCAGCGCTTTTAGCGATCTCACTCTGCGCGTTTTTGATTCGATCGTAGGCTTCTGTTGTCGATCTTAGCTTGGGATCGCTTGCAATCCCGGCATGCAATTTTTGTTCGCGTCCTTGCAACAATGACCAGATTTGCGGATCAAGCAGGCCGGCAAGATAACCGTCGTAGCGTTTCCGGTTATTTTGATCGCCGAAAAGATCGTCGCGCGCCTTTCTTGCGTTCTCGAATGAGCGCTCGCTATAAGCCATTTCCAGCACTTCGCGCCGGTTAAACATGCGCAGGAGGTAAGGTAGAAAACGATCCCGCATATCGGCCAGTTCATCCAAGCTGAGTTGGCGATCGGTTTTGCCCGGACTGCCGCTCACGAAGGTCAGCTCGCCATTGCTCGGTCCGCGCGAATTCCATTTCAGGAAATTCTCGATCTTCGCCGGCTGGCCGTTTTCGTAAACGCGAAAGATGCAGATATCGAGATCAAAGCG
>WNFW01002356.1_pt1 | contig 12862 bp, 11 predicted proteins | sample 5400131 | NCBI WGS metagenome assembly WNFW01 (sample SAMN13153362, study PRJNA577476) | soil metagenome | isolation source: 20 cm soil or saprolite under grassland replicate 1 | place: USA:California | collected 2016-06-15 | reverse complement strand
TGGTCCGACGACCCCGTCACCTTCGAAGCGAAATACGTCCCGGCGGTCATCGGCAACATGCGCATGCAGCCGAAACCGGAAAAGCCGATCCCGATCTGGATCGGCGGCACGTCGGAACCGGCGTTAAAGCGGGCGCTGCGCTATGAGGGCTGGCACGGATCGCGCGCGACGCCGGAGCAGGCGGCGCCGATCGTCGCGCGATTGCGCTCGGAGCGGCCCGACCCGGATTTCGCAATCTCCTTGCGCAGCGCCTGGGACGGGCGCGACGACAGCGCATTGCGAGCGCGTCTCCAAGGCTTTCAGGCGGTTGGTGTCGAGCATGTGCTCGTAGAACCGTTCGAGCGCGAATTGCCAGACTGGCTCGCCGCGGTCGAGCGCATCGCCCGCGCCGGTGAGGGGATGCTGTCATGAAGCTCGCGACGACGATCAAGTTCCGGCCCGGCCATGCCGGTATTGATATGGAGCATGTCTTGGAGGCAGAGCGGCTCGGCTTCGACGCGGTCTGGGCCGGTGAGGCCTACGGCACCGACGCGGTGAGCCCGGTCACCTGGGTATTGGCGCGCACGGAGCGGATCAAGGCCGGCACGAGCATCCTGCAGATGCCGGCACGCACCCCGGCCTGCGCCGCGATGACGGCGATGACGTTGCAGGCGCTGTCGGGCGGCCGCTTCCTGTGCGGCATCGGGCCCTCGGGGCCGCAGGTTGTCGAGGGCTGGCACGGCGTGCCGTTCGGCAAGCCTGTCGGGCGCACCCGCGAATACGTCGCGATCATCCGCCAGGTGCTGGAGCGAAAGGCGCCGCTCGAGCATCAGGGCGAGCATTACCAGATCCCCTATACGGGCCCGGGTTCGAGCGGGCTTGGCAAGCCGCTGCGCAGCATCATCCACGGCGACCCGAGCCTCAAAATCTACACCGCCTCGATCGCGCCAGGCGGGTTGCGGGTCGCGGGTGAGGTCGCCGACGGCAATCTACCGTTTTTCATGTCGCCGGAACGCGCCGAGGCGATCATCGGCCCGACCCTTGAAGGCCGCGCCCGGGCTAATCAGAAGGGGGCAGGCCGTTCCACCGATCTCGCCGATTTCGACAACGCGCCCTATGTGCGGGTCAGCATGGGCGACGATCTCGCTAAATGCCGCGACGCGCTGCGCCCCGGCCTCGCGCTTTATATCGGCGGGATGGGGGCGAGGAGCCGCAACTTCTACAACGATCTGGCAAAGCGCATCGGCTACGAGGCGGCGGCGGTCAAAATCCAGGACCTCTATCTCGACGGCAAGAAGAACGAAGCCGCCGCCGCGGTGCCCGATGCGCTGATCGACGAGATCTCGCTGATCGGTCCGCCGGCGCGCATCCGCGACCGGCTGCAGGCCTGGCAGGAGATCGCGAAAAAGAACTGGGTCGGCTCGCTGCTTCTGGCCGGCGCCGATAGTGGCGCGATGCGCGTTATCGCGGAGGCGGTGCTGTAACCCGGCCGGGGCGCACGAACGCGCTGCCACCTTGGGATGTGCTACGGTTTAGGGGTGGGAATTCGGAGAGGGGGACATCAGATGAGACGGATCGGCAAAGTATTTCTCGGCGCCGCTGCCGCACTCGTTGTGACGAGCGTCAGCGCCTCGGCGCAATACAACAGCGCTTATGACAATGACATGGCGTGCCGGCAATACGCCGACCAGGCGGTCGCGCCGATGCGCGACCAGGCGAACGCGCAGACGGCCGGCAGCGCGCTCGTCGGGGCCGGGCTCGGCGCGGCTCTCGGCGCGGCCGTTGGCGGCGGCCGCGGCGCGGCTATTGGCGCAGGCTCGGGCGCGATCGTCGGCACCGGAACCGGTGTCGCCAATGCGCAGAATGCCGGCGCTTACATCCAGCAGCAGTACAACGCCTATTACTATCAGTGCATGCAGCAGCGCAGCGGTCCGCCGCCGGGTTACGCGGCGCCGCAGCCGGGTTACGGCTCGCCACCCGGCTACTATCGCTAATCAGGCCGCGGGCGAACCGGCGCTAAGTCCGGTTCGCCCGCTTGTCAGCGGCCTGAAAAAGAACCTTCAAAAAAATCGGTCGGCACAAAAAAACCTAGACTAGGCGAAAGGCTGTTCGACGACCTGGTTGAGGAGCCGCTCGAGCAGGCGCTCGCGCTCCGTCCAGACCTGCCTCATATCGCGTTTGACGGTATTGACCGTGCCGTGATGGCCGACCGCCTGAGCGGTCTCCAAGCGGCCGTGCAGCATCCCCAACCGCGCGGTCAGACGCTCCAGCTCGTCCCAATTGAAGGGGCCGGATATTTTGTCCTCGCGGGTTCGTCCGCCCATCCGCGAGAACAACCGGGCCAACTGCATCTCAAATTCTCCGCGTCCTCGATGCCGGCACTCGCGCCGGTCACGAGATAAAACTTACAGTTGAAACGTAAGCAATCAATTAAGGTTACCCGGTAACCTTACCCGGTAAGGTTACTTGGATTTGCCGCGCTCTCCGGCGCGGGTCCGCCGGTCGCATCAACGATAAATTAGCCATATCCATTCGGATGCTTGTCGCTTCCGGGTAAAAACGCCCCGGCTGCCGATGTCTGACAGAACCGGCGAGGATCGGCGCTGGCCACGATGCTATAAGCCGCTCGGAAGCGACAGGAGGGGCTAGTGTCCGAGCATCACAACCCTGGCCACGATTGGACCGGCGGCAACCTGCCGACCTTTGTCACTCATCTCGAATGCAGCCTGACCGGCGAGCGCTATCCCGCCGACCAATTGCACGGTCTCTCGAAGGCCGGAAAGCCGCTCCTCGTGCGCTACGACCTCGACGGCATCCGCCGCGCATTGCCGCGCGACGCGCTCGCCTCGCGGCCGCAGACGCTGTGGCGCTACCGCGAGATGCTGCCAGTGCGCCGCGCCGAAAACGTCCTGTCGCTCGGTGAAGTCGTAACGCCGCTGATACAGTTGCCGCGCCTCGCCTCGCGCCTCGCCCCAAAGGGACAAACGCCCGGCGAGATCCTCGTCAAGGATGAGGGCCGCCTGCCGACCGGCTCATTCAAGGCGCGCGGCCTCGTGCTCGCGGTGTCGATGGCGAAGGAGCTCGGCATCCGGCACATGGCGATGCCGACCAACGGCAATGCCGGCGCGGCGATGGCGGCTTATTGCGCGCGCGCCGGCATCAAGGCGACCGTCTTCTGCCCTGACGACACGCCTGCGGTGAATGTGCGTGAGATCGCGATGCAGGGCGCCGCGGTCTACCTCGTCGACGGGCTGATCGACGATTGCGGCAAGCTCGTCGCCGAAGGCGAGAAGAGCGTTGGCTGGTTCAATTGCTCGACGCTGCGCGAGCCCTACCGCATCGAGGGCAAGAAGACGATGGGCATCGAGCTGGCCGAGCAGCTCGGCTGGGAAATGCCCGACGTCATCTTTTATCCGACCGGCGGCGGCACCGGCATTATCGGCATGTGGAAGGCTTTCGCCGAATTGGAGGCGCTGGGCTGGATCGGCAAGAAGCGGCCGCGCATGGTTGTCGTGCAGGCTTCGGGCTGCGCGCCGATGGTCAAGGCCTGGGAAGCGGGCGAGGAGCACGCGCCGCGCTGGCAGGACGCGCACACCTTCGCCGCCGGCATCCGGGTGCCGCAGGCGGTCGGCGATTTTCTGATCCTGCGCGCGGTGCGCGACAGCGGCGGTTTCGCGACCGCCGTCGACGACGACGCGATTATGCGGGCTTGGCGCGAGGTTGCGGCGGAGGAGGGATTGCTGCTCTGCCCCGAGGGCGCGGCGACCTATGCGGCGTACAAGCAGGCGATCGCCGAGGGGCGGGTCGGCTCGGGGGAGCGCGCGGTGCTGTTCAACTGCGCGACCGGGCTCAAATACCCGATGCCCGAGGCCGGCACGCCGCTGAAACTCGGGCAGCCTGTCGATTGGCGGACGCTCGCGACGGCCTGAGCCGGAACGCGGGCCTTTGCTGCGCTGTTTGGCGGCCATGAGAGTGTTTCAGGTCCGTGCCGTATCGCTGGACGATCCTCGGCCCGATGCCGGTGCCGTTGTCGTCGCCAAGGATGCCGACGAGGCGATGATCCTGTTGCGCAAGGATATCAACTTTGCGGGGTATGCGCTGCCGCCGGCGGAGATGATCCCGGTGGACATCGATGCCGAAGAAGTGCGGCGTGTGCTCGGCGAGGATGCCGCGCATGAAAAGGGCGTCTACGGTTTCCGCCTGATCGGCGCCGAAACTCCGCCCTTGCCCTCCGATTAGGGCAATCGGGTTTCTTCTCGCCTATCAATAAAATCTAAACCGTATCGGGCGTATTTTCGCTGAGGCATGTCTCAGCCTTTCCCAGCGCCGTTCCTGCGCGACCCGATAACCGTTCCCCGCAAGGAACTGATTGAGCATTACCGGGTGCAAGCCGCCCGGTATCAGCAATTGGCGGAGCGGCAGCGTCGATCATCGGTCTACGAAGGGCTGGTCGGTCTCGCTCGGCAATGTGCCGCAATGGCAGACGCTTTAGCATCGCCGAAGAAGCCAGATCAGAGCGCCAAACGAGAAATTTCCGAGACCGACATCCTCCTTCTGCTTGATCGTGTCATCGCCGAGAACAAATCTGCCTCGACGGCGGCGGGGGAGCGTCCCCAGTCGCTCTCGGCAGCACCGGCACTCCGGGAACTCTCGCTCGACGAAATCCTTCAGAAGATCCAGCAAGACATCACAGAAGGCATGCCATTCGCCGGCTGATCCGTCGGCCCGAGCGGACTGCAGTGTGCCGGCGCTGTCCGGCGTGGCCAATTAGAGTCGCAACGGCCGTTCGTAGAGATCAGGCAGGTCGTTCTCGATCAGCACGACATCATGCCCGCCGAGGTTCTTGTCGAGCCATTGCCGCGCCTCGGCAAACCCGGCGCAGGGCACAATCTCGCGCTCGGGGGCGGCGGCCTTGAACGCATTGGCGAGCGGCTCGACGCGCTGCGGCGCGACCGCGACCAACACATCGACATGCTCGGCGGCGAGGCGACCGATCTTCTCGTGCTCCTCTTGATGCGCCGCGCCAAGCTCGACCATGCCGGGCGTCACGAGGATGCGGCGGCCGCCGGGCGGCTTCAGCACGTTGAGCAGTTCGAGCGCCGAGGCAAACCCGACCGGGTTCGAGTTGTAGGCATCGTCGATGATGATGGCGCCGTCGCCCTGCCGCTTTACCTCGAGGCGATGCGCGATCTGCGGCGTGCTGCGCAAGGTGGCGATGACATCTTCGGGCGTGAGACCGAGATTGCAGGAAGCGGCGAATGCGAGCGCCATGTTGCGGCCCTGATGCTCGCCGAAGAGTGGCGCCTTCAGCTGATACGCGCGGCCGCGCCACGCGATGTCGGCGACGATCCCGTCCGCCTCCTGGCGCAAGGCGCGGATGACGAGATCGGCATCTGTCTCCGGGCCGACCGTGACGACCCGGTCACGATGCGCATCGACATACTGTCGCGGCCAATCGAATTGCAGTGTGTCGGACGCGATGATCGCGGTGCCGTCATTGGCGTGCGTCGCCTCGGCCAGCTCGAACTTCGCGCGCGCCACCGCGTCTAATGTCTTGAAGCGCTCGTAATGCGCCTTGCCGATCGCCGTGATGATGCCGAGCTTTGGCGGGGTCAGCGCGCAGAGCCGGGCGATCGAGCCGATGCCGTAGGCGCCCATCTCGACCACGAGATAGCGGTGATGCGATCGCAGCTGCTCGCGGACGATGCGGGCGATCCCCATCGCGGTGTTGACGCTGCCTGGCGTGATCAGGGTCGGCGCGGCGGTTTCCAGTACGTGGCCGAGGATGTGCTTGACCGAGGTCTTGCCGTAGGAGCCGGTCACCGCGACGACAATCGGGTCGAGCCGCATGAGCGTGTCGTGCGCCTCGTGCCAATAGCGGCGCTGCACGCGCGTCTCGGACGGCATCAACAGCAAGGTTCCGGCCACGAGCGCAACCGGAACGAGCTGCACCGGCACGAGCCAGACGAGCGCAATATCCGTGGCGAACCCCGCCGCGAGACCGACCGCCAGCAGCAGCACAAGGCTCACAGCGTAGATGCGCTTGGCGCGCGCCGTCATCGCGAGCGGTTTCTTTGCATCCTTGCGCGGATCGCGTTCGGCAGCCGCCACGGCAACGCAGAGCACGCCGATTGCGAGCGGAAACACCCAGTCCGAGGCCGATGCACCGAGGACCAATTGCGCAATAAAAATCGCCACGATCGCGAGCGACAGCCGCCGGTCGAAAGCGCCGTTGTGCAGCAGCCAGCGCAGAAAGCGCGGGCCGTCATATTCCTCCTGCTGAAAAATGTGCAGATAGGTCAGCAGCCGCCGCGCCGCGAAGACGAGAAACCCGATAAGCGCGACGAGCCCGGGCACGTGTCCAATCACGACAGCCGCTCCAGAAACTCGGTCAGCCGATGCGTCAGCTGATGCTGACCCTCGGTCAAGAGGTTCCAGTGATCGAAGCCGCGCAGCACATGCAGCTGTGCGTTCGGGATCAGCCGTTGCAGCCGCTCGCCGATCTCGGGCGGCGTCTCGCGGTCGTTTTCGCCGTAGACCAGCGCGACCGGGCAGCGCACCGCGCGCGCGACATCGCTCAAATTCTCTGACACGGTCTTGACGAGGATCGGCCGCATCGCGCCAGCCTGGCGATAGTCCGCGCTGCCAAAGCGCTCGCGCAGGCGGTCACGCGCGGGCCCCTCCGGCGTCACGCTACGCGCGAGACGGAAGGCCCAACGGCGGGCGGCGATTCGCATCCGCGCTGCCGCTGAGCGGTGTGGCGGCAGCCCGGCGGCGGCGATCAACACCATGCCGTTCACCGCTTCGGGGTGACGCGCCGCGAGCTGCAACCCGACGCGGCAGCCAAAGGAATGGCCGATCCACACGCGCCGGCCCGCCGGCAATCCCGCGATCCATTCGGCAACGGCATCGGCGTAATCGGCGGTGCCCCAGACCGCGGGCGGCGGCGGTGAGGCGCCAAAACCGGGGAAATCGATGAGGATGGATGAGGCCGTCCGGCGGACCGATTCGGCGAGCGGCAGAAAGGCGCGATGCGTGTGACCCCAACCATGCGCCCAGATCAGCAGCGGCGCAGGCCCTCCCGATTCGCCATCGAGATGGACGACGGCCATCTCGGCGCCGTCGCAACGCACGATTTCGCGCCCTGGCCCGCTGCTCTGCGCCCCGGCTAGCGCGGCTGATTGTGCCGCTGTTGACGCGGTTTTAATTTCAACCGGAGACACCAAGCCCCTGCCGGTTGTTTCGGATCGGGAGCGTTCGGGCGAGCGATAGTTTCATCGGGCTCGTGGGAAACCTTCGAGATTGGGGTACAGGATGCCGGGCAGAAATGAAACCCGTGTCGCGGTGTTTCTCGGCGGGCGCTCGCCAGAGCACGATGTCAGCGTTATTACCGGCCTGCAGGCGTTAAAGGCGATCGATCAAGACCGATTTGTCGCGTTTCCAGTCTATGTGACGCCGCGTGGCGAATGGCTGGTCGGCGAATCGCTGTCCGAGCGGCGGAGTTATCTACCCGACGCGCGCACCCGCGGTGAGCTCGCCGAAGTCACGCTTTCGCTGGGAGAACCCGGCCGCGGCGTCCTCGTGCCGAAACGCAGCGGGTTGTTCAGCCGGCGCCCGCCATTGGAGTTCGATGCCGCGGTGCTCGCCTTTCACGGCCTCGGCGGCGAGGATGGACAATTCCAGGGTCTATTCGAGACCGCGAACCTGCCCTACACCGGCATGCGCACGCTGGCCTCGGCCGTCTTTATGGACAAGGCGGCGACAAAGCGCCTGCTGCGCGGCCTCGACATCCCACTGTTGCCCTATGCGGTCGTATCGCGAACGGCCGGCGGGCTCCCGTCGGAAGACGCGCTGCGGCGGTTGCTTGACGGGATCGGGCTCCCCTGCATCGTGAAACCCGTGCATCTCGGCAGCAGCATCGGCGTCGGCAAGGCCGATACGGTGGAGGAAGTGCGCGCCTTGTTGCCGACGATTTTCCGCCTCGACAACCAAGCCCTGCTCGAACCCTTCGTCCCGAACCTTGTCGAATACAATCTCGCGGTGACACGGGTGGGCGGCGCGGTGCGCACTTCGGCGATCGAATGCCCGAAGCGCGCCGAGGAGCTTCTCGATTTCCGCCAGAAATACCTGTCGGGCGGGAGCGACAAGGGCGGCGTCAAGGGCGAGACCGGGGACAGCCAGGGCATGCTGTCCCTGACCCGCGAGATCAATCCGGCATTGCCGGCGGAGCTCGAAGCCAATCTGCGGCGCTGGGCCGTGGCGGCATTCGAGGCAGTCGACGGCACCGGCGCGCCGCGCATCGATTTCTACTGCAACGCGGCCACCGGCGAGGTCTGGCTCAATGAGGTCAACCCGTGCCCGGGCTCGTTCGGTTATTTCCTTTGGGAGGCGGCCGATCCGCCGGTCCGCTTCACGGCCCTCTTATCGCTGCTCATCGACGAGGCCCGGGCGCGGCACCGCGAGAGCCAATTGCCCGATGACCCCGTGCCGCCGGAAGCCCGCCTGTTGCGCCGCCCGTCCTAGCTCATCGCGTAAGGTCCGAGGCGGCGGTTTATCCCTGCGGTTGCAAATACCGCGGTGTCGGGATCATCGGCACCGAAGCAGCCGTTGCGCTGACAGGAAGCGCGACAGGAGAAAGACACGATGAACCGCCTCTTGACCCCAGCGGCTTTGATTGCCGCCGTAACGATCGCCGCACCGGTCTTCGCGGCAACGCCGTTAGCGCCGCAACCCTTGGGCGGGCCCTATGTGTCCGAAACGGCGCCGTCGCCGCCATCGACGATCCTGCCGGGATATGCCTACCGTCCATACTCGGGCGGGTTTTATGGCGCCTATTACCCGTATGGGAGCTATCCGTACCGCTACGGCTATTGACGCTGGCCGATGGACGCCGGATTGCGGTGGCTGCGGCGGTCGCTCCACCGTCGGGCGTCTGACCACAAAGAAATCTGACCACAAAGAAAATTGGCCGAAGCACAAGGCTTCGGCCAAGTTTGAACAGGGAGGCTTCACGTCTAGGAGACGTAAGGGTCCGTAGACCCTCTTTCCGGGCGCAAGTCCCGGAAACTGTTTCGGGGCCCCTCAACCCCGGAAATCTGTAGCGATGTAGTATCGCGCCCGTCCAATATCGGGGTGCAGTGTCCTGATCACCACCGGGAATTGGTTCTGGCTCGTCTGCAAAAAGCGCAATGCTATCCGGAGCCGGCGAATTTACCGCGGCAACTTGCCGCAGGGATGCTTTTAACTGAGCCGGCTTTCGGCAACTTTGCGCAGAAGAAAGTCGCGGAAAACGCTGATCCGTTTCGAGGAGCGCAATTCCTCGGGATAGACGAAATAGGCCTCCTGCGGCGGCCCGGTCAGCTCGGGCAAGACGCGCACAAGGTTGTTGTAGTCGCTCGTGACAAAATCGGGGAGGGAGGCCAGTCCCAGCCCGCTCATAACCGCGCGCAGCATGCCATAGCTGTTGTTGACGCTGAGGATTGGCCGGCGCTCCTTGCCGGGTTTGGCGCCGGCGTCGAGCAGCCAGTTGAGCCCCGGGACGGGCGGCCGTGAATCCTCGCCATAGACGATCAGTCGATGTTCGTCGAGATCCTCAGGCGTCTTTGGGGTCCCGTGCTTCTTCAGATATTCGGTCGAGGCGTAGACGTGCTCCTGGACACTGACGAGGTGCCGCTGGATCAGGTCCGGCTGGCGCGGCGGGGTCATTCTGATCGCGACATCGGCCTCCCGCATCGACAGATCGAGCTCGGAATCGTCGACGACCACACTGACCTGGATCTCCGGGTAGAGGTCGAGAAATTCGTGCATGCGCGGGGTCAGCCAGATCGAGCCAAACGCCACCGTCGTCGTGATTTTGAGGGGGCCTTTCGGCCGGTCCTTCGATTCGGAGATCAGGCTCTCCGACATCGCGAGTTTCGCGAAGACCTCGCGGGCGGTGCGAAACAGGAGCTCCCCTTGCTCCGTCAGGATCAGACCACGGGCGTGGCGGTGGAATAAGGGGACGCTGAGGCTTTCTTCGAGGGCGCTGATCTGCCGGCTGACCGCCGATTGGCTCAGATTGAGCGCCTCGCCGGCATGGGTGAAGCTCCCCGCCTCGGCGACGGCGTGAAAGACCCGCAACTTGTCCCAATCCATTGCCATCGTACTTGCTTTCGCGGGCCTCTTCGACGCGGGCGCGCCTATTCGGCCGCCCGCACCGTTGCGGCGTCCTCCTCCGTTGCGAGAAACTTCTCCGCCTCGAGCGCGGCCATGCAGCCCATCCCGGCGGCGGTCACGGCTTGCCGGAATATCTTGTCGCGGACATCGCCTGCGGCAAAAACCCCGGGTATCGCTGTCGCGGTCGAATCGGGCGTCGTCACCACATAGCCGTCGGAATCGAGCGGCAGCTGGCTGGCGACGAGCCCGGTGACCGGCGTATGGCCGATCGCAACAAAGACGCCGTCGCAGGCACGCTCGGTGACGGCGCCGGTGCGCAGGTTGCGCAGCGTTGCGCCGGTGACCTGCGGCGGCTCGGGGATCCCGAGGACCTCCTCGACGATCGTGTCCCACACCACCTCGATCTTCGGGTTCCGGAACAGCCGGTCCTGCAGGATCTTCTCGGCCCGCAAACCGTCGCGCCGGTGCACGAGCGTGACCCGCCGAGCGTGATTGGTGAGATAGATGGCCTCCTCGACCGCGGTATTGCCGCCGCCGATGACAAGAACCTCCTTCTCGCGGAAGAAGAACCCGTCACAGGTGGCGCAGGCCGAGACGCCAAAGCCGCGAAAAGCGTCTTCTCCCGGGATGCCAAGCCAGCGCGCCTGTGCCCCGGTCGCCAGGATGATCGTGTCGCCGACATAGAGATCCCCCGAATCGCCGGTCGCGACAAAGGGCCGGCGGCCGAGGTCGAGCGAGGCGGCCATGTCCAGGATCATCCGGGTCCCGACATGCTCGGCCTGGGCATGCATCTGCTCCATCAGCCAGGGGCCCTGGATGACCTCGGCAAAGCCGGGGTAGTTCTCGACATCGGTCGTAATCGTCAGCTGCCCGCCCGGCTGCAGGCCGGTCACCAGAATCGGCTTCAGATTGGCGCGCGCGGCGTAGATCGCGGCCGTGTAGCCCGCTGGCCCCGCGCCGATGATCAGGACCTTGCTGTGATGACGCTCCGGCATCCAAGAAATCCGTATATTTGGACAGCACACTATACCAATTTTTCTCGTCCGGGGATTGCAACGCTGGGCCTTTACCTGCTGCTCCGGGGCAGGTTCACGGCCTTGTGCCGTGCAACACAGCGGAATCTTAACTATCAGCTATAATAAGCGCACGGGCCGACACCGGTGCCGCGAGGAGGCCCCCGGGTGCCAGAAGTCCAAGTCGTCGAACGGAAGCTCGCCGCGATTTTCGCGGCGGACGTCGTCGGCTACAGCCACTTGATACAGCTGGACGAGCTCGGCACGCTGCGGTCCTTGCGCGCCTCGCGCGCCATTATCGACCGGCTGATCGCCGGATATCGCGGCCGCATCTTCACGACCGCCGGGGACAGCGTCCTCGCCGATTTCGCGAGCGCCGTCGATGCGGTCGAATGCGCCCTCGCGGTCCAGGCGGCGATCGCTGAGGAGAACGCACAGCGCCCCGAGGGGGAGCGGCTGCGCTTCCGCATCGGTGTCCATCTCGGCGATGTCATCGTCGAGGGCGACAATCTGTTGGGCGACGGCGTCAATATCGCCGCCCGGCTGCAGACGCTCGCCGAGCCGGGCGGCATCTACGTTTCGGCCGCGGTGCGCGACCAGATCGGCACCAAGCTGCCGATTGCGTTCATCGATCGCGGCGGCCAGCGGCTGAAGAACATGGCGCGCCCGTTGCGCGCGTTTGAGATCGTCGGGCCGGGACGCGAGGCGTTGGCCGGGATGATCGCCCGCGCGTCGCTGTCTCGGCGCGCGCTGTTCGGGACCGGCGCCGCGATTCTTGTGCTGGCCGTCGTCGTCGCGGCGTCCTGGTGGGAGTGGTCGGGCGCGCCGGGCATGGGCCCGATCGCCTCACAGCAGGTTGGCGCACCTGCGATACCGGCCGGCTCGCCGGCAGATCAGGTCGCGCGGAGCGTGCAGGCGCCCCGCCAGTCGCTCGTCGTCCTACCCTTCACCAATCTGAGCAACGATCCCGAGCAGGAATATTTTGCCGACGGAATTACCGAAGATCTGACGATCGATGTTTCGCGTATCGCGGGCGCCGTCGTCATCGCCCGTAACAGCGCCTTCGCTTACAAGGGCCAAGGCGTCGATCCGAAGAAGATCGGACGCGAATTGGGCGTGCGGTATGTCCTGCAGGGGAGCGTGCGACGCGCCGGCTCACAGATCCGCATCAACGCTGTCCTGATCGATGCCGAAACCGACACCCAGATCTGGGCCGAGCGCTTCGACCGCGACATCGGCGACCTCTTTGTCGTGCAGAACGAGATCACCGCCCGGATTGCCCGCGCCTTGCAATCGCAGCTGGCGATCGCGGAGTCGCGCCGCATCGTGGCGCATCCCGATGCGCTCGACTACATCCTGCGCGGCCGGGCGCAGCTGACGAAGCCGATCTCGCCCGAGAATTACAACGAGGCGATCGGCTATTTCGAATCGGCGCTGGAGCTTGATCCGCAATCGGCGGAGGCGGCGGCCTGGCTGGCGAATTTGCTCGCAGTGCGCGCGCTCGACGAGCTGACGCCATTTCCCAATGACGATTTGCATCGCGCGCGCCAGTTGGCGGCGCACGCCTTGGCCGCGGCGCCAAACAACGCGATGTCGCATTATGCGCGGGCGCAGGTGTTGCGCGCCGAATCGCGCTGCGCCGAGGCAATCCCCGAATACGAGGCGGCGATTGGGCTCGACCGCAGCCGCGCTCCCGCCTTCGCCCATATCGGCTG
>WNFW01010783.1_pt1 | contig 12863 bp, 16 predicted proteins | sample 5400131 | NCBI WGS metagenome assembly WNFW01 (sample SAMN13153362, study PRJNA577476) | soil metagenome | isolation source: 20 cm soil or saprolite under grassland replicate 1 | place: USA:California | collected 2016-06-15 | reverse complement strand
GCTCGGAATTGTTGAAGTCGGTCAGCGGCCGACGCAGAACCGGTCATGCCGCCTGCTTCATCCTTCGCATATCCGGCGGCACCGCCTCCTCGAGGAGGCTGCGCAGGAGAGCGTCGAGCGCCAGCACGCTCTGGCCATCCTTGCCGAGGCGGCGGATCGAGACTGTCCGGTCGGCTGCCTCCTTGCGGCCCACGACAAGCAGCGCCGGCACCTTGGCGAGCGAGTGCTCGCGTACCTTGTAGTTGATCTTCTCGTTGCGGAGGTCGCCTTCAACGCGCAGCCCCAGTTGAAGCGCGGCGTCGATGACCTCGCGCGCATAAGCATCGGCATCGTCGGTGATGGTGGCAACAACCCCCTGCAGCGGCGACAACCACAGCGGCAGATGCCCGCCGTGGTGCTCGATGAGAATGCCGATGAAGCGCTCGAGCGAGCCAAACATGGCACGGTGGAGCATCACCGGCGTCACTTTGTTTGAGTGCTCGTCGATATAGAACGCCCCGAGGCGGCCGGGCATGTTGAGATCGACTTGCACCGTGCCGCACTGCCAATCGCGGCCGATGGCATCACGCAACACGTACTCGAGCTTGGGCCCGTAGAAGGCGCCTTCGCCCTTGTTGAGCGTCCACGCCCGGCCGGAGGTCTTCAGCGCCCGCATGAGTGCAGCCTCCGATCGGTCCCACACCGCGTCCTCGCCGATGCGCTTGTCGGGGCGATCGGAGAATTTGATCGTGACATCGGCAAAACCGAAGTCTTGGTAGATCGAGAGGATCAGGTCGTTCATGGCAAGCGCTTCGGCTGCAATCTGGCCTTCCGTAATAAAGACATGCGCATCGTCCTGCGTGAACGCGCGCACGCGCATGAGCCCGTGTAGCGCGCCCGAGGGCTCGAACCGGTGAACCTTGCCGAACTCGGCAAGCTTGAAGGGCAGATCGCGGTAAGACTTCAGGCCATTTTTGAAGATTTGAATGTGACCCGGGCAGTTCATAGGCTTGACGATGAAGGTGCGCTCGTCGTCTTCGCGCGGCTGGGTCAGGAACATGTTTTCGCGGAAGGTCGCCATGTGGCCGGAAGCGACCCACAGCGACGAATCCATGAGCTGCGGCGAGTTGACTTCGACGTAGCCGGCAGCGGCCTGGCGGCGGCGGATATAGCCTTCGAGGATCTGATAAAGCGTCCAGCCCTTCGGGTGCCAGAACACCGAGCCCGGCGCCTCTTCCTGGAAGTGAAACAAGTCCATCTCGCGGCCGAGCCGGCGATGATCGCGCTTTTCCGCCTCTTCGATTTGCTTGAGGTACGCGTCGAGCTCTTCTTGCTTGGCGAAGGCGGTGCCGTAGATGCGGCTAAGCATTTCGCGGTTGGAGTCTCCGCGCCAATAGGCACCCGCGACCTTCATCAGTTTGAAAGCGTTTCCGACCTTGCCGGTCGAGTTCATGTGTGGCCCGCGGCAGAGGTCAAACCAGTCGCCCTGCTTGTAGATCTTGATCTCCTGATCTTCGGGGATGGCGTCGATGAGCTCCACTTTGAACAGCTCGCCCTTGTCCCGGAACACACGTTTGGCCTCTTCGCGCGGCCAAACCTCTTTTGTGAAGGCTTTGTCGCGCGCGATGATCTCGCGCATTTTCTTTTCAATGGCCTCGAAATCCTCGGGCGTGAACGGCTGGTTGCGGAAGAAGTCGTAGTAGAAGCCGTTCTCGATCACCGGACCGATGGTGACCTGGGTGCCCGGCCACAGCGTCTGCACGGCTTCGGCGAGCACGTGCGCGGCGTCGTGCCGGATCAACTCCAGCGCGCGCGGATCCTCCCGGGTGAGGAATTCGATTTTGCCGTCGCGCTCTATTGGGTCGCTCAAATCCGCGAGCACGCCGTCGAGCGCCATCGCGACGGTGCGCTTGGCGAGCGACGGCGAGATTTTCTTGGCAATGTCGAGACCGGTGGATCCCTTCGGATATTCGCGCCGCGCGCCATCAGGGAAGGTCAGCGCGACCATCGTTGGCTCCTGTTGCTCACTCGCTGCCTACGAATGCAGGTAAGCGTGGCCGGACGCTCTCCACGTCGGGCCGGGTCGACGCCGCCACGCCGGGCGAGGCGGCAAAGCAGGTCACGCTTATACGATGCATATAAGCCGTGCAATGCAGAGGGCTGCTTGGCAGGAAAGAGAGCGTCGGTCTCAATCGGACGGCTCAAGCTCGGGGCCGGCGTTGGTGCCGCGCCAGCGGCCGTAGTGCCAGGGTAGATACCAGCGCGCGCGATCCGGCAGCGAGGACGGCACGAAATCGAGCCCGGAGCTCCCAAACGGATGACAACGTGAAAGCCGGGCCAACGTCATCCACCCGCCCGCCCACAGGCCGAAGCGCCCGATCGCCTCGTCGGCGTAATGAGAACAGGTCGGCAGATGCCGGCAATCAAATCCGGTCAGGGAAGAGAACGAATAACGGTAGGCCTTTATGAGTCCCCGCGCGAGAAAGCGGGAGCCAATGCCAAAATAGCTCAGAAAGGCGCTCAAACGGTCTTGCTGGCTCATTGAAGTTCCACGAACAGCCTCACACCCCTATCTTTGTACCCCCGTACGGTCTTTGTACCCTGTACGTAAAATAATAGGGCCCGCGCCGGAGATCATGCGGTCTGCGGCACGATTGGGCACTGCGAGCCGGTTTTAGGGCTAGACCCGAATCTCCGTCGCCTCTAAAACAGGCTGGCAAACTCAGGGCACTGGGCGTCTTCGACCGATGTCGCTCAAGAAGCATCGCGCGAAGCGCCATTGATGAGGGTCAGCATGCTCCGCTTCTTTTGCAGCGCATTCGCGCTTGCTTGTGGCATCGTCCACGCATTCTCCGCCCCACCTACACCCCAGGAAGACAGCGCCAGCGCCCCGATGCGCTTCGAATGGAGGCGCGAGGGACCTGCCCAGGCATGCGGAGCCGACTGCCGCGCTTGGATTTCTGCGGTGGGTTACATCACCGCCGACACGCCACGCGATTTCGAGACCTTCGCCAAAGATCCCAATGTACGCGGAGCAGTCCTGGTGCTGGATTCCGACGGCGGTTCGGTGTTGGGGACGCTCGCGCTCGGCCGCGCCATTCGAAATCTCGGGATGGTGACTACGATCGGCAAGACAACGCTGCTGCCGCCGGCCGGCAACGATCGTCGCGCGATCTTGTCGGCCGCCGGCAACTGTGAATCGATGTGCGCCTTCCTGCTGCTCGCCGGCGCGCGCCGCTACGTTCCGCCGGAGGCGCACGTGCTCGTGCATCAAATCTGGCTCGGCAAGAAGCGCAAGCAGGCGCTGGAATCGAACTATTCGGCCGAGGAGCTCAACATCGTGCAACGCGACATCGGCCGCCTCGTGCAATACACGATCGAAATGGGCGGTAGCGGCGAGTTGCTGGAGACTGCGTTGCGGGTACCACCCTGGGAGCCGTTGTATCGGCTGTCCACCGACGAACTCCGCCGCATGAAGCTCACGACCGCCGACGCGCTCTTCGAGCCCGAGGTCGCCGGAATCCCGCCGCCGAAATCCACAACCTCGCTAACAACGGTCGGCCAACCCGCGGCGGGGCGGGATTAACCTCACGTTGGATGCTCTCTGCGTTTGATGGCGGCCGGCGCTTCCCGCAGAGGCGAGTCTGGCCGCGACCGCCGCAGGGATTATCGCGTCCGCTTGCACCGGTAGCGATTGAAGAGTCTCGCGTAGGCGGTCTGCATCTTGTCCCAATCGGCGAGGGCTGACGCGTAATTCGAGCTCGGGCAGCGCGCGACGTGCGCCTTCACCCGGGCGGCAAACGCCATCAGGGTTTCGAGCGTGATGCAATACGGCGGCCGGTCGGCCGGCGAGGCGACATCGAAGCGAGGTAGCTCCGATTGCTCGTCCGCGAGTGTCGCGCTCTCGCGGGCGCAGTCGGCGAACGATGCTGTGGGATTCCAACACGCGATGACCAGTGCCAGGCAGACAGCCTTACGCGCTCTCATCGCAGGCTCGAGCGAGCGGCGAATGTGCGCCCCCCGGGCGGATTATTCGGCCACCATTGCCGCCCTGCGCTTGGCCTCGATCTGATCGATGGCGGAGGCGACGGCGTCGAACGTCAGCATCGTCGAAGCGTGGCGTGCCTTGTAGTCGCGCACCGGCTCGAGTACGGCAATATCGGCCCACTTGCCGCCAGGTGGCGCACCGTTCTCCTTCAGCATCCGGCGCACGGTCTCTCGAAGGTCACGCAATTCGCGAGCTTTCGCTCCGATCACGTTGCGCGCCATGATGGACGAAGAGGCTTGGCCGAGCGCGCAAGCCTTCACTTGATGCGAGAAGTCGGTGACGGTGTCGCCGTCCATTTTCAGATCGATGGTAACCGTCGAGCCGCAGAGCTTGGAGAGGGCAGTTGCGGTCGCATCGGGGTTATCGAGGCGGCCCAGCCGGGGAATGTTGCCGGCCAATTCGAGAATTCGGCTGTTATAGACCTCGTTCAACATGGGCGTCGACAAACGGTTGATACGGCAGCACCGCAATTGCGCGCCTGCTGCGAAGGAATATATAGGGTGCCGCCCGTCGGCGCGAGAAGAGTACTTGCGAACGCCGACAGATGGGTATGCATGGTAGAGCCATGTAAAATGGGAATGCGGCATCCGGTTGGCGCGCATGGGCCGAATCCCTCCCTGCGCGATATGACTAAGGCGGCTGCCCCCGGTGCCACCGGGCCTGAGGCCGGTCGAACGGAGAGACCGCGATGGATGCCGTGATCAAGCCTTGGCCCAAATCCTCTGCGGCCGACGACATGACCTTGTCCGATCACGTGCGTGCGGCCCCAGCTCCCGTGGTGCCCAAGCCATCGCGCGAGCAAGCGCTCGCGGCGGTGCGCACGCTGATTGCCTACGCCGGAGATAATCCCGACCGCGAGGGGTTGCGCGACACGCCCAAGCGCGTGATCGACGCCTACGAGGAACTTTACAGCGGCTATCGCGAATGCCCGGTTGATGTGCTGGAACGCACTTTCAGCGAGATCGGCAGATACGATGACTTCGTGCTTGTGCGCGACATCGCCTTCAACTCGCATTGCGAGCACCACATGATGCCGTTCACTGGCAAGGCGCACATCGCCTACAAGCCGATCGACCGGGTGGTCGGCCTTTCCAAGCTGGCGCGGTTGGTCGATGTCTATGCGCGGCGGCTGCAGACGCAGGAGCACATGACTTCGCAGATCGCGACCGCGATCGAGGAGATCCTGAAGCCGCGCGGCATCGCGGTGATGATCGAGGCCGAGCACATGTGCATGTCCCTGCGGGGGTGGAAAAGCCGGGCTCCTCCACGATTACCACCCAGTTTACCGGCAGCTTCCGCGACAGCCCCGACGATCAGGTCCGTTTTATTACGATGGTGCGCGGCGCTGATCGGTGAGCGGCGCGGGCGCGGCGTCTAGGACGATTTGCATAGGGTTACGCCGGCCGCGCTGGCGGGCGCGCGTCGAAAGCTCGATATGATCCTGCGCTCGCGTCTTGCGAAGGTGAGCGATCGCCGGCGCTGCGGGCGGCAACGATTGGCATTTCAGGCGAGGGTTGCCTTGTCCGACCAACGTTCACCTTTTGCCGAGCCCGGCCCGATCGATGCCATCGAGGAAGGCCGCGCCTTCGCTCCGAAATTCGATGCCGATGGGCTCGTCGTTTGCGTCGCCACCGATACGCACTCGGGCGACGTGCTGATGGTCGCCCACATGAACGCAGAGGCGCTGCAGCGGACTATCGCGACCGGCGAAGCCTGGTATTTTAGCCGCTCGCGTGGAGCGCTGTGGCGTAAAGGGGAAGCCTCTGGCCATCGGCAGCGCGTCCTCGAAATGCGGGTCGACTGCGACCAGGACGCGGTGTGGATCCGGGTCGAGCAGGAGGGCGCCGGCGCCTGTCACACCGGGCGGCGCTCGTGCTTCTATCGTGCGGTGCCGCTGGGCAGGTCCGGTGCGGTGAGCCTCGAATTTCGCGACGCCGAGCGCACCTTTGATCCGCACGTGGTGTACGGAAAGACGAAATAGCCCGCGCGGCGCAAAGCACGTCCGCGCTGTGGGGGCGCGACGCGCACGACCTCAGCCAACCCCCACGGCCGTTGCTCGCGCGAGCAATTGACGCGCGCGCTCCAGGTGCGGTCGGTCGTACATCACTCCGTCGATGCCGACCGTGCCCCTCTCCGGATTGGCTTCGAACGCTGCGATTACCGCGCGCGCCTCGGCAATCGCCGCCGCCGATGGCGTGAACACCTCGTTGATGATCGGCACCTGCGCGGGATGGATTGCCATTTTGCCAGTGAACCCATCGCGGCGCGCCTCCTCGCTTTCCTGGCGCAGTGCTGCGGCATTGCGGAAATCGACGGCGACGGTATCGATCGCCTGCACCCGCGCCGCCGCCGCGCCGGCAAGGCAGAGTGCGCGGGCTAGCCGGTGAGGAACAACGCCGTCGCAGTCTCAGTCGCGATTGCGACGATCCTGATCGACCCGTCGGGCAGGCCCGCGATCGCCTCACGCGCCAAGAGCTTCGCGTCCGTGCGAACGACGTCGGCGCCGCCCTCCGCCTTGGGCAGCATGATTGCGTCAGGACGCGCCGGCACGACCGCGTCGAGGTCGGCGTCGGCAAGTCCCGTTGCAAATCCGTTGATCCGAACCAACAGGCGGGGACGGTGCGCCGCTTTTCCTGCCTCGCTGACGAAAGCGGCGGCGCTCGTTCGGGCGTTTGCTTTGCCCTGGGCGGGAATGGAATCTTCGAGATCGACGATCAGCGCGTCGGCGCCGCACGCCATCGCTTTATCGAGCTTTTTTGCATCGTTTGCCGGGACAAAAAGCAACGAGCGCATCAGCGCGGCCGCATGCGCATGAATACCTGACGGCGACATTCCGCCACGAGCTTGTTGTCCTGATTGTAGGCGCGGTGATGGAACTCGATGATGCCGGCCCCCGGCCGTGACGTCGATTCCCGCTTGCTGGTGACCTCGGTGGTGACATGCACGGTGTCACCCTCGAAAAGGGGGTGAGGGAATTTCACCTCGGTCATGCCGAGATTGGCGATGGTCGTGCCGACGGTGAGGTCGTTGACCATGATGCCGATCATCAGGCCCAGCGTGAACAGTGAATTCATCAACGGCTGGCCCCACTCGGTCTCCTGCTCGCAGAAGTGGCGATCGATATGCAGCGGCTGCGGGTTCAAGGTCATATTGGAAAACAGCATGTTGTCCATCTGCGTGACCGTGCGCGTGAGCGGATGCTCGTAAACGTGGCCGATCACGAAGTCATCGAAATAGATGCCGCCGCGCTTGTGGCGGTGCAGCTCCGTGTCTTGCGTCATGCCTTCCTCCCGTTCAGGCCCATAGACCTTTTCCGCTCGGCATGATGACCGCGGCGCCGTCAGCCGACGTCGGCTTTTGCGAAGATGCGGTCGCCCTGCAGGTCGATGATTTGTTTGGCTTTCGAGATCGCAAACGCAATGGCATCTTCCCGGCCCTGGTGTGTATCCGCCCGGATGAAGCGGTGTTCCTTCACACCTTCCGGGGTATCCTTCTCGATGATCCCCGCAGTCTGATAAGCGCCGTTGGTCCGATAGGGGGCCGCACGGATGCGGTACCCCTTGTATTCCACGGCCGGTGCCGGCGGTTCCTCGGTCGCGCCGACACCCCACCCGCCGGCGAGCCGGCTCCATGCCGCTTTGAGCTTCGAAAACATGGATCCTATTGCCACGCTGCCGTCCATGCGCGGGATCACCGATCGATTATCGCGCGCCTGCGGCGGCATGTCGACCGCTCCCGCGCTCGGCCTGCTCGGCGAAGGCGAACTGTAGCTTAGGAGTATTGAGGTGACCGCTGCCGCAAGCCAGCGGATGCAGTCTCTCCTCAGTAACCGAACTGCTCGCGCAGTATCCGCTCATCCAGGCTGTGACCCGGATCGAACAGCATCTGCATGGAGATGCTGTGGTCCATCTGAATGTCGACCGAGCAGACCGAGCGAACTTCGTCATGGTCGGCGACGGCGGCGACCGGACGCTTCTCCGGCTCGAGCACCTCGACGCGCACGCGTGCGCTGTCGGGCAAGAGCGCGCCGCGCCAGCGTCGCGGCCGGAACGGGCTGATCGGGGTGAGCGCCATCAGCGCCGCGCTGATCGGAATGATCGGACCCTGAGCGGAGAGATTGTACGCGGTCGAGCCGGCCGGCGTGGCCACCAGCACGCCGTCGGCCACGAGCTCGCTGAGCCGCTCCTCGCCATCGACCAAGATGCGCAGCCGCGCCGCCTGGTAGGTCTGGCGATAGAGGAACACGTCGTTGAATGCATGAAACTGCACTGTTTCGCCCTCGTTGTCGTGGGCGCGCATCAGTAGTGGATGGATCACGGTGACGCGGGCCTTGGCGAGACGCTGCGGCAGGTGATCCGGATGATACTCGTTCATGAGAAATCCAACAGTGCCGCGGTGCATGCCGTAGATCGGCTTGCCCGTCGCCATGAACCGGTGCAGGGTCTGCAGCATGAGCCCGTCGCCGCCGAGTGCGACGATCACGTCGGCGGTGTCGGGCTGCGCGTTGCCGTAGCGCGCAGTGAGCCGTTCGAACGCCTCACGCGCCTCAGCAATCGGGCTGGCGACGAACGCTATTCGCTCGTAGCTCGGAGTCGCGGGGCTCATCGCAGGCCTCGTCATAGAGGTTATTGACGCCTCGGTGTTGAGGCACGCGGCGGGCGCGGCGCCCGCAGCCGCAAGGTGGCAAACATGGAGCGCGCGGTCTTCGTCTATACGACGTATCCATCCGTTGTCGAGGCGGAGCGGGCCGGCCGCGCGCTGGTCGAGCAGCGCCTGTGCGCCTGCGTCAACATCTTACCCGGAATGATCTCACACTACTGGTGGGAAGGTGCCTTGGAACGCGGCGAGGAGGTGGTGATGATCATCAAGACCCGTAGTTCGCTCGCCGAACGCGTCAGCACCGTAGTCAAGGAGATGCACGCCTACACCACGCCTGCAATCCTCGTGATCCCGATCGAGAGCGTCGACCGCGGCTATCTCGACTGGCTCATGGCCGAGACCTCACTCGCAACGAAAGTCTGAATTCATGGCACAGGCTGCTCATTGCGGCGGGTCCAGCGAGATGGCGCACCGTCTCATTCCGCCTTGATGTCGTGCTCACCTGCTACGGGGCGCCATGTCTGTATCTGCTCACTGAGGGAGTTGCGAAGCTCTTCGGCCCGCCGAGCGAGCGCGAGATCTGTTGCGTCTGCGTGAGCTGCGCGGCGACGCGCTCTTCACACGGCCTTGTTGTCCGCCAACGCCGCGAGGTAAATGAAAATGTACATCGGCTGCGCGGCCCGCTAGGCTTACTCCCAGAAAATCAGTCTCGTGCGACATACCCAGGATTGTGCCGCCGTCATGCACCTCGACGAGGCGAGAGGCGGATCGCCACGGGCTTCGGAAGGTCCGGCGGGCGACGCCAAAGAGTGCTTAGATGAAGCCTGCGCCCTACGGTCCCTTTGCCTATTCGCCCATAATCCGGCGCCCGCGCTTGACCTGGCCAGGTGACGCCCATGTCGCGCTTTGGGTCATCCCCAATATCGAGTTCTTTTCGCTGATGGAGAAAGTGCCGGCCGGCTCCGGCGGCCCCGGCACTCCGGTGCCGGATATCCCATCATGGTCGGCGCGCGATTACGGCAATCGGGTGGGAGTATTCCGGCTTATGCAAGTGCTCGATCGCCACGGCATTCGGGCCACCGTCGCGCTCAACGGCGATGTGTGTGCCCAGCATCCCGAGATCATCGAAGAAGGTCGCAAGCTCGGCTGGGAGTGGATGGGTCATTGCGAGAGCAATACGCGGCGGCTCAACGAAGCGCCGCCGGGTGAGGAGAAGGCGATCATTGGCCGGACGCTGGCGACCATCGCGCAAACCACCGGTGCGCGCCCGGCGGGCTGGCTAGGCTCCGGCTTGCAGGAGACCTGGGACACGCTCGAGCTTTTGGCGGCGGAGGGCTGCGAGTATGTCTGCGATTGGACCAACGACGATCAGCCATATGTCATGAAACTCTTCGGCGGGGGCAGGCTGATCTCGCTCCCCTACAGCCACGAAATCAATGACAAACCGGTGTTCGAACGCTTCCACCGAACCGCCGATGAATTCCGCAACATGATTTGCCGGCAATTCGATGTGCTTTACCGCGAGGGCGCGCAATCGGGTCGCGTCATGGCCATCGCGCTACACCCTTATCTCACCGGCGTACCGCATCGCATCGACGCCTTCGACGCGGCGCTCGGCTACATCTGCAATCACGCGCGGGTATGGAAAGCGACGGGTGCCGAGATCGCGCGACATTATCGCGCGCAGATCGCCAAGCAGTAACGGAGTACAAATGATCATGGATCGATGGTCGAGAAAGGCGTTTGTAGCGCTGCTGGCGGCCGCCACGATGGTCCTGGCTCCACAAGCGAAGACAGAAACCGTGACCGTCGGTCTCGTCGGCGCGGTCTCCTCGACGCATTGGCCGGTTTATATCGGCCTCGCCAAGGGATATTACGCCGCCGAAGATTTGACGCCCGATCTGGTGTTCATCCAGTCGAGCGCTGCGCTGGTTCAGCAGCTCACCGCCGGCTCGCTCGATTTGGCCTTGTCGACGGGCCTTGCCGACCCGATACGCGCTATCGACAAGGGCTCGCCCATCGCCATCGTCCGGATCGAAATGCAGGCTCCTCCTTATGCGTTGCTCGCCAAGCCTGCCATCAAGCGGTGGCCCGAGCTCAAGGGCAAGACGATCTCGATCGGCGGTCCGAAGGATATCACGCGGATTTATCTGGAGCGGATGGCGGCGCCAAACGGATTGAAAGCCGGCGATTACGATACCGTCTTCGCGGGCGCGACCTCGGCCCGATTCTCGGCGCTGCAATCAGGTGCGGTCGATGCGGCAATCCTGCTGCCGCCGTTCAATTTCTATGCCGAGTCGGCAGGGTTCACGAATCTCGGCCTGACCATCGATTATGCTAAGGAGCTTCCGTTCACCGGCACCGTGGTCGGCCGCGCGTTGGCGTCGGCGCGCAAGGCCGTTCTGGACAAAGTGCTCTTGGTCAACAGCAAAAGCATGGCCTGGTTTTCCGATCCCGCAAATCGCACCGAGGCCATCAAGATCATGGTCGAGGCAAGCAAGCTCAAGGAGGAGGATGTCGCGAAATCCTACGACTTCCTGCACGAGAACCAGTTCTTCGAAAAAACCGGCATGGTCTCGAAAACGAAGATGGACGCGCTGCTCAACGCGCTCAAAAGCCTTGGCGACATCGAGGGTCCGACAAATATCGAGCGCTTCATACTTCCGGGTGTGAGTCAGCTGACGGATTGACCCGGGGTAAGCCGCATCGAGGGATAGCTAGTGCAGCGCGCAGCGGAACTGCGCCCAGGGCGGCGAATCGGATTCCCGCGCGTCTATGTTGCCGGCGCCGTTTCCGTGCTTTGCGGGCTGCTGCTCTGGGAGCTCGCGAGCCGGCTTTTGGTCGCCAACGCGCTCTTTCTTGCCGCGCCCTCGCAGATCTTCGCGGCGATCGCGGCCCTTGCCGAGAGCGGGGAACTGTGGCGGCACATCTCGGTCAGCGCGGTCGAGTTCGCGCTCGGCTATGCGATCGCAAGCTTATTGGGCGTGGTGATCGGCTTTGCCATGGCCGAAAGCGCCACCATGAAGCGCGTGCTGCAGCCGTGGATCTCGGGCCTTTACGCAACGCCGACGATCGCACTCGCCCCTCTGTTCATTCTTTGGCTCGGCATCGGCATCTGGTCGAAGGTGTTGGTGGTCATTTTTCTCGTGCTGTTTCCAGTCACCATCAATACTGAGGCCGGCCTGCGTACGACGAGCGAGCGGCTCATCGAGATGCTGCGCTCTTTCGGTGCCACCCCACGCCAGATTTTCTTCAAGGTCTCGCTACCGTCAGCCGTGCCGTTCATCCTCGCCGGGCTCAAGCTTGGCATCGGACGCGGGCTGATCGGCGTCGTGGTCGCGGAACTGTTCGGCTCCCGCGCCGGACTCGGGCGGTTGATCGCCCAATCGGCGGATGCATTCAATATGCCGGACCTGTTTGCTGGCGTGATCGTGCTCGCGGCCGCGGGCATCACGCTTACCGCGGGTTTCGGTTGGCTCGAAAACCGGCTCGTGCCCTGGACCAAGGATTAGGCCGCGTGGCGCTAAAGCTGCAAATCTCGCATCTCGGCAAGTCGTTCGGCGGATTGCGGGCGCTGCAAGACATCAGTGTGGTGGTCGAGCGTGGCGAGTTCATTGCCGTCGTCGGGCCCTCCGGGTGTGGCAAGACCACTTTTTTGCGCATCGTCGCGGGACTCGAACCGGCAAGCTCCGGCGACGTCAGGCTCGACGGGCGGGCGATCAGTGGCCCGGGCGGCGACCGCGGTTTCGTATTCCAGACCGACAACCTCTTGCCTTGGCGCACCGTGTTCGCAAACGCGATCATCGGGCGGGAGGTGGCGGGCCGAGTGGGCCCGGCCGAACGGCAGCGCACCCAGGAGCTCTTGAAGCTCGTCGGCCTCGACGGATTCGAAAATTACCATCCGCGCCAGCTCTCGGGCGGCATGCGCCAGCGGGTCAATCTCGCGCGCGCGCTGGCGATCGACCCGCAAATTCTGCTGATGGACGAGCCGTTCTCGTCGCTCGACGCGCAGACCCGCGAGATCATGCAGACGGAGCTCATGCGCATCTGGGAAGCTGGCCGCAAGACGGTCTTGTTCGTCACCCACCAGATCGACGAGGCGGTGTTTCTGGCCGACCGTGTGCTCGTCTTCGCGCGCCGGCCGGGTCGGCTGCGGGAGAGCGTCGCCGTCGAGCTGGCGCGGCCACGCACCCTTGCGATGAAACGCACCGCCGAATTCGTACGCTATGTGGATCAC